>MDTG01188361.1_pt1 | contig 14661 bp, 16 predicted proteins | sample 811421 | NCBI WGS metagenome assembly MDTG01 (sample SAMN05326645, study PRJNA326480) | marine metagenome | isolation source: seawater | place: Pacific Ocean: South East | collected 2011
CCTCGGCCTTGACTTCTACCTCGGCCTTGACTTCTACCTCGGCCTTGACTTCTGCCTCGGCCTTGACTTCTACCTCGGCCTTGACTTCTACCTCGTCCTTGACTTCTACCTCGGCCTCTACCATAATTCTGACTATTACCTAAATATTTATCATTATTATTAAAATTTGTATTTTTATTATTTTTATAATGATAATGATTATTAATTATATTTAATTCGGCATCTTTATTGTGATTATTATCATTATTTTTAATTATTTTTTCTGTTAGATTTAATAGATATTTGGATGTTATATTAATGATATTATCCATAAATTGATAAAAATATAATCATAAAAAGTAAATTCAATTTTTAATTGGCACATTGATTAGATTTACTATCTTCAACAATTTTATTTATAGTATCATCAAGTTCTGCTAATTCTTGTTTATTTCTTAATTTTTGACGTTTATCTCTATCTTGTTTTCTTTTTTGAGCATTATTTGAATTTTGATTAATTAATTTATCTGATACTCTGGACTTATCCCAGTAGAATTGATTTCTATCATTATTAATAACATAAATGTAATAAAACATATAGAATATAAGACCTACAATTATAAAAGTTACTAGTACAAAGGTTGTATTTTTATTTATTAATTGTAATATTCCAAATACAAGAATTATAGTAGATATTATTTGGAAAAATAATAATACTTTATACATAAACATGAAATAATTATGTTTATTTATTGAATATTTATATTTTTTATAATTAGCTATTAAATTTTGATTTTTACTTTTCATATTATTAATTTCATCTATTAAATCATTTTTTTCAATTATTTGATCCTCTAACAATTGATCTATTTTAGTTATTTCAGTGTAATAGTGTTTAATTAAATTAGTATTATCATTATATTTCTTATTAAGGATGTTCCATAATTCTTTTCTAGTATCATCTACATTTTTTATCTCTTGGTTAATTTTGTAATTTTTAAGATCTGTTTCATATGTGGATTGAGATGGATATGATTGTTTCTGCATTTCTTGAAAAAGAGAATCATTTTTATTTATTGTTTTTTGTATTTCTTGTGCTAATTTAAGATAATCACTCTGTAAATTTAAGCTGGTATCTGCCATACTATATATATTATATATATTTTATATAATAAATTATATTTTAATCCAATAAATTATATTTTAATCTATTAAATTATATTTCATTTTGTAAGAATATTATAGTCAAATCATAAAAAAATTAATAAAATACCAAATTAATAAGAGATAATACTATAATTATAAAGAATATTATATTTATACCTATAATCATAACCCTATTAAAATAGTTGACATCTACTTTTTCTTTTATATCTTTATTCGAACTATCTATACCAAATATTTCATTATTCATCATTTTTTTATTGGATTTTAAATTTTTGATATCATTGTTATTTTTTGAAAAATTATGTAATTTTCTATCTAATTCCGACTTAAGTTTTAATATTTTATCAGTAGATTTGTTAAGAGATTTATTCAATTCCTGATTAGATTTAATTAAATGCTTATTATATTTAATTACTTCTGGTTTTAATTTGACATCAGCTAATTGTCTTAAATCCCTGTCATCGCTCCCAGTTTTTTCTAAATACTCCCTATACTTATCAGTATAAGCTTTTAGATTGTTTGAATAATAAGCATTTATTTTATCAATCTTTTCTTTTCTTAATGTTTCATAATCAGGAATTGTAACATCACATTTATTATTTTCTTTTATTGAATTACCAGTATTATTATTTTTATTCATAATATTAATAAGAAAGAAGAAAAAAATTAATGTATATAATCCTCCAAATTTATATTTAAAATAAAATCTCCATTATTTATTGTAAATTGTTTTATAGAAATTTTTAATGTTATAGAATTATTATTATCTATTATTTTACTTAATTTATTAAAAAATAAAGTATTATTTAAATTAATATTAATATCTTTATTATTCTTATAATTTATTAATAAATTCTTATTATTTTGGTATTTTAGTATATTATTGTTGCGTGAAAATTTAATATTACTATCACGTAAGTTATAACAATAACTAATTCTTTTATTTATTATATTAAATAATTTACGATTATTATCATTTAAATTTATATTTATTCTATTATTATTTAAAATATTAATGTCTTTGGTTGATACATCCTTTAAAATAAAGTATAAACCATCTAAAAAAAAACTGGGAGATTTATATGATATATTATAGATATTATTTAATGAATCATTATTTATGTGAATAAAATCACTATTAAAATATTGTAATTTGATATATATAATATTATATTTTAAATAATTATTATTATCAACATTATTCATTATTTTTAAAAATTAAGATTAAACTATCTATAAAATTATATATTTATATAAAAATAACTTATAAGTTATATTTTAATAGATGATTAATTATATAATATATAGATATTTCAAAAATAAAGTCTAACAAAAAATTAATAGATTAATATGGACTTAATTTATTCATCCTCATCGTTCTTATTTAATTATAATCCTATTAATATTGGTTTATTATTTTATAATAATAACAATAATAATTTAATTTTACCATCAAAAACATACATATTGAAGTATAATTTGATAATTATTAATTTAGATAACGTTTTAATAAATAATACTTGTTGTAAAATTAATAATTCTGATATTATTATAAAAAAATTAAATGAATCAAATATACCATATTTAATAGTTAGTAATAATTGCTGTAAATTTCCTACATCTTTAAGAAGGGATTTAAAACAAATTAATTTAGGTATAAAAGATAATGTACCTATTGTTACTAATTTATTATTATTGAAAAAAACATTAGTTGATATTATAAATAAAAATATACTGCCTATTAATAAATATAATAAAATAAGTCTAAAGTACCCGCATATTTACAATATTGGTGTGATAGGTAATATTAATCAATATACTTATTTAAAATCAAAATTAAAAAAAACAAAACGCAGTATATTTTATTGGATAGAAGATGATTATATTCCAACTAATTTAGACTATATAATTATTGGAGAAGTTGAAAATAATAAACAAATTGAAAATATAGAATTTAAATCTCTTAAATGGATTATTAATAATCCTAATTCTGAATTAATAATAATGAACACTAAAGTAAATAATATTATACTAAATAATCAAGTTAAATATTATACTCCAATATCTTATTTAAAAAATATAGAAAATAAATTTATTAATTTTGAATTTAATAAAGAACAAAATAAAATATTAAAAGCTGATTTAAAAAGAAACAACTATGGTAATATTAATAAGTTTAAAATAACTAATAATCAACTAATTATTGATAATTCTAAATTAGATTATTACTCAGATATATTCAAATTATATAATATTAATTATCAAGAAAAATCAAAAATATTAATTATTGGTAATAATATCGAGTATGATCTTAAATTATCTAAAAATTTAAATTGTGATTATATGTTAACACTATCAGGTATCATAAATAATATAAATTTAGATAATAATAAAAATATAAAATATGTTGTACCAGATATATCATATTTATTATTATAAATAAAACTTTTATATCTAATATATATATAATTATAAAATAATGATGGATTCAAGAGAATTATGTCAAAGAGTTGTTAAATATGTTTTAGAAGGTTTAATGGTAGCGTTTGCTGCTCTAGTTATTCCTAAACAAAAATTAGATATTGAAGCCGCATTCTCATTAGCTTTAGTAGCCGCAGCTACCTTTGCTGTTCTTGATATGTGTTCAACTAACTTTGGTGAAAATGCCAGAGTTGGAGCTGGTTTAGGTATTGGTGCTAATTTAGTTGGTTTTCCTAACTAATTTTTAATCTATTAATTTAAATTTTTTTAAGTTACATTTTTAATTTATAATTTTCTTATTTTAGACTTATTTAAATATTAACTATAATAATTTAACTATAATAATTTAACTATAATAATTTAACTATAACTAATTCTACTTATTATGTCAATTACTACCTCTATAAATAATAAAGGATTAATTAATATATTGAATATATGTATTTTATGTCAAATAGGAAATTTTATATATTACTTAAATCCTAATATATTTATGTACAAGGTATTCTTATATATAAATGTATATTTAAGTATTAAATTTTTAAAAAAGGTAATTCAATTTGATAGATATAATAAGATTGTTCGTTGCTATGTTAAACATTTTCAACAACCATTTATGGAACAATATGGATTTGATTCATCAAGTGAAGAAGATTATAATGAATGTAGTGACGAAAGTGATAGTGATAATTTAAATGAACAAATATTACATTTTAGTGATGATGATAATGATATTTTCAGTGAAGAAAACTTTAATGATAATAAATACATTATAAATTATTATTTTGATTCATATCCAGTTCCTAAATTTGTAATAGATTCTAATTTAAACTACGAAATTAATAAAAAATTAATCAATATTAAGATAAATATAATTCACTCAATTAATAATTTAAATTTAAATTACATAAATCAAATATATATTATTACTTGTTTATATTGTTATAAATATAAAATTAATCAAATTGATTGATGGTTTCATTAACATTATAAAAAGTGATCTAAAACAATTAATAATAACACCACCAATGCAATCAATAACCAGTTTTTGTGTTTATTATATAATTTATATAGATGGTAAAAAATAACACCTATACCTAAAAATTTTAGTAATTGAATTAAGCCTTTATTATTATTTTTAGGGCATGATTTAATTACCGCACTAGCATATAATAATAGTGGACCAACAAATAATATATGAATAACATTAATATAATCCATGTAATATAATTCAGGTAATTTAGGTAATTTAGGTAATTTAGGTAATTTAATCTTATTATGTAACATTTTTTTTTGTATATACTTTTAATTTACATTTTTATTTTATGGTAATATTTCTTTAATAATTCCAATTCCTTTTGTAGAGCCATCTCGAAACACAAACTTAGAACCTTTTTCAATTATTTCTGGTCTATATTTAAATTCCATTACTACATTAGCTTTATCATTTGTCCTTAGAAATTCTTTATCCATTTGTTTGATTTTAACAGTTTGAACAACAGGACCACAGTGTAGAGTTGGATTATATTTTATAGTTATAGTTGTAGGATGATGTAATATTTTTATTTCAGCTGTAAACTTATTAGTTATTATTGGTATATTGTTTTTAACATAAAAATCATGATTAATAACTCGTAAACCTTTTTTTATCATATTTCTTTTAATATTAATTTTATTTGATACTGGTTTTATATTTAAACATCCTCCTTGACCAGCAACTAATTTATTAATATTATTTCTAAAATTATCATGAATATTTCTAATAATTATTTTCAAAAATTGCCCATTAAATGGACCAATCGATAAAACATCACCTTTATTAATAATTCCACTTTTTAGAACTCCACTAACTACTAATCCAACACCTTCTACTTGATATTTTCTATCAATTAAATAACTAGTAGGATTATCTTGAAATTTATTATATTCTACATAAGAATCAAGTGATTTAATAAAATGTTTTAAATTAGAAAGTCCAAATCCAGTTACATTACTAGTAGGAAATATAGGTATTGTTGAATAAATATCATTTTTATAATTTTGAATAACCTTCTCAATATTAGTATCTTTTACTATATCTGTTTTCTTCTTTAAACGAGTTGTTATAAAATCTTTAATTTGTTTTAAGTTTTGATCAATAATATTTTTAGGTGTAATATCAACTTTTGTAAATATAATAAATGTTGGAATTTTTAAAGTAAATATTAATCCTATATGCTCTTTTGTCATTTTTAATATACCAGAATTAGCATTAATCACAAGAGCTCCATAATCAACTAAATAACCGTTAATTCCATATGCTGTTGTTTTTAAATATTTTTCATGACCCGCTAAATCAATAAAATCTATAATTCTATCTTCATATTTAATATACTGTTGTGTAATATCACTAGTTCTTCCAGATTCTTTCTCATGATTATGTTTCATAACAGCTTTTCTAGCAGATCCTTTTCCATTATCTAATTTATCTTTAGAAATTACACCAATAGTTGTGCTCTTACCTGAGTCTACATTTCCAATTACACCTATTCTAATTTCAGGTATAATTTCAGATGTTATATTTGAATCACATTTTAAAGATAAATTATTAATTTGTAATTCTGTACTACTATCACTTAATTTTTTATTGGCATTTAATTGTGACATATTCTAAATAATGATACTAAATTATATGAACCAAATCAATTTTATTATTAAAAGTATCAAGTTAAAATTATAAAAATTATTTTTAGTAAATATTTTTAATTATTTTCTATTTAAATTAATAATAATGGTTAATAAACGAATTAAGAAAAAATTAAAGGGAGGAGTGGCTCCATCATGTATAGAAAACCCATCTGTTAATAAATACTTAGGAGAATGCCATCAAGCTAATAAACATAATCAAAAAGGTGGTGCAAAAAATGATGATGATGATGGTAATTGGAAAGCATTTGAACCATATCTTGATAAATTAGCAGCAGAATTAGGTGTCTCTAAGAGAAAGCAATCTGGTGGTGGTTACTCAGTTGATCCAAATGAAATGATTGGTGGTCAATCAGTAATTAAGGGTTTTGATGATTGTTGCCCACCTGCCATAGTAGGTGGAAATTTAGTAACAGGTAAACCTGGACAAAGTGTTTGTGGTGTAGGTAGACAAGTTGGTGGAAAAAAAAAATCTAAAGAAAATAAATCGTCTAAAAAGGTAAAAGGTAGAGGTAAAGTTAGAAGTAAATCCAAAGATAAACGTAAAAGTAAAAGAACATCAAAAAAAACTAAAAGAGCTAAAAGGGCTAAAAGAGGAATCAAATTTGGAGGTGGTAGAAGTAAACCAGCTGCCTATCCTAAATCTTTTGAAACCGATAAATCTAATTTAAGTGGAAGAGTAGATGATAAGAACTTTGATGAAACCCAACCATCATATAGTGTAAATGCTATATAAAATAGTTTAGATAACAAATTATTTTACTTAAATTTTAAATTTTTGATATTAATATATTAATATAAATTAAATTATATAAATGGGAAATATAATAGCTGGATTTGCTGAAGTATTACATGGTATTTGGGATTTTATTTTATTCCCTATCATATTTATTGTATGGTTTTTCTTCACAAAAGTATTACCATTTCTAATTGTTTATATAGGTGTACCATTATTTATTTTAGGTGCAGTAATAGCACTATCGATGGGGTTTGGGACGGTATTATTTATAATTATATTCTGTGTCGGAGTATACTATTATATCAAAGGAGCATTTGTAGATACAAACCCATTCGCTATTCAAAAACAAGAAGAAAATCAGGGTATGACTAATGCTAATCAGGCTATATTTAAATCTTAAATTAAAATATTAATTTTGAATTAATATAATTTTTATATTATCCTAAATTAATATGGGTTATAAAATAATATTATTATTTCTCATCATTATATTAAGTATTTTAATGAAAGGACAATTATCTAATGATAAAAAGGATGTAGTTAAAGCAATTGCTGTATTCAATAATAAAAATTGTAAAATGTCAGGTTATGTTGAATTTATTGAAGATATTAATAAGGGTGTTGTAAATTTAAATTTAAAATTAAAAGGTCTTACACCAGGTAAACATGGATTTCATATCCATGAAGCAGGTAACTTATTGGATGGTTGTGGTTCATGTAAGTCTCATTTTAATCCATATAATACGAATCATGGGGGACCTAATTCTAAAGTTAGACATGTTGGAGACCTTGGTAATGTTGTGGCAAATAGTAAAGGTGAAGCAAACTATCAAATGAGTGATAAAATGATAAAATTAAGAGGTACTAAATGTAATATAATTGGTAGGAGTTTAGTAATTCATGATAAGGAGGATGACTTAGGATTAGGAGGAAATGCTGAAAGTTTAAAAACCGGTAACGCAGGTTCAAGGATAGGTTGTGCTGTCATTGGATATGCAACTGCTCATTACCATTAGTTCTTATTAGAATTATTTAAAATGCCGTTTAATTATTTAAAATGTTATTTAATTATTTAAAATTTTTTAATTTAAGTTTAAAAATTGATTTATTAATAATCAGATATTTTAAAATATTAATAAAATGGATTTGTCTATTTTAATATCTAATTTTATAATTCAACTTAAAATATTAATCAATCATAAAAATGATTTAATGTCATTATATTTATCAATAAGTAAGTCTAAGGAAGCTGGAACTCTGAAGTTTAAGCTGATAAACTATAACAAATGGCTATCGAAACTAAATGATATTAAAAATAGTAATCTAGACATGCAGATAAATGATGTTAAAGATATAAAATCATTAAAATTAACAAGTGGACTTGAAAAGAAAATTATAAATTATTATCACAATAATAAAATTGATGATATTGAAGAAACAGTTTCCCTAATAAATAACATTAAAACAGAAAACGGTATATCAGACGATAAAGATAACATGATAAGTTATAATGATAATGTAAATAATGTTACTAATAAAGTTGGTAAAATAAACATATCCGAAATAGAATCAATACCTAAACAATTATCTGAAAAGAAAAGACCAACTGATAAAAAAGGAGGAGATATTTATGATTTACAATGTGTAACAGGAATAGGTCCAAGTGCTGCTAAAAAACTTGTAGCAAAAGATATTACTCTTGAACTCTTAATAGAAGATTGGAACACATATGTTAAAAAAGATACTAATAATTCTATTTTAATGACAAGTAAAATGGAACCTAATCCTAAATATAATCAATCTCAATGGAATGGTATTAAAGATGAAAAAAGACACGAAATACAATTATCTTATTTAAAACAGAAATTAACAAATGATTCAAAATATCTGCATTTATTAAACCATCATCAATTATTAGGAATTAAATATTTTTATGATATTAGTCAAAAAATACCAAGGGAAGATATTATAACTGCTGATAAAATATTAAAAAATATAGCTTCACGCATTAATAAAGATATAATTATAACAATTTGTGGTTCTTTTAGAAGAGGTAAAGATAAATCTGGGGACGTTGATACATTGATAACTCATCCAGATATTAAAACAATAGATGATATTGACAGATGTAGTCATAATATATTATCTATATTAGTAAAACATTTAACAAATGTAAATTTTTTGGTTGATCATTTAACTGATTTTGGTAAAACTAAATATATGGGTTTGTGTATCATACCTAGTTTAAATAGTAAAAAAGTAGTTGCTAGAAGAATTGATATTAAATTTGTACCATATAATTCATATGGTGCTGCCGTATTATATTTTACTGGTAGTAAGAATTTTAATACTGCTATGCGCAGTCACGCCTTAAGCAAAGGCTATACTTTAAATGAATATGGTCTTTACAAATTAGTTAATGGCAAGAAAGGTGATATGGTATCTTGTGATACAGAAAAGGATATTTTTAAAGTGTTAAATTACCCATACAAAGAACCTACTGAACGGAATGTTTAGTATCTATAATTTGAAAATTAGAGGATAATTTATAATCTATAATTTAATTTCCAAATGTTAGAATATGATAAAATTAACTAAATCTAAATTTTTTTTAATTATTTGAAATTTTTTTATGATATTATATTATAAAATATAAAATGGGATTTATTTATGGCATACTAAAAGAAGCATTAACTGATAAAAAACACAATGGTGAAGGTTTCAATAATGGTCATAATATGGCACAAGCATTTGTATTATTGCAGATAATGTTATTATATTTACTAATTATCTTATTAGTAGGTAAATGGTTATTTAACAACGTTTTGATAAAAACTTTTCCTATGATTAGACCTGTTCCTGACGTATGGCACTTACTAGGATTAATAATAATTATTGATTTCTTATTACCTTCGGCATGTTGTTAATTATTATTTAATTATTTTTATCACTTTTAATTAATTTATCTATAATTTTAATTATTAATTTATTTTAATAGTAAATTATTTATGTTCAATTACTTTTAATAATTAATTTGTAATTAATTTATTAAATGAAGAGAGAAGCTAATAAAATTGCTTCAAATATAAGTTCATCAATTACATTTTATAATCAATATATTTTTCAAGTAACTGTATTATTATTATTAGTAGTATTAACAAATAAGAATGATTTAAATCATGATATTATTTATAATATATCATTTATTGCGATTATCATAATATCATGTTATGATTATTTTAAATGGAAAAAAATAGAAAATACCTTATTATTTACATTATTAATGACATTGTATTTACTTTATTTTAAAAATAATGATAATTCAATAAGACAATGGTTATCTAAAATTAATGCAGTTAAAGTGTCAAATACATGTAAATCTAATTATGAAACTAATGAAAAATTTGAAAATATAGATAAAATTTTATTAGATACAAATGTACTGGATTATATACCTGATAATTATAAAACTGTTAAACCAAAAAATAATTACAACGCAATTGAACCTAATATAAACCAAACTCTTGGTGGGTTACCTAAAGTAGATTACACATTATCACCAAATGGAATATATCAACAAGCCATAATAGATGCTTTAGATGATAGACATAAATTACCTGACTTATTGTATAAAATAGAAAATGAAGGTAATAATGATAGTAACGATAAAAATTTAGGTAAAAAATATAGATCCTTAAAAGCAGATGGTTGGAATATTAATAGATATTATCCTAATTGTAAATATGATAAAATGACTAGAGGGTTTAAAGATAAAACAATACAATATTGTTCTAATTTACCTAAAACTAGTAAAAAACAATTAAAAATGATTAATGATAATAATGTTAAATTATTATTTCCCAAACATGAATTTATAAGTGAATTAAATAATGATTATCGATTCGATATCGGAGGTAAAGGTATAGTTAAAAATAATAATTAAATTTATTTTCGTAGATAATTATAATATAGAATGAATTATAAAATAATTGGACAGATAATATTACCTATAATTGTAATTATAATTGTTTTGTACTACAAATATAATAAGTTAATTAATATTAATCGAACTAAAATAAATGAATCATTCATATGTCCATGTGACGGAGCACCTGGTGGTAAGGATAGTGATAAATTTCATTTAATATGCACTTATGAAAGATTGAATGCTAATAAAAAAGAAGGTACTACTATTTCAGAACCATCTAAAGATTTAGATGGTGATAAAAACTTAAGATTAAGTAGGAAAAACTTTGCTTTTCTTAATGCTTATTTAAACTCACATTTAAAAGAAGAAGATGGAGAATATGTAGTTAATCCAGATGCTAAATATGGTTGTGGGAATGGATGGTCAAATATAATTCCAAAAAGAACAATGAATAAATGTGTTTTATGTCCTGAATGGTTATATTATTTATATAGAAATTACATATCAAGGGATACAATTACTTATAAATATAATTATAATATTATTAATAAAATTAAAAATGTAGACTTTTTAGATTACAGTAATCAACCATTATTAACTCAAGGAAAAAATAATTATTTCTATAATAAAACAAAACAAAATGTGCCTGATATGATATTTTGTTTATTTTTAGATAAAATTATGAAAGATAGAGGGGACAAATTTTCATCAGAATATTTATGGGGAATTCCTAGAATTAAAAATAATGATAACTCTTTGAAGTATAATTATACAGTTACTAGTAATAATATTAGTAAAAATTTATTTATTGATTCTAGTGGAAACCTTATACTTGATAATAATAGAACCAGCAAATTCGTAATTGAAATTACCTGTAAATGTCAGGAATTATATTTTTATATAAAAACGAAAAAGGACACAGAAAGTAATGAATATTACTATTTAACTAAGAAATCAAATAATATTTTAGGATTAGCTTCAGAACCTGGATTAGCTGGTAAAGGGGAAGCACTCATTTTTTATTTTGATTTAACTCGTAATGTTTTCAATATGGAGGTAGAGCTTGATTCAATATTATCTACTCCTAATAAAAATAAAAGAACTGGCGAACCCGTATATTTATTAGCTAAAAACAGTTCAGAAGAAAATATATTTTATGTACTACATGATAATATCGATGACATCGAATTAAAAAAAATAGATGGTAATATTTACAGTAAATATAATATTAAATATAGCTATAAATATATTAATAATGATTTATCTAAAAAATTAGTTGCTACAGATAAAAATAGTTTGAAACCAATACAATTTACTTTTAATAGAGAAGACTTGTTAGTTGACGACATGTTTTATTTTGTAAATGAAGGTTATATTAAAGATACAACTAATAAAAAACTTGTAAAGCCAGCAGACTTAGAGCCAAAAAATAGAAAATTATTTGATCAACTATCAGATTCTGATATTAGTGCTGGTGATAAAAAATGTACTTATACTGGTATATTATCAGATAAAAAAACTATTGAATCTGTATGTGAACTTAAACCAGATTGCTATGGTGAGTATGTTGATAATGTATTCGATAGTTCTGGAAATAGATATGCTAAAGCATATATTGGTAAAGATTGTCAACAAAAATTAGTATATGTAGATGATTATAAAGAAACAATATCAGATACAGTAAGGCGTGCTGCTATAGATTGTAATGCTATTGGTAATGATTTAGCTAAAGGTGTAAAAGAATGTCCAATGCCTAAATTTTCAACCAATACCAAAAATGTTAATAGAGTTTGGACTGGTGAAAAACCAGATGCATCTGCTAAACTACTATCTGAGGGTAAAAAGGCAACATGTAAGGAAAATGAAGATTATGGATTATTAGATACTGGATTTTATGATATGTTTGTTAATAATCCTGTATGTAATGGTGAATATATTTACAGGGGATATGAATTAAAAGGAGACGGTACTTGCTTATCAAATCAAAAATGTCAATTAAACAAACTTAATAAAGAAGATGAAGACTATTTATTGGATAATGATTTTAATGTCTTAATAAACAAGAATATTGAATTATCTAATAATTTAGATTATTTAACAGATAAAGTCAATTTATATAAAAAATCTGTTTTAAAACAAACAGAAAAGGATAAAATATATAATCAAAAATTAGTTGATAATTTAAATGATTTCAAATTTACTCAATTATTTGATAATATGAATAGACATAATTATATGGGATATGCAGAAATAATGAAACAGAATTAATTATTTTTTTTTGATTTATTTTTATTTAATTTATTAAAAGAATATGGTTTTATAGCAGGAACAGACAAATTAGGTACAAAACTTTGTAATCTAATTATATCTTCTACTATAACTTCAGATGTTTTGGTTTCTAAAAATCCGTTTAATTTTTGGAATTGTTTGTTTCCACTTATTTTTTTTGACATAATTTTATTTACATCTTTAAATATATCAAGCATACTTTTTATAATTAAATTCAATGCTTCATCATTATTAACCATTTTTTGAGCCATTGGATAACATAATCTTTCTTTTTCTTTTGGTATTCTTAACATATTATAAATATTTCTAATTCTTTTATAAGAAACAACATTTTCAAATAATTTTTCATATTTACATATGATGCGATATAAATAATAACATATGTATTGTTTTTCTACTATAGTATGTTTAACTAATATTTGTTTTTGAATAGGTTGTTTAGAAATAGTAAATATGGCAAACATATTTTTTACAAATGCATCCATTTATATTATATATATATTAGTTATTAAAAAAAAATATAATAGAGTACTCATCTTAAATATAATAAAATGAAAAAAAAAGATTAAATAATTAATATGATTAAATAATTAATATGATTAAATAATTAATATGATTAAATAATTAATAAAAAAAAATGGATATTATCCAATTAATATAAATTTAATATCTAATAGAAAAAAAATTTTTTTTTTTTTTTTTTTTTTGGAGGAGGAGTGTGTATTTCAATAACTCCTAACCCATTTCTGGGTTTAACCTTTACTCCAAATTGAGTCCGTGGACTCACCGGCGATCCCGGTCATACCGGTCATCCCGGTCATCCCGGTCATCCCGGGTAGGGTGGGTAAATCGCCGGGCACCCTGGTCATCCCGGTAACTCCGCTCACGCGAGTCATCCCGGGGAGATCGCCGGTTGGAGGGAGATCGCCGGTCATTGTAGCGTGGACGTCGGTCAGGCGAGTCATCCCGGGGAGATCGCCGGTTGGAGGGGGGTCGCTGGTCACCGGATTGGTGGGGTCGCGGGTCACGCGGCTCACGTCGGCTATCATGGGTAGATCGCCGGTTGGGGGGCGGTCTCCTGATGTTCGGAAGGAGCTTAACGTAAGAATCGCTCGAGGAGGAGAGGTAGATCTTATAGATCTTTGGCCCACCCTGGCGCTTTTGGTTGAGTTCACCAACGATATACCCTTCATTCTCAGGGTCTGTTAGGGCTTTCTCTATCTCCTCCTTTAGAACCGACATTTGGCCATCTTCATTCTCCTTGAAAGGAATGCCACAATTTTTGAGTGCCGTTTTAATTTCCCTTTTATCTTGGAACGACTGCTTATTCACGATGTAACTCGTGACCTGGTTCGAATTCCCTGTGGCATCGTTTCGAACAGGAGACCCAGAC
>MDTG01173702.1_pt1 | contig 14658 bp, 14 predicted proteins | sample 811421 | NCBI WGS metagenome assembly MDTG01 (sample SAMN05326645, study PRJNA326480) | marine metagenome | isolation source: seawater | place: Pacific Ocean: South East | collected 2011
GGAGGTAGTAAGGGTATCAAAAAAAAAAATATTAAGTTATTAAATAAATGTCCTTTAATTCAGTATTCTATTGAATATTCATTAGAGTCTAGTATTGTAAATAGAACAGTAGTTTCTACTGATTGTAATGAAATAGCCAAAATTTCTATTAATTGTGGTGCCGAGGTGCCATTTATTCGCCCAAAAGAATATGCTGAAGATTTAACTCCAGACTTTCCAGTATTTAATCATGCCTTATTAGAATTAGAAAAAATTTATAATGAAAAAATTGACTTTTTAATTTTATTGAGACCAACCTCACCATTTAGACCCAAGGGATTGATTGAAGAAGGAATAAAAAAAATGACTCATTTTCAAGATGCTGATTCATTAAGATCTGTTACTTTAGTTAAGGAACATGCATATAGGCAATGGAAAATGAAAGATAATTTTATAGTTGGGTATGAAAAAAGTATAGATGAACCATATAATCTACCAAGGCAGTTACTTCCAGAACTTTTTTTTCAAACTGGAGATATTGAAATAGTAAGACGATCTACACTTATAAATGGATCAATTTCGGGAAAAAAAGTGCTACCGCTAGTTATTGATCATGATCAAATGCTTGATATAGATTCCGAAAAAGATTGGGCTAATGCTGAAAAAAGTAAATAAAAAAAGGATTATTTATGGAACTGCCAAATTAGGTATTCAAAACTATGGGTTTTCAAGTTTTAAACAAAGCTTATTTTCTAAAGAAGAATTTGTTAGTAAATTATTAGAAAAAGGTGTTAGAAGATTTGATACTTCTCCACGTTATGGAAACGCTGAGTTAATTTTAGGAAAAGCACTTAAAAATCAATTTAAAAATGTCAAGATAGATTCAAAGATAATTGGACTTAAACCAAATGATTCAAAAAGTCGAGATAAAATATTTAAACAAGTTGAAAATTCTCTAAAATATTTAAACAGAGAATCTTTAAATGTTTTATATCTACATCAAAATGAAATAGAAATTTTAAAAGATATTAGGATACAAATAGCATTAAAAGAAGTTTTAGACAATGGTTTGGCTAAAGACATTGGAACTTCTGTTTATTCTCACGCAGAATTAAAATATAGTTTACAGAATGATTTATTTAACACCATACAAGTTCCAGTTAATATATTAAATACATCATTTTATGATATTTTTTTAGCCTTATCAAAAAAAAACAAAAAAGAATTAATCGCAAGGTCAATATTTCTTCAAGGAACTCTACTGAATTTAGATGATTCTTCTTTAACAAAAATAAACATTGAATTGTATAATGCAATTTGCAGATTAAAAGTTATATGCAAAAAATACAATACAACGTTGTTAAATGAAGCAAAAAAAACAGTTTATAAATTATTTGATTTAAAAATAATACAATCTAGTCTTTCTTTTGAAAATATTGAATCAAACCTATGTTTTCATTCAAATATTAACGATGCTTTAATTGAAAAAGAAATTAAGGCTTTGAGAGATTTAAAATATACTTTTACTAATCCAAGAAACTGGGATATTTAATTTAACAAGTAGTATAGAAAATTTATTAGAATTTGATAAGTTTACCATACAACAAAAATAAATTTACGGAAAAAATAAACATAATTTTTTAAAAATAATTAAGTTAAAAAAATCAAAATCATGAAACAAATAAGTTATGTAAAAATATCCGATCACTTACATCCTGAATGGAAAAAACCATCTAGATTTTATTCAGAATTAAATAAACCTGACTCAATAGATTATCAAATTGTTGATGAGATCATTAAATTAAATAAAATTATTGGAGCTGTAGATATGGGTGGAGCATGGAAATTTTATAATGAAAATACTAGAAAAAATTACGTAAGTGCTTTGAGAAATAATGACAGGGAAACATTAGTAAATTTATTACCCTCATTTTTTCAAAATGAATGTAGTAGTGCTATAATAACTCCAAGTATTTATGTAGCAAAAGATTTTAACCTTGCTAATCAAATGATGTGGGATTTGGATGCATTTTCAGAATTTACAAATAATGATTATGATTTATCAATATTAAATACACCAAAAATAGGTTCGCCATTTGGTATTGAACTAAACGAAAATAAAATTTTACCTGATAGTGCTAGACATTTATTTTTTGCTGAAAAGTTGAAAAATCTTTCAAATGGGACTAATTCAAATATCCTCGAAATTGGTGGCGGATACGGTGGATTAATTTATTTTATAAAAAAAATAGGTTTTAATGAGAATTATTTTAACATAGATTTACCTGAAACTTTATTTGTTTGTTATTATTATTTGAGAAAAAACAATATCCCATGTGAATTTTTAATTGATGAAAAACCATTTAAAAAAGGTGTAGTTTATTTGATTCCAAGTATTTTATGCAATGATGTAGTTACTAATATTGAATTTGATATTTTTTTTAATTCCGCTTCTTTAAGCGAAATGGATAAAAAAATATGTTTCAATTATATAGATATGGTAAATAAAAAATCACCAAATTATATATTACATTGTAATTCAAACTTTTTAGCCTTTCCTGATTCGAAAATTCACATAGAAGTTTTGGCAAGAGATTTTCCAATAGATTCAAAAATATATAATCTCAAGTACAAGCATATATCTCCCTTTCAAGGTGCATCTGGACGCTATAGAATATTTTTTTACGAAAAAAATGATTACACAAAAAAGTAAGATATATGTAGCAGGTCACAGAGGCATGGTGGGTTCTGCTGTTTGGAGAGCTTTAATATCTAAGGGATATACTAATTTAATAGGGTTAACTAGTAAAGAACTAGATTTAACAAACCAGCAAGCCGTTTTAGGGTTTTATAAAAAAGAACAACCCGAAGTAGTGATCGATGCTGCTGCAAAAGTAGGTGGTATTTTAGCCAATAATGATTTTCCATATCCCTTTTTAATGGAAAATATGCAAATTCAAAACAATTTAATAGATGGCTCACTAAAAGCAGGTATCGAAAAATTTATTTTTTTAGGTAGTTCTTGCATATATCCAAAGTTTGCTCACCAACCTTTAAAAGAAGAATACCTATTAACAGATTCATTAGAACCTACCAATGAGTGGTATGCTATTGCAAAAATCACAGGAGTGAAAGCGTGCCAAGCGATTCGCAAACAATACAACAAAGATTATGTAAGTTTAATGCCTACCAATCTTTATGGGTTTTTTGATAATTTTGATTTACAATCCTCACATGTTCTACCAGCGATGTTACGTAAATTTCACGAGGCCAAGGAGAATAATCATAGTCCAGTAAAACTCTGGGGTAGTGGAATTCCGAGGAGAGAGTTTTTATTTGTTGATGATATGGCAGAAGCTGTAGTATTCGCTCTAGAAAATAATTTACCAGAACACTTATACAATGTCGGCACAGGAAAAGATATTACTATTAAAGAATTGGCAGAGATCATACAAAATGCAACAGGGCATAAAGGAAAGATTCTTTGGGATGCGAATAAACCTGATGGTACGCCAAGAAAACTCATGGATGTTTCCAAAATGAAAGAACTCGGCTGGGAGTCTTCAACAGAAATAAAAGACGGTATTAAAAAAACTTATCAATGGTTTTTAGAGAATATAGACAATATCAAAGAAGTGCAAATTTAAATTTGTCATACGAAATTTGTTCACTGTCTATATCTATCGATAGTTAGTGATTAAATAAATAAAAAAAAACTAAATTAATATGAAAGTAGCATTAATTACAGGAATTACAGGTCAAGACGGATCTTATCTTACGGAGCTATTATTAGAAAAAGGATATGAAGTTCATGGAATTAAAAGAAGATCCTCTTCATTAAATACAGATAGGATTGATCATTTATATCAAGATCCTCACCACCCTAATCAACGCTTAAAATTGCATTATGGAGATTTAACAGATGCGATGAATTTGACAAGAATTATAGAAGAATGTCAGCCTGATGAGATTTATAACCTAGGAGCCATGTCTCATGTAAGGGTATCTTTTGAAACACCAGAATATGTAGGGAATGTTGATGGATTAGGTACTTTACGTATTTTAGAGGCAGTTCGTTTATTAGGTTTAGAAAAGAAAACTAGAATCTACCAAGCCTCTACCTCAGAATTGTACGGAGGAATGCCGGAAAATAAAAATGATAAAGGATTTTACGATGAAAATTCACCTTTTTATCCAAGATCACCTTACGGAGTAGCAAAAATTTATGGTTTTTGGATCACCAAAAACTACAGAGAAGCCTATAATATGTTTGCATGTAATGGTATTTTATTTAATCATGAATCTCCTAGAAGAGGAGAGACATTTGTAACTCGTAAAATTACAAGAGCAACTGCTAGAATTGCTTTAGGCTTACAAGAGAAAATGTACCTTGGGAATTTAGATAGCAAACGAGATTGGGGGCATGCAAAAGATTATGTTCGTATGATGTGGATGATATTGCAGGCAGAACAACCGGATGATTGGGTAATTGCTAGCGGAATAAGCACTACGGTAAGAGATTTTGTTAGACTTGCTTTTAAAGAGTTAGGTATTGAATTAGAATTTAAAGGTGAGGGAGTAAATGAAACAGCTATAGTTATTAGATGTAATAATTCTTTATTTCAAATAGAAATAGGTAAAGAAGTTTTGTCTATAGACCAAAGTTATTTTAGACCTACTGAAGTAGATTTATTAATTGGAGATCCTACAAAGGCAAATAAAAAATTAGGCTGGGTTCCAGAATATAATTTGGAATCGCTGATAAAAGAGATGATGCAATCAGATGTTAAGTTGATGAAGAAAAACCTGTATTTGAGACAAGGAGGGTATAGTACCAATAATTATTAACAATAGTTAAAAAAATTGAAAATTATAGAAATTATAAAAGAAAGAAAAAAAGGAGGTAAACTATTTGCAGCAAATGTAACAGGGAATATATTTATTTTGACTTTGAATTTTGCGCTGCCATTTTTTATATCGAACAACGAATATAAGTACTTTGTTGTTGTTTTTTCTTTGTTTAATTCATTGTGTGCTCTATATACTTTTGGCTATCAAGGTCTAATCACTAGAGAATTGACAAAAAAAAAAAATATAAATTCAGTAATTTCAGTTTTCTTTTTCTCATGGTTATTCTGTTCTATTATTTTGACTTTACTATTACTTGGTTTAAATTATTTTTTTAATTTAACGCTGTACTTTGAAATAGATTTTACATCCTGGATATTAATTTTATTAGCATCCAGTATTTTAGGTGTTTTTAGAATATTTTTATATTTATTGTTATCCCTAGAAATTTTTTCTTCGTATAATTTTTTCTTTATTTCAAATAAATTCTTACAATTTTTTCTGATAACTATTTTTGCTTTTCTTAGCTATGACATAAGTAATGCAATTTTATTGTCTAGTCTAATTACTTTTGTTATGATTGGCTATTTCATCAATAAGAATTATAAAATATATTACAATCGTAATATAAAAAGTAAAATCAATAGTCATGTGCAAAACTCATGGCCCTTATCGATAAATACTTTTGCAGGTTTAGGATCTGGACATGGTTACAATGCTATAATAGCAGCATCTTTATCTCCTATTTATACAATTATTCTAAATTATATTTTTCAACTTCAAAATATAGGAGTATTAATAAATAATTCATTAATGGACAGTAAAATCAAATCATATTATAGTTTGTTTTCTTCTGAGAAAAAAAATAAGATTCTTTTTTTCTTTAAAGAGGTACTTTATAATGCCATTATTGTTTTCTTTATTATGTTCCTGCCATTTGTAGCATTGCTTTTTTATGCGAATCATCTAGATATATATATATCATATTATGCACTCATTATTTTTGGTCTAGGAATTTTTATTAATTATTTAAAGCCTTTTGGTTCAAATTTTTTAATCTTCATGAACTCTCTAAAAAGCATACTTTTCATAAGTATGTTTTATAATATTATAAATATAGGGCTGTTTTACAAACTAATTAAAGTCAATTTAAATAACATCTTGATTGTTCAAGGATTGGCTTTTATTGTTCAAATAATTTTACTTACATATTTCGGATATTACAAATTTAAAAAAACATGAACCTTAGAAAATTGTTTAAATTAATTAACAAAAAAATAACCGAATCTTTAAATATAGTAAAGGGTTTGTTGTTGATTTTATTTTTTAGTTCATTTAAAACATCAAGAAAAATGAATAAAATTTATACTCAAAAAAAAGATTGTATGATATTAGCTAATGGTCCATCTTTAAAAAGTGAACTGAGCTCTATTCAAAATGATAGAAAATCATGTGAATTATTTGTGCTAAATTATTTTTGTCTTTCAGAATATTTTTTCCAATTGAAACCAGAATACTATTGTATCGCTGATCCAATAGTTTTTAATTCCAATGAAGGAGTTTTAAAGTATAAATCAAAAGTTGATTCCTTTATTCAAATATTAAATCAAGTAAATTGGACTTGTAAATTTTTCTATCCTAGTCATTTTGATACAAGTATTGTTATAGACAAAATAAAAAATCCTTTTGTTGAGAAAATTAAATATAATTTTACTCCACTATCCAGTGAAAGTATATTTATATTCAGATTATATTCAAAAAATCTATTGATGCCTGTTCCTGAATCTGTAATAATACCCTCCATATTTATAACTATAAATATGTCTTTTAAAAATATACATTTATTTGGTGTAGATCATTCATGGGTTACAAATTTAAAGGTTTATAAGGATAATACTTCTTCTTTTGTATTAGATCATTTTCAAGAAACTGTAAATGGAGGGAATCGAAAAGATTCTAAACAAAAAAACGATAGAAGTGTCTCTAGATTTATGCTTACCCAATATAGACTCTTTCGAAGTCATGAAATACTACAAAAATATGCAGATTTTAAAAAAGTAAAAATAATTAACAGGACACAAAACTCATTTATAGATAGCTACGAAAAAAAATATTAGAATTGAAATGATGAAAACTAATAAAGTTTGTGTATTTACTGTATGTAGCGTAGGTTATCTTAATAAAGCTCTTGCTTTAGCTGAATCTTTAAAAAAGTATGAAGACAAAAAATTAAAAATCTTCTTGTTTGATAAAAAAAGAAAATTGACATTTAATGCAAATAATGTTGAAATAATTTGGATTGAAGATATCGCTCCTGACAATTTTTTTCAACTAGCATTTAAATATAATGTAATTGAGTTAACAACAGCTTTTAAACCATTCATAGGAAAATATCTATATAATTTATACGAAAATGTAATTTTCTTTGACCCAGATATTTTACTTTATGATAGTTTATCCTTAATTCATGATTCGCTTAAAAAAGATAGTTTTCTTCTTACCCCTCATATTTTGAAAGTTGAATACAACCCAATTTTAAATTTAAATTATCAAAAATTTGGGTTTTATAACTTGGGTTTTTTCGCATTTAAATCAAATGATGAAAGTAAAGAGATATTAGAATGGTGGTGGAAGCAATGTGAGTCTTACTCTTTTGATGAAGCTCATCAAGGAGTATTTACAGATCAAAAATGGATGAGTTTAGGACCACTATATTTTCCAGGAATTAAAATTTTGAAAAATATTGGATTTAATGTTGCATGGTGGAATATTTACGAGAGAGAAATTTCAATAAATAAAGGAATTTTTGAAGTAAGTAATGGTAAGCAAAAATCAAATCTTATTTTCTTTCATTTTAGTGCATTCGGAGGTAAAGATATTATTGCTAAAAAAACTTTTAACTCTGGTTTAAATAAAAAAGAAACTTTAGCTGCAATATCGAAAACATACTCCTTATTTTTAAATAAAAATAAAGTTAAAGGATCATTAAAATATTCTTATGACTTTCATGAAAATGGAATGTATATTAATCCTGTTTTAAGGAGAGCTTATGCTTCTAAATTTGAACAGCTTGAACAAGTGTCAAATCCTTTCATTAACAATGTATTAATTGATCAATTCATAAGGTTAAATTATTTAAAATCAAGGGGTCTTAATAATTATTCTTTAATTGGTTATAAAGAAAAAGATAGTTATTCGTTCTATATTAGAATTTATTTCTCAATATTAAGGTTAATATTAAGAATAATAGGTCCAAATAAATTTATAGCATTTAATCGACTTATGATATATTCAACTAGTTTTTTAAGTAGTAAAGAATATTGGAAATTGAAATGATATTTTTCATATACTTAACCTTTATAAGTCTTTTAGTTTTAAGTTTAATTTATAGAAAAAATATTATTTCTGTATCTATATATTTAAATTTAGTTACGGTATTATTATTGGCGTTAATATTTTTAAAGGATGGATCCATTATACCTGATTACCAGGTATATAAAGATCTATATAATACAATAGTATCTGGAAATTATAATATTTTAATTGAGCCATCATATATTTTAATATCTTTAATTTGTTCAAAATTTGGAAATTTAGGGTTTCAATGCTTATTATTGATTTATGGTTTCATTAGTTTAAGACTAATTTTTAAAACACTATTGTTATCTTACAGGAATATTGACTATGCAGTTTTGCTGTATTTTTCAAATGCTTTTATTATTTTTAATATTGTACAGATTCGTGCAGGTATTGCTTTATGTTTTATTTATTTAGCAATTTTAAGTTCCAAAACAATAAAATCGTACATAATATACATGCTAACAGCTGTATTTTTTCATTATTCCTCAATAATATTTTTTCCGTTAATATTTTTAAAAAAACTTAAACTTAATAATTTAACAATATTAATATTATTTTTTGCTAGTTATTTTTGTTCTACATTTTTTAAGGAAATATTTTTGTTGGTTTTAGAAATAATTCCAGATTCTGATATTGCTACAAAGTTATTAACTTATACGTATGAATCTCGTGCTGATCTTTTTTCAATTAACCTTCTTAACCCTTTTATTTTATCGAAGATTTTATTGTTATTTATTTTACTATTTTTTAGGAAAAAAATGATTACAATTAATGGTAATAGTAATTTACTTTTAAAGATGTATTTTTTTGCCATCTTTATTTACATATCTTTTTCTAGTTTTCCTGAGATTAGTGTAAGATTATCAAATATTTTATTTGTATCTGAAATAATCTTAATAACTATTTTGATTAATTTATTTAAACAACAAAGGTTTGTTCAGTTTTCACTAATCATGTTTTGTTTTTTCATGTTGTTTTATAATGTTCAGTACAATTCTTATTTCAATTATTCACTCTAAAAATCAATAAAAAATACTTTTTAGTATTTATATTAATATATATTTATAACATATGAAAGGAATAGTTTTAGCAGGTGGAAGTGGTACAAGGTTATATCCAATAACCTTGGGAGTTTCTAAGCAATTATTGCCTGTGTATGACAAGCCGATGATTTACTACCCATTATCTGTACTAATGTTAGCGAATGTCCAAGAGATTTTAATTATTTCAACACCAGATGATTTGCCGAATTATAAAAAATTATTGGGTGATGGTTCGGAATTAGGATTAAAATTATGTTACAAAGAACAGCCAAAGCCAGATGGTTTGGCACAAGCTTTTATTTTAGGTGAGGAATTTATCGGAAATGATGATGTGTGTTTGGTTCTAGGTGATAATATTTTTTATGGTTCTGGTTTTTCAGGAATTTTAAAAAATGCTACTAAAAATATTTTGAAAGGTAAATCTACTGTGTTTGGATACTATGTTAAGGACGCTGAGCGATTTGGTGTTGCCGAATTTGATAACAAAGGAAATGTAATTTCTATTGAAGAAAAACCTAAAAATCCAAAATCTAATTATGCAGTAGTTGGATTGTATTTTTATACAAATGAAGTGATTCAAATTGCTAAAAATATAAAACCTTCAAATAGGGGGGAATTAGAAATAACAACAGTTAATCAGATATATCTTAAACAAAATAATTTGAAAGTTGAATTACTAGGTCGAGGTTTTGCATGGTTAGATACAGGCACACATGATTCTCTATTGGAAGCGGGCAAATTTATAGAATCGATTGAAAAACGTAAAGGACTAAAAGTAGCTTGCTTGGAAGAAATAGCGTATCGAATGGGATATATCAATGAAGAACAAGTAAAGAAGTTAGCACTGCCTCTGAAAAAAAATGAATATGGCAAGTATCTTTTAAAAATGATTAACAAATAATGAAATTTATTAAAACAGAAATAACGGATGTATTTATCATTGAACCCTCTGTTTTTCGTGATAATAGAGGGTATTTTTTAGAATCTTTTAATTTAGACAAATTTGAAGAAAATGTGTATCCAATAAAATTTGTTCAAGACAATGAGTCGAAGTCTGCTAAAGGAGTGTTAAGGGGGTTACATTTCCAAAATCCACCATTCAATCAGGCCAAGTTGGTACGATGTATTGAAGGCAGAGTAATGGATGTAGCCGTAGATATTAGAAAAGGGTCACCGACCTATGGAAAACATATAACGGTAGAGCTTTCTGGAGAAAATAAAAGACAATTATTTATTCCTAGAGGTTTTGCACATGGTTTTGCTGTATTAAGTAATACTGCAACCTTTGCTTATAAAGTAGACAACATCTATGCGCCACAATCTGATGCTGGAATTCGATATGATGATATAGAGTTGGGAATAGATTGGGGTTTAAAAGAAGAGGATATCCAAATATCACAAAAAGACGAAAATTTAATACTTTTTAAAGATTTAGATTCACCTTTCAAATTCTAACATATGAGAATATTAGTTACAGGAGCGAATGGCCAGTTAGGTTCAGAAATAAAAGAGTTAGCAGAAAACTATAAAGACTTTAGTTTCTTCTTCAAGGACTTACCAGAATTGGACATTTGCAATAGCGACCAATTAGAAGTATTTTTTATGGATAACAAAATAAATACTGTTATTAATTGCGCAGCTTATACTGCTGTAGATAAAGCTGAAGAGGAGTCAATTATTGCAAAAAAAGTAAATTCTGAAGGAGTTTTAAATATTGTTAATGCTTTAAATCGCGTGAATGGAAAATTAATTCACATCTCAACCGATTATGTGTTTGATGGTGATCATTTTTTGCCTTATAAAGAGTCAGATCCAGTGAGCCCAGCTGGAGTATATGGAGAGACAAAAAGATTAGGGGAGTTGGCTGTGATTAATAGTGATATAGATGCAATTGTTGTTAGAACTTCATGGCTGTATTCTTCTTATGGAAATAATTTTGTCAAAACAATGTTACGTCTTGGTTCCGAGAAAGAAAATTTGGGAGTCATTTTTGATCAAGCTGGAACACCCACGTATGCTAGAGATTTGGCTAAAACATGTCTGGAGATTCTTTCTGAATCCACATCAGTAAATATAAATAAAAATGGAAACCTATATCATTATTCTAATGAAGGCGTGACTTCTTGGTATGACTTTGCTATTTCGATTATGGAACTTGGGAGAGTGAACTGTAAAGTGAAACCGATACAGACCAAAGACTATTCAACTTTGGCAAAAAGACCTCAATATTCAGTATTGAATAAGTCTAAAATAAAAATAGATTTTAAATTAGAAATCCCCTATTGGAGAGATTCTTTAAAAGATTGTATAGAAAAAATAAAAAGAAGTTTATGAAAAATATATTAGTGACTGGTGGAGCAGGTTTTATAGGATCGCATCTGGTTAAATTTTTGGTAAATAAATATTCAAATTACAATATTGTTAATATGGATATTTTAACTTATGCAGGTAACTTAGAAAATTTAAAGGAAATAGAAGCTAATGAAAATTATAGTTTTGTGAAGTGTGATATTTGTAATGTCAAATTAGTGAAACAGATTTTTATTGATCATAATATTGATTCAGTTATTCATTTAGCGGCTGAGTCTCATGTAGATCGTTCCATCGAAAATCCTTTTTCTTTTGCAAAGACTAATGTTATGGGAACACTAACTTTATTACAAGTTGCAAAAGAATTTTGGAATGATAACTTTACAAATAAATTATTCTATCATATATCTACAGATGAAGTTTACGGTTCTTTAGCTGAAAAAGGATTTTTTACAGAATCTACAAAATATGACCCCCACTCCCCATATTCCGCCTCAAAAGCCTCATCAGATCATTTTGTAAGAGCATTTTCAGATACATATGGACTACCCGTTGTGATCTCAAATTGCTCCAATAATTACGGATCATATCAATTTCCTGAGAAGTTAATCCCTTTAATGATAAATAATATAGTACACAAAAAAGTATTGCCTGTCTATGGTAAGGGCGAAAATGTACGAGATTGGCTATTTGTGAACGATCATGTGAGAGCTATTGATTTAATCTTTCATAAGGGAAAATTAGGAGAAACCTACAATATAGGTGGTTTTAATGAATGGAAAAACATTGATTTGATAAAAGTGATAATTAAAACAGTAGATCGTTTTCTTGGAAGAGAAGAGGGGAGCTCAAACAAACTCATTAGCTTTGTTACTGATAGACCTGGTCATGATCTTAGATACGCGATTGACTCCACAAAACTTAAGGATGAGTTGGGCTGGGAACCTTCCTTGCAATTTGAAGAAGGGATTGAAAAAACAGTAGCTTGGTATTTAGATAACAAAGATTGGATGGAGCGTGTTACGTCTGGAGAATATAAAGAATATTATAAAAAAACTTATAATTAATCAAATTTTTAAGATTTTTTGAAAATTTCAATAATAACAGCTACATTCAATAGTAGTGAAAGTTTAAAATCGTGCATTGACTCTGTAGTTATGCAGGATTATAGTAGTATCGAATATATAATTATAGATGGTAAATCAAGTGACTCTACTACAGAAATAGTTAAGAATTATCAAGCTACTTATTCTTACATTAAAATGGTTTCAGAAAATGATTCTGGTATTTATGATGCACTTAATAAAGGATTAGCATTGGCGACTGGAGATGTAATTGGATTTTTACATTCAGACGATTTATTCCCTTCTAATACAATTATTTCAGAATTAGCAACAAAAATAAATGATAATAATCTTGATGGTATTTATGGTGATTTACAATACGTGACCAAAGAGAATACTAATAAAATTATTAGAATTTGGAAGAGTTGTGATTTTAGACCTGAACTTTTAAAAAAGGGGTGGATGCCAGCGCACCCAACATTAATTATAAAAAAACAGGTTTATTTAAAGCACGGATTTTTTAATAAATCATACAAGATTTCTGCTGATTATGATTTTATGTTGAGGATATTTAAGGATTCGAACCTTAAATTTGGGTATTTGCCAAAAGTAGTAACTAAAATGCGAGTTGGTGGTGTATCAAACCGAAGTATAAAAAATATAATAAAAAAAACAAAAGAAGATTATCGTGCCGTTCGTTCGAACAACATTGGAGGTTGCTTTACTATTTTACAAAAAAACACTTCAAAAATCAAACAATTTTTTACTCAAAAATTTTGAAGTATCAAGAAATAAAAATGAGATTGAATCTTTTGGATTCAAAATAGTTTATCATAAATTTAAAGACCTTGGGGGAGGATTTTTAGTGATTGATGAAAGTTAAGTACAAGATTTTTCTAATAAATTCTTTGAAAGCATTGATGTAAATACCTTAAAAATAGGAGGGAAATTAAGTTTCAAAATTCTCATAGTAAAATTCAATGCTCGCTTGTATTGGCAATATCATAACAGACGTGCACAGATTTGGCAAGTATACAAAGTTTACTCTGGGATTATTAGAATTGATTATGATAAAGAAAATGAAATGAAAGTCTATAACAAAGGAGGTTAAATTGTTTTACAACAAGGAGAACGACATCGGACTATAGTCTTTAACAATCTTTAACTAACGAATAGTCATTTTATTTTTTTGATTACGTACGTTACTATTCCCCATATCATTAATTGATCTTCTTCTTTAATTATAATTTTTTTATAATTTTTATTTTCAGGCTTCAAATACAATTCCTTACCTTTTTTTATAATTCTTTTTACTGTAAAATCCCCTTCTATAAAGCAAACTGCAATTTTATTATTTTCTGGATTTAAGCTTCTATCAATAACTATTAAATCACCATCTGATAAACCAGCATTTTCCATTGAATCTCCACTCACCCTTGCATAAAAGGTTGCTTCTTTGTTTTTTACAAGCTCTTTATCCAAACTTATTCTTATTTCTTTAAAATCATCAGCTGGTGAAGGAAAGCCTGCTGATATTCCTTGCTCTACTAGCCATTGGCCTAGATTATTTCCTTTTTTTGGTTTTAAAAATTTAAGCTTTTCTTTTTTCATTTCACTTTTACAACATCATTTAATTTACATGTATAGTTTGGGCTTAATTTTTCTTGTTTCATTTTCCACCTTTTTCTTAAATCTTGGGAGGCTAATTTAATTTTACTTTGACCTTCTTTTTTTTGAATATTATCTATAGCTTTCATTAAATATTTATGTTTTGGGTCTTCATTTTTAAATAAATTCAGCTGATGATTATTAGATGAATCTAACCCCATTACTATAGTTCCAGCTTTTTTATAATTAATACCTTTTTTAAAGATTTTTTTAAGCCCTTCAATTGCGTATTTACTGATGACTATGTTTGAGTTTGTAGAAAAAGGGATAGTCATAACTATCCCATTTCTGTATTGAGGTTTCTTTTTTTGAAATTTATTACTTCTTACAAAAACATAAATAGAACTACAATTACTTTTTTGAGCTCTTAGCTTTTCAGCACAGCA
>MDTG01304544.1_pt1 | contig 14658 bp, 11 predicted proteins | sample 811421 | NCBI WGS metagenome assembly MDTG01 (sample SAMN05326645, study PRJNA326480) | marine metagenome | isolation source: seawater | place: Pacific Ocean: South East | collected 2011
CCTCGAGAAGTGCGCGGAGCTTCGAGGTGCGTCCGGTCCGGAATCCGCCGAAGGCCTCGCTGACCTGGAGCGCAGTCGTCGCGTCCACCCGTGGCCGGGGACGTACCGCACCGACCGTGCCCCCCCGGCCGTCCTGCAGCGCAGCCACCGCGCGGAGACGCGCCGCGGTCCGCGCATCCGGGGCGAGGGACGCGAGCGCGAGCGCCGCGGAGGCGCCCAGCCCCACTCGATCGATCCGGCCGGCGGTCCCGAAGAGCCGGCGAGCGAGTTCACGATCCTGCGGGGTCTCCGCGGCATCCGCGATCTCCTCCCCGAGTTCGAAATACGCCATCGGACGGCGCGGGTCGAGCTTCTCCAACCTCGACTCCCAGTCCGGGAGACGCGGCTGGTTCGCCGCCGCGACGAGCCCGCCCGCGAACGCCATCAGGATGAGAAGGGGGATGCTTCGCTTCATCCGGAATCTCCAAGTGGATCGGAGTCGCGCGGCACGAATCGAATCCGATCCATGCGGGCGATCGCGACCGCTTCGAACGCGGCCTGCTCGAGGACGCTCGGCGTCAGGCTCCGGGCCAGCGCCGCCGAGGCGAGCAGCGCCGCGACCGCCTCCCGCTGCGACGGGACCTCCGCCTCGATCACGAATCCGAGGAACTCGAGTTCGGCCACGTGTTCGGCGACCAGCTCCTGGATGTCGTTGCGGACGAGGCCACGGCGGGCGATCCGTCGCCGATCGATCACTTCGAGCGGCACCGAGGGCGACGCCGCGAGGAAGAGTCCGGCGGCGACCGCGCGGGTGGCGTCGGCGGTGGCGGTGGCCGGTGATCTCGCGGCCGGCCGCGGGTCGTCCTCGCCGCGGATCCGTCCACGTTCCACGATCGATCCGAGCACGACGTCCGCCAGTCGGTCGAGCGGCGCGCGATCTGGATCGAGCAGGGCGATCGCGTGGTCGGCCAGCGCGGCTCGGATGCGTGTTTCGATCTCGTCCGCATCACGGCCGGGAAGCGCCGACCCGGTGAAGGCCTCGATGAAACCGAGGGTCGCCTCGTTCCGGGACGCCCGATCCGACGTGTCGAGCAGTTCGACCGCGACCATCGGACCTCGATTGAAGAGTTCGACCGCGACCGCCTGCGCCGCCTCCCGGACCGCGCCGGGCCCCCGCCAGACGGCGTCGACGAACACCGCCGCGTCACGGGGACCGAGGTCCCCGGCGACCACGTTTCGCCGCAGCGCCGCGATGAGGTTCCGACGGGCCTGCTGGTCGGAACCCGCCGCCCGCCAGGCGTCGGCCCAGACTCCGTCGTTCTCCATGCGACGAGGTCGCGGCATCGGATCGAGGTCCACTCCCGGCACGTCGGAGCCCATCCGCTGGAGCTGGACCCGGGCCTCCTCGGGCCGCTCGCGGGCGATCAGGGCGCCGACGCCGGCGAGACGCTCCGCGGCGAGCAGCGCGAGCAACCGTTCGACGGGCCCTTCGGCCCGCTCGATCATCGATTCCACCTCGTCGCACGCGAGGTCGTACGCGGCGAGCAGTTCGGATTCGACGAGGAGGAGGTTCCCCTTCGGCGATGATCCCGTGGCGTCGGGCCAGACGTCGTCGGCCAGCGTCCGGACCCGACGGCGCTCGGGCATGCCGCGTTCGGGATCCGGAATGAACTCGGGTCGGAACCAACCCGCGCGTCCCGCGTTCTCGAGGATGCTGCCCAGCACCCAGAGGTTGCCCCCCGGGATCGACGGGTCGAGCATCCAGCGGCCGTACTGGTCCCGGACCCCGCCGGGGTCGGGACCGGCCGCGGTCCAGTCGATCTCCAGCAGCAGGCGACCCAGGAGATCCGAGGCGAGACCCTGCTCCGCGAGACCGGTGCCGCGACGCAGCAGGGTGTCGACGGCGCCGAGCATGCCCGTCTGTCGTCGCGCATCGCCGCGGACGACCGTCATCGCGTCGAACCAGCGCTCCCACGAGTCGCGGACCACGGCCTCGTCCATGACGCCGATCATCCCGAGGAGGGGGACCGTCATGCGGTCGAGGGCCCGGCCCGCAAGCGCCGCGAACGGCCCGCCTCGCACGTTCCGACCGGTGGATCCGTCGAGGACCGATTCGATCGTCGCCCGCGCCGGATCGCGGATCGTCTCGGGCAGCCGCGGATTCGAGGCCGCCAGTCCCAGCACCCCGGCACGAAAGGACCGCGACCAGACCTCGGTCGGATCGTCGATCGCGGCCTCCGGATCGACCGGCAGTGACTGCAGAAGCCGCGCCGCGACGGTCTCGTCCCCGGCCTGCTCGAGGACCTCGAGGATCGCGGTCACGTACCGAAGCCGGTCGTCGGGGGTCATGAGCGGCCAGGTGTCGGCGGCGGTCGCGATCACGTCGTCCCACGCCGAGGCCCGTCGCGCGGAGATCGAGGATGGATCGAGTTCGAGCTGCCGGGCGAGCTGGGACGCCTCCTCGAGCATGGTCGGCACCCGCTCGAGCTGGAAGACCGAGGCGTCGGGTCGTCGTTCGCCGCGAAGCATCGGCGGCCGCGCGAATCTCGCCGGCCGGACGACGCCCTCGCGGACGCTCGGCGTCACGCGATGTTCCGGGTCGATCGCCGCCTCCGCCCGCTCCCGTTGCGCGATCGCCTCCTCCGCGGCGAGCCGTCGCGCCTCGATGTCGCGCACCCCGGGCGAAGGCGCGGTCAGGGCGATCACCAGGATCGCGCCGAACAGCGCCGCCAGCCCGCCGAAGATGAAGGCCAGGCGTATCCGTGATCCCGCCGATTCGCCGCGGAACTCACGGGTGATCCCGTCGCTCATCCGCACCATCGCGGACTCGACGCGACCGGGCGACGCGATCTTCGGAGTCACCACCATCGCGGTCTCGCCGATCGTGCCGGCGGAACCGTGGTCGTGCATGAATCGAGCCAGCCCCTCGACGATCCGCCCGAGCTTGTCCGCATCGAGCCCGACCTGGGCCGCCAGTCCGGCCACGATCGTCCGGGTCCGCGAGTTCCATCCCCCGCCCGCGACGAGCACCGAAAGCACCAGGCGGTCGAAGGGCGTGAGGCTCGCTTCCGAGATCCTCGCCGCGGGTTTCACCGGGATCCGCGGCCGGCGGACTTGACGATCGCCCTTCGCGCCGTCGGATCTCGGCCGGGTCGCGATCGGACCGTCCGGTCGCGGGGCCGGGTCGGCCGTTTCGCTCGACGACCTGATCGGAGGAAGCTTGGAACCGGCATCGCCGACCTCCCGCAGCGCCGCCGCCGCGGACTCGAGGGCGCGACACGCCTCCTCCACCACCTTCGCGGGAAATCGATCCGCCTTGCCTCGCACCGACCGCTTGCGGGTGCGCAGCGCCGCCTCGAGCACGTCGGCGTCGACCGGACCCTCACCGAGCCCGAGCAGACTTCTCGGCCCGGCGGCCCGGCTCGCCCCCAGCAGCGTCGCGACCGGATCCCGGCCGGAGCCTCTCGGATCCTTCCGTGTCATGGCGTCGCCCCCGGTTCGATGAACGATTCGTCCCGATCCGCCTCGTCCCGCAGCCCTCGTCGAATCGAGATCTCGAGATCGAGTTCCTGCAGCCGGGACCGCCAGGGTTCCGGTCCGAAGTCCGGGTGCAGCACGCGAATCTGCTCGAGGACCTCGCCGGCACGTTCGGGATCCGTCTCCGCGAGCACCCCGAGCAGACCGCAGCGCGCCCGCCACCAGGTCTCCGATCCCTTCGACGCCGCACTGCCGAGTCGTCGCCAGCAGGCCAGCGCGAAGTCGGGATCGCCGAGGCTCGAGGCGAGTTCGGCCGACGCCTCGAGGATCGAGCCGTCGCGCGGTCGCCGCTCGAGGATCGCTCGATACGTCTCGAACGCCTTCCGACCCGTCGCTTCGTCGTCATCGGCCCGGTAGATGGCCTGTCTTCCCGCCGCCACGCTCGCGGCCACCGGCAGCAACGCAGGGTTCTCGAGCGCCTCCTCGATCGACGCGTCCTTCCCGCCGACGATCTCGATGAAGCGGTCGCCCGCGGCCACCGCCGCCCGGACGACCTGCATGGAGGCCTCGCCGTCCCGCATCCGGAGGAAGGCGGCGCGGTGCAGCCGCTGGGCGGCGAGCCTCGACCAGCGCACCGCCTCCGGGGCATCCGGCGCGACGGGCACGTCCTGCAGGATCGTGGCCGCGGCGAGGAAGTCGCCGTCGGCGATCGCCATCCCGATTCGCCGGAAGGCGAGTTCGTTGGGCAGGTCGGGCTGGTCCTCGAACCCGCCGCGCTCCAGGGCGATTTCAAGGCGTGAGATGTATCCCGCGCCGCGAACCCGGTCCCCGATCTCCTCGTGCGAGGCGACTTCGGCGGCCTGCCGCAACAGGACGCCGTCCGCCCCCCGAAGATCGACCATCATGCCGTCCTCCGTCCGGTCCCGCTGAAGGAGTTCGTCCGCGACGTCGAGGAAACGCGTGCCGAATTCACCGCGATCCCCCGGGTCCGCCTCGCGGAAGCGCCGGTAGATCGACTGCGCCGCCCTTCGACGGGCGATCTCCCAGGTGGCATGTCCCGGAGGGATCGCGAGCAGGGTCTCGAGGTCCGCCGCGGAGGGATCCTCCTCTCCGGTGATCCGACGGACCACCAGCGAGGGCGCCCGGTCGTCCGCCGGGTAGGTGTCGAGGAATCGTTCGATGATCGCGTCACGACGGCCCTGCGCCTCGACCGCCTCGTCCCCACCGGCCGCGACCAGCCGGTCGAGGGCCACGATCGCGCCCCACATCGCATCCGCCCGGCGCGAGCCGCCGATGCGATCCGCCGCGTCTTCGAAGGCGTCGGCGGCGTCGGCGGCTCGATCGAGTTCGAGCAGGCTCCACCCCGTGAGGTTCAGGCATGCCGACCTCGCCTCGGGGAATCTCGCCGCGTCGCGCTCCGCCGCCGCGTCGGCGAGCTCCTTCGCCGCCGACGCGAACTCGGTGGCCGCCTCCCCGGCCCGGCCCGCGGCCTTCGCATCGACGGCGGCGCGGTAGTGTCCGACGCCGCGCACGTAGCGGAAGGCGAATCCGTCGTTTCCCACGGCGCCGAGTCCGTACCGTTCGGCGAGATCGACGACCTGCGCCAGTTCGCTCCTCGCCGCCAGCGTCGCGAGGGCGAGCTCCGCGAGGCGACTCGCCTCCGGCCTCCACCCCGAGTCGAGGTCGGCGGCGTGGCGCAGCCCCCCCACGGCCGCGAGCCGGAGCCACGCGGTCGGAAGCGCATCGGAATCCGATCCCCCGTCCGCCTGCTCGATCATGGCTCGAAGAAGGGTCTCGGCCACCTCGAAGGACTTCGCGTCGATCGCCGACGCCAGTCGCCAGCCGGGCACCGCCTGCAGGATGCCCGGATGGGTGCGAGCCAGCTCGAGCCGCGAGAACCACGGTCCGGCACCGAGGTGGGAGACCCGTTCGGCGCTGGTCATCGCCATCCCGAGGATCGCGCTCGCGAAGTACTCGTATTCCTGCCGGTCGACGGAGACGTCGTCCGGGCCCGGCACCACCTCGTCGCCATCGAGCACCCGCCCGAAGGCGAGCTGGGCGCGACCCAGTCGACTCTCATCGTCGAGGGCCCGACCCGCGTAGTACAGCGACCAGCCTTCGAGCAGCGACGCCGCGACGAGCATCCGCCGCGCCTCGGTGATCTCGTCATCGAGCCGGATCACCCGCATTCCGCGGGCCCGGTCGAGACCGCGGTCACCGCGCTTGATCGTGTCTTCGAGGGATTCCCGAAGGGCCACGAGGTCCCGGGCGAGTTCGTCGAGCTCCCGCTCCGCGGCGATGACCTCGTCCGGGGCCGCCAGATCGACGCGACCCCGTTCGACCGTTCCGGAGGCCGCCTCGTAGCGGGTGCGGAGCAGGGCCAGTCGGAGTGCGTCGGCGTCCTCGATCGAATCGTCGGCGAGCAACCTCCGGGCCTTGGCCACCAGCACCGCCCGCGCCTCGTCGTCGGTCGCTCTTTCGATCAGCGAGGCGTAGACGCCCGCCAGCCGGGAGGCGGTCCGCGCCCGCAGCTCGGCGTCGTCCGAGGCGTCGGCCCGGGCCCGCTCGAGATGGATCTGGAGGAGGTCGTACATCCCGCGTCCCTCCAGCCAGGAGGCGACGCGGTCCTGCCCCATCGCGATCCGGTCGCCGCCCGGGAGGAGCACCGCGGCGAGGAGCGTCGCGAGGATCGGTTCAGTCCACCGCCGGGACATAGGTCACCTCCTCGAAGCCCGCGTCCCGACCGCACTGGATCGCCAGCGCGGCATCACCGACCGAAGGTCCGTCGGTGACCCGGATGAAGAGACCGGGGTCCTTCGGAAGTTCCCGGAGCGCTTCGACCAGCGCCCCACGATCCGTGAAGTCCCGGCCGCCGACTCGATAGACGACCCCGGATTCGATCCGCAGGACCTCGACCACCTGCGGCTCGAAGTCCTGGGTCTCGCCGCCGCTCGAGTCCCGTTCCAGCTGGAGGTTCGGAGTCAGTCGATCCTCGCGCTGCGTCACCACGGTGGTGATCAGGAAGTAGGCCAGCAACAGGAACACCACGTCGATCATCGACGACAGGGACAGCGCCATGCGACGGTCGGGCTGGTGATGTCGAGGGACGATCCGCACGATTCAGCCTCCGGGTGCCGTGGCGATCCGCACCGCGGGGACGCCCGCGGCCTGCAGCATCTCGAGCACGCGATTCAGGCGGGCCGCCGGCGCATTCCGGTCGGCCCGCACGAGGGGACGGAGCCGCTGCAGGTCGTCGTCCCGGTGGTCGATCACCAGCTCCTCGGCGAGGACCGCGAACGACGCGTCGTCGAGGAACTCCCCGGCGACCTCGATCGAACCGTCCACCAGGACGTTCACGATGATGCCCGCCTCCTCGGCGGTCTCGACCTGCTCCCCCGCCTCCTGCGGGAGATCCATCTCCGCGCGGGAGAACTGGGCCAGCTGGGCGGTCGTCAGGAAGAAGATCAGCAGCTGGAAGACGATGTCGATCATCGGCGTCATGTCGACGGGGAGCAGCCTCGATTTCCTTCGTCGGGCGTCGAACTTCATGCGCCGCTCCCGGAACCACCCGCCGGCCGCGGCATGCCGCCCGCCGGCCCGCCCGCGCCCGACGATTCGAGCAACAGGACCATGCGATCGAGCTCCTGTCCCGCCTCCGCCGCGATCGCGTCGATCCGGTTCCGGAAGACCGTGAAGAGCGTGACGCTCGGGATCGCGACGATGAGACCCTGCATGGTGGTGATCAGCGCGAGGGAGATGTTGCCCGCGAGCGCCTCGTAGTAGTTCGCGTCCGCGACCGCGCTGGCGGCGACGCTGTCGAATGCGCCGATCATCCCCTGGACGGTGCCGAGCAGACCCAGCAGCGGTGCGACGGTGCCGATGATTCCGAGGCCGTCGGTCGCCCGGTAGAGACGTGCCGACTGTTCCGCGCCCGCCTCCTCGATCGCCTGCTTGATCTCGAAGGCGCCGAACGGGGATCGCAGGTAACGGGTAAGCCCGGGGGCGAGGATCCGGGTGAGGAAGGAATCGTTGTCGGCGAGCGAGCAGTACTCGAGGGCGGCGTCGGCCCGACCCGCTCCGAGCAGATCCCGGATCGAGGCGACCTGCACCGCGGGAAGCAGCGTGGTCCGGCGGATCTGCACGGCGTGGATCACCACCAGCGTCAGCGCGACCACGCTGAGGGCGACGATGATCCAGCCGATGACTCCACCGCCGGAGATGTAGGTGAGCAGGCTCGGGCCGAGCCCTCCCTCCTCGGACACGCTGGCCTGGGCGAGGATGCGAAGCGTCGAATTCACGGGAGATTCTCCGGGAGCGTCTCTTCGGCACGCTCGGCGATCAGGATCGATTCGAGGATGGCGGCCGATTCCGATCGGCCGAGTTCCCCGAGCGTCTCGACCGCGAGTCGAAGCGACTCGCGACGAAGGACCGGGGGTGCGGAGGACTCGAGCGCGATCACGTGGATCAGGTCGAGCACCCCGCGCATGCGTCGTTCGGGGTCGGTCTCCCGGGCGAGTGTCCCCCGGCCCGCGAAGTACCTGACCCACGCGGTCTTCCACGCCGGGTCGTCCGCGGCGGAGGCGATCAGGGCGCGGCGGACCCGTTCCCGTCGATCCGCGTCGGGGGCGTCCAGCTCCGTCAGGCGAAGGAGGAACCGCTCGCCCTCGGAGAGCCCGACGCCCGAGTCGGCCGGGGGACCGCTTCCGTCCACGAGGCGGACGACGAGGGTGCGTCGCAGTTCCGCGCGAGCGTCGGGGGCGGCGACCCGTCGGAACCATTCGAGCATCCGGGACCGATCGCCGGCCTCGGCCACCGGCGGCACCGAGGTCACGAGTCCGGTGTCCGGATCGACGAGTCGTTCGCCACGCGGGAACCGCGACGGCTCCACCGTTCCCGAGGGGAACTCGGACACCAGGACCGCCTCGCCGAGCACCGAAGCGACGTCCCCCGCCGCGATCGCGGCCCGGACCGTGCCCTCCAGCGTGATCGATCCCAGTTCGGACTTCGGAACGACGCCCGCGCGGAAGGCCGCATCGAACGCGGCCCTGGCGAGCACCGCATCGCCGCGGTTCAGCCGGGATCGACCCCGCCAGACGTGCGTGCCCTTCTCGATGCCCGTCGCGAGTCCCGATTCGAGCACCCCCGATTCACCGGGGTCGATCCGGGCCACGCGATCCCACGGAACCACTCGCTCGAATCGAAGGCCGTCGGACACCACCGTCGCCCGGACGCCTTCACCGGTCGCCGCGACCCGCTCGACGACCAGCGGGGTCGCGCCGTCCCGCCGATGAAGTTCCCGTTCGGCCGCCGTCGGACTCGCGAGGAGCGCGACCGGGAGGATCAGGCCGGTGATGGTCCGTCGTCCGCTCATGGACGCATCCCCGTGGGGACGAAGCGGAACACGCCGTCGGATTCGGAGGCGATCCTCCGGAGCGGCTCGTGTCCGGCCTCGGTTCCGAAGGCGATGCTGTTGATCACCGCCGCACCGCTCCGCTTGCCGTTTCGATTCTGGACCTCGGCGGGGATGCTTCCGGGAATGAGTCCGTCGGTGAGGAAGAAGATCACGTCGGGTCGGACGTCGAGTTCGAACACGATCTCGAACGCCGGCATGGGTTCGGTCCCGCCACCCGGCTGGAGTCCGTCGATCCAGGCGTTGATCCGCGAGAGGTTGGCGCGACTCGCGCGAAGCCAGCCCTGCTGGAAGGAGGGAACGACCGGATTGCTCGAATAGAGGACGACCATGAAGGCCGCGTAGTCGGGCAGTCGCCTGAGCGACCGCTTCAACTCGGCCATCGCCGCGGCCATCTTGCCGTCCTGGCCCATCGAGCCGGAGATGTCCACGATGTAGGCGAAGCGGTTCCCCGTCGACTGGATTCCGAAGAAGCTTGCGCCGGCCCCGACGCTGGATCCGAGTCCGGCCCCGAGCCCCTCACCCGTGCTGCCCACCATCGTGGTCAGGCCCCCACCGGTGGCATCGAGGGCGAAATCGGGGATCTCGGCGTTCAGCTCCGATTCGAGGTTCATCGCGTCTTCGTCGGAGTCGGTCGCGAGCTCCGGACTGAGCAGGTCCTCGCTCTCCGGGGCGTCGAGCATGTCCTGGAGCGTCTCGTCCGGAAGAATGGAGAGATCGAGGACCACCGAGGCGGGAACCGCCGCGGGCGGGAGTTCCCGGTGCGTCGACCACAGCCAGATCATGATCGCGAGATGGATGGGCAGGGAGACCGCGAGGCCGAGGAGGAGCAGGTGGACGCGTCGCTGCCGGAGCAGTCGGCGTCGTTCCTCGACCAGGTCCCGGATCCGATCCGCGAGCTGCGCGGGATCGAGGTTCGAATCGGGGTTCGAACCGTCCGGGGTCGCGGGATTGGAGTCGTGTTCAGCCATCCTTGGTCACGAAGTTCGTTCGGCCCCCGCATTATGGGCGGATTCCCCGACCGCCGCGCGGTCCCGTCCGGGTTCCCGTCCGGTGGGCGGGCTCCACCCTCTCGAATACGCCGTCGAGCCGCGGATTCGGTCGACGAAACCGCGAAGTCGTCCATCCGCTTCGGTTGACCCCGGCCGCGGTTGGAGGGGAGAATCGAATCTCTCGTCCCCAGCACCCGCCGGAGCGTCCGCATGTCCGCCACCCCGAGCCGCGTCATCCTGAAGATCAGCGGCGAGAGTTTCGCCGAGCCGGGCCAGCTCGGGATCGGCTCCGACCAGCTCACCCACATCGCCACGGAGATCGCGGCCGCGAGTCGGCTGGGCGTCCAGATCGCGGTGGTCTGCGGCGGAGGCAACATCATCCGCGGCGCGACCCTCGCGAAGGACGGCACGATCGACCAGTCGACCGCGGACTACATGGGCATGCTGGGGACGGTGATCAACGGCGTGGCCCTCAAGGAGGCGCTCGAACGGCAGGGCGTGCCCGCCCGCGCGATGTCCGCGATCAACCTCACCGCGGTGGCCGAGCCCTTCATCCGACTCCGGGCGATCCGCCATCTCGAGAAGGGCCGGGTGGTGATCCTCACCGCGGGAACCGGGAATCCCTTCTTCACCACCGACACCTGCGCTTCGCTGCGTGGCATCGAGCTCGGCGCGGACCGGCTCCTCAAGGCGACGAAGGTCGACGGAATCTACGACGCCGATCCGAAGAAGAACCCCGACGCGGTCCGTTACGACCGCCTGACGTTCGCGAAGGCGATCGAAAGCCAGCTCGGGGTCATGGACCTCACCGCCCTCACCATGTGCATGGAGCACGACCTGCCCATCCAGGTCTTCGACTATCAGATCGCCGGCAACATCGCGAAGGCGGTCGAGGGCCAGACGGTGGGCACGCTGGTGACCTCGAGCTGACCGGAACCCCCGGACGGGCCGGGCCGCTGGCCATACAATCCGATCTCGACCGAGAGCCCGGACCACACCGACCGCCCCGACGGGCGATGGAGACCAAGGCATGGACATCGACGAAATCCTTCTCGAGTGCAGCGATCGGATGGACAAGACCGTCGACTACCTGCAGCGCGAGCTCCGCGGGATCCGGACCGGGCGGGCGAACACCGCCCTCCTGGAATACGTGAAGGTCGACTACTACGGGTCCCACACCGATCTCCGGGAACTCGCCGGGATCTCGGTCGCGGAGAGCCAGCAGCTCCTCATCAAGCCCTTCGACCCGGCCTCCAAGAACGAGATCATCAAGGCGATCGAATCGGCCGATCTCGGGCTGAACCCCCAGGCCGAGGGCCCCGCGATCCGCGTGAGCGTGCCGGCGCCGTCCGCCGATCGTCGCAAGCAGCTGGTCGGCCAGGTCAAGAAGATGGGCGAGGACGCCAAGGTCGCCTGCCGGAACGAACGCCGGGACGCGATCAAGGGAATCGAACAGACCGGCTCCGAGCAGAAGCTTTCGGACGACGACGTCAACGGCTCCAAGGAGGAGGTCGACGCCGAGACGAAGAAGCACACCGCCCGCATCGAGGAGCTCGTGACGAAGAAGATCGCCGACATCGAGGACGTGTGAACCTCGACGTGCGCCCCCGCGGCCCGACCGCCGGCGAGGGCGGCTCCCCGCCACCGATCCCCCGGCCCGAGAACGACTGGAGCGAACCGTGCACTGTCCGTTCTGCGAATCGACCAGCACCCGGGTCTGCGACTCGCGACCGGTGGAGAGCGGCAGTTCGATCCGTCGCCGACGGGAATGCGAGATCTGCGACCGAAGGTTCACCACGTTCGAACGCCTCGAGAAGACTCGACGCCTGATGGTGGTGAAGCGAGACGACTCCCGGGTCCCCTTCGACGGGGAACGGGTGCTTCGAGGGATCCAGGCGGCGTGCGGCAAGCGTCCGGTGGCGGAGGACGTCAAGATCGACCTGGTGACCCGGCTCGAGGACGAACTGCATCGGGAGTTCGACCGCGAGGTGCCGAGCGAGGAGATCGGTCGACGCGTCGCGACCGCGCTGCGGGGGATCGACCAGATCGCCTACATCCGCTACGCGAGCGAATACGAGCAGTTCCGGAGCGTCGAGGACATCGCCGACGCGGTCGACGAACTTCGCCAGCGTCCGCCCGAACTGCCGAATCAGAATCCCCTCTTCGATGAGTGAGGGGATCCCGGGGCCGAGTGGACCCTCGTTCCCCGCGAGCGGACCCGCGACCGGTACACTCCGGACCCGGATCGACCACACCCCCTTCGCGAGCAGGAGTCCACCATGCCCCGCATCACGCTTCCCGATGGAAGCGAACGCCGTTACGAAGGTTCCACCACGCCCGCCGAGGTCGCGGCCGACATCGGCCCCGGGCTCGCGAAGTCGGCGCTCGGCGCGATCATCGACGGGACGCTCTCGGATCTCGACACCTCGATCGACGCGGACTGCGCCCTCGCGCTGGTCACCGCGAAGACCCGCGAAGGCGAACCGGACGCGAACGGACTGTTCCTGCTCCGTCACTCCGCCGCCCACGTGATGGCCGAGGCGATCACGAACCTGTTCCCCGGCGTCCAACTCGTCTACGGACCGCCGGTCGAACAGGGTTTCTACTACGACATGGCGTTCCCCGACGGCGCGACGATCTCGAGCGAGGACTTCGAGCGGATCGAGTCGGAGATGAAGCGGATCGTGAAGGAGGACCGCCCCTTCACCCGCTACGAGATGCCCGCGGGACCCGGACTCGAGAAGCTTCGGGAGGAGGGTTCCAAGTACAAGGTCGACAACGCGGAACGGGCGATCGAGGCCGGGTCGACCGAACTGTCGTGGTACGCCACCGGCGCCCCCGGAACCGACTGGGAGGATCTCTGTCGAGGCCCCCACGTCCCGTCCACCGGGCGGATCGGGGCGTTCAAGGTGATGAACCTCGCCTCGAGCTACTGGCACGGCGACGAGAACAGCGATCGTCTCACCCGCGTCTACGGCATCGCATTCGCGGACAAGAAGCAGCTGAAGAGGCATCTCCAGCTCCTGGAGGAGGCGAAGAAGCGGGACCACCGCGTCCTCGGCAAGCAGCTTCGGCTCTTCCACATCGACGAGCAGGTCGGGCAGGGCCTCGTCCTCTGGACGCCCAACGGCGCGGTCGTCCGCCAGCAGCTCCAGGACTTCATCGGCGAGGAGCTCCGGAAGCAGGGATACGACCAGGTCTTCACCCCGCACATCGGCAAGCTCGACCTCTACCGGACCAGCGGTCACTTCCCGTACTACCAGGAGAGCCAGTACACCCCGGTGATCGACCGGGCCCAGCTCCACGAGTTCGCGACCGAGGGCTGTTCCTGCAGCGACCTCGCCAACAAGATGGACGAGGGCGAGATCGATGGCTACCTGCTCAAGCCCATGAACTGCCCGCACCACATCCGGATCTACGCGAGCGAACAGCGAAGCTACCGCGACCTGCCGATCCGGCTCGCCGAATTCGGCACGGTGTACCGCTGGGAGCAGTCCGGGGAGATCGGGGGGCTCACCCGCGTGCGTGGCTTCACCCAGGACGACGCCCATCTCTTCTGCCGCGAGGACCAGATCGCGGACGAGGTCCGGGGCTGCCTCTCCATCGTGAAGCTGATCTTCAACACCCTGGGCATGACCGACTACCGCGTCCGGGTGGGGACCCGCGATCCGGACTCGAGCAAGTACGTCGGCGATCCGACCAACTGGGACAAGGCCGAGGAGGCCTGTCGCAACGCCGCGCAGGAACTCGGCGCCCCCTTCAGCGAGGAACCCGGCGAGGCCGCGTTCTACGGGCCGAAGATCGACTTCGTGGTCAAGGACGTGATCGGTCGCGAGTGGCAGCTCGGCACCGTGCAGGTCGACTACAACCTGCCCGAACGATTCGACCTCGAATACGTCGGGGCCGACAACGCCCGGCATCGACCGGTCATGATCCACCGCGCCCCCTTCGGATCGATGGAACGTTTCGTCGGGGTGCTCATCGAACACTTCGCCGGCGCCTTCCCCTGCTGGCTCGCCCCCGAGCAGGTTCGCGTGCTTCCCATCAGCGACAAGAGCGCCGACTACGCGAGCGAGGTGCTGGCGAGCCTGAAAACGCTCGGAATCCGGGCGACCGTCGACGACGGCTCCGAACGGATCCAGGCCAAGGTGAAGGTGGCCGCGGACATGAAGGTCCCCTACCTCGCGGTGGTCGGTCCCCGGGACGCGGAGAACCGCGAGGTCTCCATCCGGGCGTTCGGCGTCGATCGAAACCTCGGTTCGATGGACCTCGACGAGTTCCTGCGGACGGTGGCCGCCGAGACCGAGACCCGGGGCGGAACCCGATTGATCGATCGCTTCGAGACGACCGAATCGTCGACCGCCGACTGATCGGCCGTCTCCGTCGATCGGCGCCACGACCCCCGCGCCGGCGTTCACGGGACTCGCGGACCGACGACGATCGGATTTCGACGGCTTCACTCCCTCCCGGCCGGCCCCCACCGGGGCGATTTCCCGCCGGTCCGACCCCCGAACTCCGGAATCCGGGAAATCGGTGGAAAGGCGATCGTTCGTTCGGCGTCCTCCCGGTCGGGCCCCGGAGAATCCGCCCCGCAGGGTGCTCCGAGCGGGTTTCATCTTGATCCCCCGATTCGATCGATGTACTGTCCACGTCTGGGAGTTCGATCGTTCGAACTTCGTCCCGCGAGGCGGGGCCGCCTGCCGGTCCCCCGGAACCGCTGCTCCATGCACGAATCCGTCCGGCCGATCCCATGACCACGCCCTGCGTGTCCGTGACCCCGGCCCCCATCGCGTGTGACGC
>MDTG01021536.1_pt1 | contig 14657 bp, 14 predicted proteins | sample 811421 | NCBI WGS metagenome assembly MDTG01 (sample SAMN05326645, study PRJNA326480) | marine metagenome | isolation source: seawater | place: Pacific Ocean: South East | collected 2011
CTTGATCAAAATGTTCACCTAATTTTATTTTGAAAAAATTGCTTATCCTATTTAAATAAATTCTATCTGGTAAAGGTATATAGTTGCCATCAAAATCATAATATCCATCAATAGCATGGTCTGTAAAAGTATCACTTAAAATATTAAATAATTTTTTTCTGTTTGAGTTTTCTACATTTTTAGCGGTAATATAAAAGTTTCCATAATTTAAATACTCGTCAATGATTTTTATATTTTTTTCTACCCCGTTAACTAATTTTGTTTTTAAATACTTTTCTAGTGATCGTGGTTGATTACTATGAATTAAATTTCTCTCATTTTGTAAATAAGTTTTTTCGATTATTTTTATAAATTCATCTTTTTTATTAATTATATCTAATAAATATTTGTCCCTAATACTTACAAATTCACTATCTAAAAGTAAAATTTTAAAAATTTCGAAAGTTCCGCTCTTCCACTCATCAATTAGTTTTGTATTAAATTCAGGTAAATAACTTACATTTCCATAAATTCCTAAATGATTTTCCTCAGCTCTAAATATAATTTTAAATTTGCCAATGTCGTGATCAAAAATTAGCTTCATATCCGAACCGTGTTCAGCAAAATTATAAAGGGAAACAAATGCAAAAAATCTTGCATAATAATCTAAATCAATTATTTCCTTTATTTTTGAGATTTCTTGTAACTTTATAGATTTTAGTAATTTTTTTAAAGCCCCTAGCGCAATTGCATTATGTTCTTCTGATGATCCATCAACAACATAAAAATTTTCATCTAGTTCTAAATTAGAAATTTCACCATAAAATTTTCTGTCAAAATAATCACTAGTTCTTATTACGGTGAAGTTGGGTAATTTGTGGGTTCTTTCAAAAAGATAGTTTTTTCCTAAGGACTCTTCTAATCTAAATAGTCCGTAATTAACGTCATTGACTTTTAGCATTACTGTTTTTTGTGGACTTGTGATTAATCCAAATTTCATTGCCATATTATTAATTGCAATTCCTGAAATCTTACCAACTGACCATTGATAATTTAAAAGATTATATTGTCTCATTAAATTTAAATATGGCCCCTCTTTAGGGTGTTTAATTTTAAATGAAAAAATATTTTTTTTAATATATGTGGTTGAAGATCCATGTATTTTAATTTGAATATTACTTTTTTTTCCATTCATAATTATTTTCGCTTTTCTCCATTTTTTTTCATCATTACTTATCCAAACTTTGGATGAAAATTTTTTTCTTTGCTCTTGATAAAATTTCAAATCAGATGGACTCAATTGTATCTGAATTATATCTGGATCTTTATAAGATATTCTTTTAAAAATTTTGATAAAATCAAATTCATTAATGATTTTGTCTCCCAATTCAACTATAGATAAATTTACTCTAAACAATATTTTATCATCTATTCTTTTTAATAACTCCCTAGTTTTAAAACTATTCATCAAAAAGTAAGATGTACCTAAAATAAAAAAAAATAAAAAAACAAAAAATAAAATAAAATTTCTTATGTTAAAAAAACTTTTTTTTTTACTTTTATCTAATCCAAAGAAGAGGAATTTTTTGAAATAATTGAACAATTATTTACTCCCTTAGTTGAGCTAATAAGTCTCATAACTTCGTTTTCATTTTTTAAATTAAATATATCTATAATTAATTCTTGTTTTTGGTCATTAATTATATTTGAAACAATTTTATAGTTATTAGAAATTGATTTAATATTTTTTATACACTCCTCAAAACAATTTTTATCTAAATCTATAAATAAAAGTTTCGATCCAAAATTTTTAGATAATTTGTGAATAAAAAGTAAAATTATAGAAATAAATATAGTTGATAATATTGAAATTTTGAAAGCTAGTATTCCGTTCGCAATCCCAACTGCAACAGACCAAAATAAAAAAGCTATATCAATAGGATCTTTTACAGCAGTTCTATATCTTATGATAGATAGAGCACCTACCATACCCAATGACAATGCTAGGTTGCCACTTATAACAATTGTTATCATCGAGGACACAATGGTAATTATAGTTAAAGTAACTGCGAAACTTCTTTGATATAATACTCCAAAAAAAGCATTTCTATAGGTATATGTAATAACTAATGAAATTAGATAACTAACTACTAGTACGAGTAAAATTTGAAGTATGGTAATGTTCGATGCATAGGTACTAGTGCTTACACCTGATTGGAATAAATTTAAAATCTCACTTTTATTCATATTTTGAATTTACTTTTAATATTAGGTTTAAAGTTAAGATAACCTTTAATATATTTGAGTTAAAAAACAACAATTTTCTATTATTTTTATAATAATTAAATATAAAAATTTTAATTGTTAAATAATGATAAATAATAAAACTAACAATAATTAAAATTGTTTACAAAAAATTACTTGTAAATAAAAAGTTCATATAAATAAATTATGAAAATACTATGGGTCACTACCTTCAGGTCTTTTGGAATTTCAAAAAAAAATGATTTGGTTCAAAAAAAATTTTTGAAAAATTTGAAAAATTTAAACACCAAAATTACCTTAAGTGTAACTATTTTTAATGAAAAAAATATTAAAAATAATGTAAAAACAAAAGGAATAAATACTGTTTTTTTTAAAAATAAAAAAAAATTACTTCATAATTCCAAATACTCTCAAAGTATATGCATGCAAAATGCTATAAAATTACTTGATAGTAGTTATAATTTTATTATCTGGTCTACTGCAGACATCTCTATACCTAAAAATTTTATTAAAAAAATCCAATCACAAAAAGAAAGAAATATCTTAATGACAGCTTTTCCGATGTACTATGTTAATTCAAAAAAAGAAGTGGACTCATTTTCATCCAATTGGGGATTAGATTTATTTATTTTGAAAATAGAGTCTGCGAAAAAATTAACAAAATTAAAAAAATTTATAAATGATTGCCCAAATTATGGATGGGGTTGTTATGAGCATTTTTTTTCTTCTATTTCAGATGGATTAAATATTAAATATATTAATATTTCTAAAGACCTAGTTATAAAAAAATTTAACAATGATAGAGATGCATTTAATGATTTAAGAGAGCACGAAATAAATTCTTGGAAAATTAATCAAAAATATTTAGTTAAATATTTAAAAAAAAATAACTTAAGTAATTTTTTTGCTACTGGATCAATGTATTATTTAATATTTAAATTTTTTAATTTTAAAGAAATTGATTTAAGATTGTTTATAATTTATATTAAAATATTAATTAATTTCCCATTTAAGTTAATAAATTTCATAATAAAAAAAATTATTACTTAAACTAATGTCTTTTATAAAAAAAATATTAACAATTATTTTTTCAATTTTAATTGGTTTAACTATTTGTGAATTTTCTCTTAATTTTTACGGAAAATATAATAATCTTTCTAAGCAAAAATTAATATTATCTAATGCAATTTATGAAAAACCGAAATCTTCAATTCTTAAAAACGAACATCCAGATTTAAAAATTATCATAAAAAATATATATGATACTAGTGGTGTTAGAAATCACGACAAAATAAATACAGAAGAGAAAAAAAATATAATTGGTATTTTTGGTGATAGTCATGTTGAAAATATAAACATTAAAAATGAGTTTGAGTTCACAAAATTATTAGATAATTTTTTAGAGGATTTTAATGTAGTAAATTATGGAGTTGGAGGATATTCCATTGATCAAATTTTTATAAGATATTTATCATTTAAAAAACATGACATTAAACATGTTTACTATGTATTTAGTATGAATGATGCTGGATCAATATCTGATAATAATTTAATAATTTTTGATGAAAATAATTATAAAATCTTGACACCAGAATTTCGACTTTTTGAGAGAGTAATAGGACGATTAAATCTCACTTATTTTTTTATTGATTTATTTTATAATCTTAGAGCAAAGATATATTCAAAACATAACAAAATTGACATTTCTAATTATCCAAAGAAACTTGCTGAAAAATTATATTACAAAAATCTAAGAGATAATTTTAAATCAGATAATTCAAAAAATCTTCTATATTTTAATAAAATCTTAGATCTATTTAAAAAAGAGGTAATTAAAAATAACGCAAATTTTTCTATAATTGTTCTCCCAAAAAAATCTGAGAATGATGGTTTCATTGATATGGTTCAGAACAAAGATGATTATGATATAATTAATTTATATGAAGCTAATTATGAGTTATTGAAAGATTTAGACCAAAATTTAATTTTCAAAAATGATAGTCACTTTAACGAGTATGGAAATTTAATGATATTTCAATTGTTGAAGAGAGGTTTATTAAAACAAAATGAGGAAGAGTTTATCTTTTTAAAGGATATAAAAAGAAAAATAGACAAACTTTATAATTAATTTACTTTTGAACTTTTTAAAATAGTTATTATTAAAAAATATATAATAGTTGTTAAAAAATTTAACATTAACAAATTAAAATAAATAGAAAGTACAACAGGTGATATAACAAGAACCTGAATAAATAAAATTGATTTATTTTTCCCAATTTTATTTTGAAGTAAATGATGAATGTGATTGTCATCACCTTTAAAAGGATTTTTTTTCTTAATCAATCTCTCAGTAAATAATCTTAGCATGTCTAAACCAGGAATAATCATGATTAAAAAAATTTTATCTGCAAAATAAATAAAGCCGTTATTATATAACTTAATTAAAATATATGAAAATATGAAACCAATTAATATTGTTCCACTATCACCTAAAAAACATTTTTTATTTAAATTCAAATAAAGAAATGTAAAAAAACTCAATAAAAAAAATATTATAAAGTAATTTAGGCCAATTAAAATTAATATATAGGATAATATTAATAATGAATATAAACCTACTTGTCCGTCAATACCATCAAACATATTTATTGCATTAATAAAAAGTAAAAAACATAATGTTGTAAAAATCATGCTTACTTTCGAAGTATCGATTCTTTCAGAGTAAAATGAAAATTGAATACTATTTATTGAAACATCTTTATCTAAATAAATAATTGTTAAAATTACAATCGCTGTGGAAACAATTTTTATAAGATAACTTATATTATACTTGTCATCAATCAAACCAATACAAAACATAAGAAAACAAGCAGATATAAAATAAACATAACTATTTTGGTTTATAAAAAAAAATTTGCTATTTGAAATAAAAGAAGTGTCTAACAAAGTTAAAAAATAATTAAATAATATTGAAGAAAATATGATTACCCCTCCAAGTAAAGGTGTTTTTCTAAGGTGTTTTTTTCTAATTTTATCTGGGGTGTCATATAAATTTAAAAATGATGCTAACCTATCAATGTTAAAAATAAAAATTATTTGGATTAAGATAAATAAAAAAAATATTATAAAAATATGTGATTGATCCATAAACTATATTATTAATAAATTAATATATTATTAAAATGATTTAAAACTCCACGTTTAATATTATTAATCTTATAAGTATTTAATATCATTTGGTTAGTTTTATTTTTTATTTCTCTTTCAATTTTACTATAATTTTGCTTATCTAAATTAATGTAATGTTTAGGATTATACTTTATAAAAAATAATCTATTTTTATATTTTTTATCAAATAATACCTTTGCACCCATATTTAATGCGTCCAAAGTAAATAAAGAATATGGATTTTCAGGTGATGAAATTACCAATTTTGTATTTTTAAGTAATTTTTTAACTTTATCTCTATTTATAATATTATAATTTTTTAGTCCTTTAATTTTAAGATTATCCCCAATACAGTGAACTTGATAATTTTTTTTTATTAGAAATTTTATTAAATTATTAAGTTTGTAATGCTCTTTTACTGTGTAATTTCTGTTATAGACTAATAGATCAATTTTTCTCCTTTTTGAGGAAAGTTTAATCTTATTTAAGTTTGAGGATATTAAATAGTTAAAATGTAATTTAAAATGATCTTTTTTTAAAAACTTTTTTTTAAGTAAATCAGTTGAAAAAATTAAACTTTTAAATCTTTTAAATATAATAATTAAAGATAATTTATAAAACAAAGGAATTAAGATAATTCTAATAATATTAGAAAAATTATCTATTTTTTTTTTAGGTATAAAACCAGTGATGGGACCAATTATAGTTTTAGGTGGTAAAAAATAAAATAATAAGAAATTCCATAAAGGCATAAAATTTAAATACAAAATTTTTTCTTTTTTTAAATATTTTTTCCATAGATATAAAATTCCATAAACTGGCCATAAATAATTTTGAAATAATCCAAAATTTATTTTTTTATTTAAATTATTAGTAATTTTCTTAATTTTACCATTTTTAACAAAATATGAATTTTCTGGACTTTTTACATAAATATCAACTTTTTTAATTGTTGAAAGATCACATGCAAAACTTCTTGCTAAAATACCTTCGCCTCTAAAAGGAGAAAAATCACATGCCCAAGAAAATATTTTTTTTTTCATTAATAAAATTTAACTTTAATTTTTTTATTAAATCTTCCATATGATAAATATTTAAGCATGTAAAAAGCTGATGTTAATAATCTTTTAAATCTTCTAGATGTTTCATACCTTAACCTCCATAGCCATTCTAAACCTAAATAGTCAAAAATTTTTGGCACCTCTTTTTCATCACCTGCTGCTATTGCAAGTCCACCACCTATACAAATAATTTTTAATTTATCATCAATATTATGCAAATATTCTGCTACTTGTTCTTGTTTTGGCGTTGGTAAAGTTAATAGAATTAATTCATTTTTTTTTACACTTGGTAAGTAATTATAAATAGTGTTAATGTTTGCATATGGTAAATTAGAATTTCTTAATTCAAAATTTTGAAAATTTAATTTTAAATATTTTTTTGTTTGATCTGTAAGATTTCCAATTACATGAATTGTATCAATTTCTTTTGGAAATTTTATTATTTTAACTAATTCTCTACCTGCTGTTTTTTTACTACCTGCAATCATTAATCTATGAAAAATACCATCACCCCAAAAAAAAATTTTTTTTGAAATTAAAATATCCCCTTTGTACAAGAAACTTAATGATGCTAAATTCAAAGCTGATAAAATATATCCATCTTTCCAATCAAATTTTTCAAAATCCTTTATTAATGTAACCCTAATTATTTTTTGATATAAACTGTAGTAACTCTTGTTAAAAAGAAAATTAACTAATATTAAATATATAAAGATTCCTCCTGATATAAAAACTCTTTTATATATTTTCTTTGGATTTACGATTAATCTAAATAACCACTCAAAACCATATTTTCTCAAAATTAATGGCGCCCTCACTTCTAATCCTGTAAAAAAATTAAATACTGCTCCAATAGAAAGAAAATTTTTACAATTTAATTTTTTATAATTTCTATAAACCCATTTTTCTTGCTTTGGAGCTCCTAAACCTACAAAAATAATATCTGGAGAAAATTCATTTAATACATTGATTATTTTTTGATCGTTATATGAAAAATTTTCTCCAAAAGGAGGTGAATATATCCCTATATTTTTAGAACTTATATTTTCATACTTAGAACATATTAATTCTTTAAGTTTATTTAAATTAGATACCTCTCCACCTAAAAAAAAAATCTTTTTTTCTTCTTTGTTGTTATTTATTTTAGATAATAATTTTTCAAAAAAATCATATCCTGTTACCCTCTTTACAGATGTTTTATTATTAAATATTTTAGAGGCTAGATACACTCCTATCCCATCTGCAAATACCTCTTTGCTTAATAATACAGATTTCATAAAAGTTCTGTCTTTCAGTGTTTGAATATAAGAATGAGTATTATAAAATATAAAATGTTTAAAAGATGTATTTGTATGATCCATCAAAATATCTAAATAAGAATTTTCGTTATTTAACAGATTAAGTTTTTTAATATATTTTCTCATATTTAATTTTATATTTAGTACAATATATTAATTTATAGAATAATGTTCTACCTAGAGTTTTTACTAAAATAAATTTAATTATTTCTTTAAAAAAATTTAGAGAACCTAACTTTTTTTTAATACTAATTGTTTTAAGAGATGGTAATGTTGAAATTCCATCTAAGCTGAATAGCGAGATGGGAATATAAAATTTTTTTATACCATTAATTTTAATATTTTTCTTCATCCAGTCACCGTCAGCGGTAATTAAGTGTTCAGTATTAAATAAAATTTGTTTTTTTTTTTTAATTGGTGCTCTTATGAATGAGCTATGAGTTAATGAATTATTATTATTAAAAAAACTTTTTCTTGGATAAAAGAAATAATTTTTATATTTCAAAACACTTACAAACTGTCCATTTAAATTTGACTTAAAAATTAATTTATGAAAAATATAATGTAAAGATTTTTTAGAATAAAAAATATCTCCAGAATTTAAATATAAGACATATTTTTTGTTAGAAATATTTTCACCAATATTCATTGCATCATATCTTGATTTATCTTTTCCAACTATGAAAAATAATTTGTTATATTTGTTAATTTTAATAAATTTTTTAGAAAGTTTTTTTGCTATTATTATATGTTTGTATTTTTTTATAGATTGACTTTTAACGGAAAGTATAGTTTTTTTTAAATCTTTTTCATTGCCATCGGAAATACTAATAATATTTATAGATTTCATTTTTAGGAGATATTTTTTAGATAGTCCGAATAAGTCAATTTAATAGCTGTTTTAAGTTCTGTTTTTTTAAATTTAATAATTTTTTTCAATTTTTTTACATTTAATAGTTTCTTCAATGTTCCATCAGGCATTTTAGTATTAAAATAAATTTCTCCATTATAACCAATAATTCTTGAAATTATTTTTACTAACTGTTTAATACTTATTTCTTTATCACTTCCGACGTTCAAATGTTTGTTTTGATAATTATTTTTAAAATATTTTTTTTTTGAAACTTTCATTATCTTTTCAATAACCTGAGCTAAATCATCAACAAATAAAAAATCTCTTTTTGCTTTACCTGTTCCCCATATTTCTACTTTTTTTTTACTTATTTTTGCTTCATGTATTTTTCTTATTAAAGCTGGAACGACATGACTATTGTTTAAATCATAGTTATCATTATAACCAAACAAGTTTGTTGGCATTAAAGATCTGTAATCTAATTTATGTGTTTTATCGTATTGTTTGTTATAAAATTCGCACAATTTTACACCCACTATTTTTGCAATCGCATAAGCCTCGTTTGTTTGTTCCAATTTGCCAGTTAATAAATACTCTTCTATTATTGGTTGCTTAGAGTTCTTGGGATAAATACAACTTGATCCAAGGAAAATAATTTTCTTAACATTATTTAAAAAAGCTCCGTGTATGAGATTATTTTGTATGGACATATTTTCGTATAGAAATTCTCCTGGCCTCTCACTATTAATTTTAATTCCCCCAACTTTAGCTGCAGCAATAATAATTAATTTTGGTTTTTTTTTTTTAATGAACATCTTTACTTTTTCAAAAGAAGTAAGATCTAATTTTTTTTTATCTACAGTAATAATATCTTTATAATTTTTTTTTTTTAAAACTTTTAATATCGCACTGCCAACCATTCCTTTATGACCAGCTAAAAAAATTCTATCCCTTTTTGATATCATTTTTTTTTAGCTCTATTTTAGATAAATACATATCCTCTTTAATCATTTCCTTAATCATGGATTTTAGAGATGTTTGTGGCTTCCATCCGAGCAACTTTTTAGCCAGTGATGAATTCCCTCTTAAATTTTCTACTTCAGTAGGTCTATAATATTTTTTATCTATTTTAACAATTATCTGATTTAATTTTAAACTAGGATACATTTTTTTATCAAAACTTTTTAGAACTCCGACTTCTTTGATACCTTTATTTTTCCATTTAATTTTTATTTTTAAACTTTCACAAGAAAGTTCAACAAATTTTCTAACTGAATATTGTTTATTTGTAGATATTACCAAATCAGAAGGTTTCTTTTTCTGAAGCATCAACCATTGCATTTTTGCATAATCTCTAGCATGACCCCAATCTCTTAAAGCATTTAAATTACCTAAATAGAGAGTTTTATTTAACCCTGTACATATTTTAGATAACCCTAGTGTAATTTTTCTAGTAACAAATGTTTCTCCTCTTCTTGGAGACTCGTGATTAAAGAGTATTCCATTACTAGCATGAATTCCGTAAGCCTCCCTATAATTTTTTATTATCCAATAACTAAATAATTTTGAAACTGCATAAGGAGAACGTGGATAAAATTTTGTATTTTCATCTTGAGGAATTTTTTTTGTATTTCCATATAATTCTGATGTGGATGCTTGATAAAGTCTTACTTTCTTATTTAAATTTAATAATCTAATTGCCTCTAAAATTCTTAAAGTTCCAAGAGCATTAACATCAGATGTATATTCTGGTATTTCAAAACTAACTGACACATGAGATTGCGCAGCTAAATTATATATTTCATTTGGATTAACTTTTTTAACAATATTTATTATACTACTTGAATCTGTAAGGTCTCCATAGTGTAAATAAAATTTTTTACCTACTTTTTGTAAATCTTCATAAATATGATCTATCCTAGCTGTATTATTAATTAACGATGCTCGTCTTTTAACACCATGCACCTCATAACCTTTTGATAATAAAAATTCTGCCAAATAAGAGCCATCTTGACCTGTAATACCTGTAATTAAAGCAATTTTTTTCATAAGAATTTATTTATAATTTTACATACATATCTAACATCTTTTTCTGAGTGAGAATACGAAATAGGTAAACTTATTATTGTATTATGAATTTTTTCAGAAATTGGATATTTTTTTTTAAAATACTTTTTTAATGATATTTGTTTATGTGGTGGCAATGGATAATGGCACATCACTTGAATTTTATTTTTTGAAAGATAACTAATTAATTTATTTCTTTTTTCATACCTAATTGGATAAATATGATAAACATTCTCATACTTTTTTGAAACGAGGGGTTTAATGACTTTATCAGTTAATAATCTATCGTATAATTTAGCTAACTTAATTTTATGAAGATTCATTTTTCGCAAACTTTTAAGCTTTGTATTTAAAAAAATAGCTTGAAAGTCATCTAATCTAGAGTTGATTCCAATTAATTCAGAATAATTTTTTTTTTTAAACCCGTAATTTCTTAACTTTTTTAAATTATTTGCATAATTTAGATTATTAGTTGTTATTAAACCACCATCACCTAATCCTCCCAAATTTTTAGTAGGATAGAAGCTAAAACAACCAAAATCTCCAAAAGTTCCTGTATATTTTTTTCCTAATTTTGAACCATGAGATTGGGCACAATCCTCAATTAAATACAATTTATGCTTTCGTTTTAAATTAAGAATCTTTTTCATTTCACATGTTCTTCCATATAAATGGGTAATAATAATTGCTTTAGTTTTTTTATTAATCATACTCTTAATTTTACTTACATCTATATTGTAAGTATCAATATTTGCTTCCACAAAAATTGGTTTACAATTATTAGCAATCACTGCGTTTACAGTAGCTATATAAGAACACGAAGATAAAATAATTTCAGAGCCTTCTGGTAATTTAAGCGTTTTAATAGCTAGATATATTGCATCATATCCACTATTCACTCCTATAGAGAATTTACTTCCTAGAAATTTAGAAAAATTTTTCTCAAAATTTTTTACTTGATTACCTAGTATATACTTTCCTTGATTCCAAAAAATTTCAAATAACTTTTTACGATTTTTAATAGTTAAATTATTAACTTTTTTTAAATCTTCGTATTTAATCATTTTTTTTATAAGGTTCAGTTATATAGTCGCTCTTCTCATATTTGTTTGAACATAACACAAGAAGTATACAATCTTTAGAAAAGTTTTTCATTATATGCCAATCTTTTGGCTCTAGTATCAAACATTGATTTTTTTTATTTAGGAAAAAATTTTTTTTTATCTTTGAGTTATCAACAAATACAGTACACTTACCCTTTATTGCTATTAGAGCTTGAATATTTTTTTTATGTCTATGTCCACCTCTATTTTTTTTTACATTATAAATATAATAAACTCTTTTAATTTTAAATTTTATTTCATTATCAAGAACAGTTAAAATTCCCCTTGTATCACTGTGACTCTTTAATTTTATTTTTTTCGCCATTTTAAATTTCTAGAAAATTATTTTTAAATATAAATCTCTTTATTAATCTTATGATAAAGATGCCACCTGAATAAAAATTTTCATTAAAATTTATTTGATTTAATTGTTTATCTTTTTCCAATTTAGCTCTAATTATAAATATTTTTTTTAAATAGGGTTTGTAAATTTTATTTTTTATCTCAGTATCAATTTTATATCCACCAATATATGTTTTGTACTTATCTATAAACTTTAGATTATGAAAATGATAAAAAATAAGATCAAATTTCTCTGAAGAATTATTCTTGAATGAAAGTTTTAAATTTCTAATTAGTTTATATTTTTGAATATTCCATGGCGCAACACCTCCACCGAGGTTTTTCAAAATATATACGCTTTTTTGATATTTTTTTGGCCAATCATCTAGATATTTTTGATCACCAAATTTACCATTTTCAAATCTATTAAAACACCATTTTATACATTGCATTCTCCACTCATTTAATATTTTTATCCCATAAAAATTATTTTTAAAATGCATGAATTGAACACAATAAATTCCACTTGTTTTAGTTTGATCATACCCCTCTGAATAATTGTGTTTAGATATTATACAAGAGGAAGATTTTGACTCATCTATTAGTATTTTTGGATCTTTGTAAAAAAACAAATCTGCATCTAAATAAGTGCAGGATTTTAGTTTGAATTTTTTAAACAGATATAAAATTGTGGAACCAGTACATGTCCAAAAATATTCAGTCTGAGATCTTTCAGTTTTTACTTTTTTTAATTTTTTATCTTCAAATTCATCTAAAGATATAATCTTTGCTCTCTTTAGCTTAGCTTTTTTTAAATACTCAAAAGTCAAATCGTCAAAAGCAAATATATAAATTTTAAAATTTTTAGAAACTTTTTCTAAAGAATTATATAAATTTAAACCTCTTGATAAATAATTTATATTAAAAAGTGTACAATAATTATTCATCATTTTTTTTAGCTAAAATAAAATTATCTAAATATAAATCATTATTTCTTGGAAGAAATGATAAAAGAATCCCTAATATATTTAAAATTGATATAATTATTATTCCAATAAATTTTGATAAAAAAATCTTTTTAAAACATAATTTTTTATAAAAATAACAATTTATAATTTGTATTATTGCAGAAAAATTATTACAAATTTTTATTTGTTTAACAATTTTAAAATTGTTTTTTTCAAGAATATACTTTAGACCAAAAGAAGTATATCTTGCATAATCAAATGGTTGTTCATGCTCATCCCAAATGAAAGGCAATGTAATTATCATTAGACCATCTTTTTTTAAAACTCTTGAAATTTCATATAAAAAATTATCTGGTTCAAAAACATGTTCTAATACTTGTGTACAAAATATTGAGTCATAAGTCTCATTATCAAAAGGAATTTTTTTTCCATCATAAAAATAATCTGCAACACTTCCCTCACTTTTTTGATTCTCTAATTCAAGTCCAACATATTTTTTTGAATTTAAAAATAAATTTTCATAAGGTTTCGATCCACATCCAATATCTAATAAATTACCTCCTAATTGTGGTGCATAATATTTTATATGTTTATACAAATTTTTTCTTGCAAAATAAAATGGGTTGATTACACCCCACCAAGGTGGGTTGAATTTTATTTTTTGAATAATTTTTTTATAATTTAACATTTTTATTTTTTAAAAATATATTTAAATACTCAATGTTATAAACAAATGGTTCACAACTAAATTTACTAATTAATTCAAAATTTGTTTTAAAATTATTTATAAAATTATGATAATTAAAAATCCATGTAGGATAAGAGGCGTTATAGATATTTTTTGAGACTTTTTGTATATAAATCTCATCATCTAATCTAAAACTAAATGGAGTTTTAAGAATCACAATATATTTAGGATCTAATTTAATTAATTCATTTAGCATTTGTTTATAATTTTTTAAATACTGCAAACTACTAGATAATATTAACAAATCTGCTCTAAAAAATTTTTTATAATCTGCTAAATTGTAAAAAAACCTTAATTGTTGGCTCTGAAAGTTTAAAATTCCTTCTTCAGCAAACTTTTTTTGTTCAATAATCGACCAAATAAATTTTTTGTTAATCTTATTTTTATACTTAAAATAAAGAGACCCAAGCGAACCTCCAAAATCTAAAATATTAATCATTTTTTTCTCATTTTTATCAAGATTATTGAATATTTTGATCAAATTTTGATCATAATTTTTGTCATAAAATATTATTGAATCTCTTTCATATCCATCACTCGAATTTTTTACTTTAGTTGCTGATAACTTAATTTTATTAAAAATTTCATCGCTATCATAACCTGTTGAGTTTGCCATTGCTAAGTCCCAATTATGATAAGGCCCATTATAAAATCTTCTTTTTCTGATAATTTTTTTGATTAAATTGATCATTTAAATATAAAAATTATTTATAAAATATATAAACATTAAAGTTAATATATTTAATATTAATACATATGAGAAAATTTTTAATTAACAATAAAAATTATATTATAATTTTCACTA
>MDTG01255465.1_pt1 | contig 14657 bp, 13 predicted proteins | sample 811421 | NCBI WGS metagenome assembly MDTG01 (sample SAMN05326645, study PRJNA326480) | marine metagenome | isolation source: seawater | place: Pacific Ocean: South East | collected 2011
ACCATCAGTTTTTTCTGTTCCACGCAAACGGCCGTCAACAGCAGCTTGAAGCAACTGTTTAAGTTCTCCAAAGGTCATTTCACCATTATCATAAATATGGTTCATGTGCCCTGCAACAGCGCCTTCTTGAAGAAGTTCTTTTTTCATTTTGTTCTCCAATTAAAAAGTTACTTAGTCCACTCTTTTAAGAGCTTATCAAACAGTCTTGTGTTTCTAGGGGTAAATCTTTCCTCGTAAAGAGTACCCTCACCCTCAGGAGTATTAATTTGTTCGGCAGCCATTGATTTCTCTATAGCTTGTCCTCTGCGCTTTTCGTAACTAGAAAGCTCTCCATCTTTATCAAGGTCAGCCTTCTTGGGATTTTTTAACTTTGTGGATTTTTTCTTTTTCTTAATATCGTGCTTTTTGTGACTACATTCACCAACCAAAGTGTATGATCCCTCTGCCAAGGAAGCTTTTGTGACAAGAATATCTTCTGCTGCAACATCTTCAAGAATGGTTCCATCAGAAAGCTTCATATCATAATGGGTTACCTTTCCTAGTTCCTCATTCCAATTATGGCCGATAGCTTCTCCTTGGTGGATAGCACCCTCGTGTTGTACACCGCCATGATGAATACAATAATGGCTCGGCGCTACTGTTGTAGCTGAGCCATTTTCTTCTTCTATCTCTTGCGAGTTTTCTTGATCGGTGTTATTTTCACCGATTATTTGATTTTGCAAAATTTCTTTTATTTTTTCTTTAAGAAATTGTTTTGTTATTTTGGTGGTCATTGTTTTATTCTCCTTTAAAAATTTTGACTCTGCAATTTTCATAATATATTTTTCTTTATCCATTAAACCGTCTTCGAAATCTCGAAAACACATGTTGCCCTCTAAATAGGCTTCTTGCTCCATTTTACGCATGTGGTCGTTCTCTTGTGCATAATTCTTGTTTAAAGTTTTTATTTTTTCTGGAGTTAAGTCTCCTCTTTCGTTCTGACAGTGGTGAACTAACTCGTGACAATAAGACCTAAGTATGTCTTTTGGATGCCTGTTTAAAATAAAAACAGTTATGGAGCTATTCTCAGGATCGTAGTGTGCAGTCTTGCCTAGAATAGATTTACTGTTTTGTTTATCTTTTTTAAGAAAAAGTCTTGGCGGATTTTGAAATCCTAATCTATTTTTAGCGAAAATAGTTAATTTTTTTATTAATGGTTTAATTTCTTCTATCATTTACACTAAAACCTCTTATTTAATTAGTTTTAGTCTGTTTCAATTCCAATAAAAGTTTTATACGAGCTATCAGTTGTTTGTCCCCGGATATTGAAAATTCCTGACGAGGCATATCTAAATAGTGTTGCAGAAAGATGTACAATGTTTTCAGTGGGAGTTACATTGCTAACTACAGTAAACCCTGAAGATCCTCCATAATTGCCAGAATTTTGATTATCCGGATCTTCGGTAACAGTAACCGTTGCGCCGTCCCCGGCCAGAATCTTAATAGAAGCGTCTTCCGAGTTCCCTCCTGCAACGGCAGAAGCAGTAACATTTAATTGAGTTCTCGCATTAATTTTTGTAACCATTTCTGCCACAACAGAATTTGCTGCATTGTCTTGTCCTGCTAATATAGTGAGGAAAATTTTAAGATGATCACTATTCGCATTTGTGGTGTAAGTTGTGCCCGTGTTTGTTTGTCTTAATTTTATGTGATGAGCCTCATCATCTGCAGCTGAGTAAGAAATATTTACAGGCTGGATATTAAATGAATTTGCGTTGATAGTGTCATAAATTCTATCTGCTATGGTATCAACATTATTTGCGTTTTGTAAGCCTATAGTAGTACCAGTTGTAGTACTTGTGGTATTATTAAAAGTAAAAGTTACTTCATTGTCTGAAGAATCGGTTAAAGTTAGTGTTTTTAAGTGAAGATTCGACTTTGTTGCTGCAGCAGTGACCTCTAATGCTAGATTATTTTCGTTAGACTCGCTTCCAAAATCTAATGCAACAAAGGTGACGTCACTAGTGCCATCACTAATTTTTAACTTGCCAGCCTCGTTTCCTTGCACATCTGGGACTGAACCATAGTTTCCCATGCCAAAATTTCCAGTGAAACGAATTATCTTTCCAGATTCGGCACTAATTGTTTTTTTTATTAGAGTATTATCTTTTTTTTCTATTGAGTTTGAGAGGTAATCAATTGTTCCATCAATAGAAAGATCGTTTAGTTTTGAACCCATAACACAATAATTAGACTATATAAACTCTTTATCACCAGAAAACATAATGTCCAAATCCCTATCAACACTCATTTTTAATTTTGCAGACATCCAAGCTTCAATATCTTTTTTTGAGTCGAATTGGAATAAAATCGGCCCATCATATAAGCACCAGGAATCTAGTTTTTCCAAGATGTCCATTTTATTGATAACTATTTTATTTGCACCATTAATTCTGGTGGCCATTTTTAGCATATCAAAATCTAGCCAATTTATTTGCCTGGGTCGGCCAGTAGTAGCACCATATTCTTGACCTAGTTCTCTTATCATTTCAAATGCCTCATCGGATCCTTCAAAATCTTTTGCCCCTACATATGTTTCATAAATTTTTGCAACACCCCAAACATCTCTTACGCAATCTGGTGGGACACCATTTAACACCGCTGAGCCAACGGTACAATGCGATGAAGTAACATATGGATAGTCGCCCCAATCTGGATCTAATCCAAATCCTTGCGCGCCTTCAAATAAGATTTCAAGATCATCAAAATCATCATTTTCATACAATTCATGATACATGCTAATAATAAAAGGCTCTAGTCTTGGATCTTCAATAGCTCTTATTCCTTTTCTAGCATACTTGTCCCTATATGCAGGGCCGTTTCCTCTTTTAGTTGTTCCTATGTCTTTGTCTTTTCCATCTTCTGCCATGTGAAAATCTGTAATTAAATGCGCGTTACTTGCAATGAATGTGTATTTTCTTGCAGGAATTCCTGCTTCTTCTAATTCTTCTATTTCTTTCAAAAAAGTTTCAGTGTGAATAACGCAACCCGGACCAATAATGGATCTAATCCCAAAAAAAACGCCACAAGGAATGTGGTGAGTGACAAATTTTTTATTATTATGATATATGGTGTGGCCAGCGTTGCAGCCTCCATTATACCTTATAACATGCGTGTAATCATTCTCCTTGCAGAGTGCATGTGCGATTTTTCCCTTTCCACAATCTCCATACTGTAAATCAACTATAATATCAGCGATCATTTAATAAGCCTTTCTCTTGGCACCATTATAGTCTGATAGGAGGGATATTTTAATTTATATTTACTTTTTCGTGAAACTTTTTTCTTGCAAGTCTTGGGTTTCTTATTACAGTATTGGTTTTATCTTCTAACTCAACTATTTTATTTTCAAAAGTTGCTTTAATTTCTGTGTTAATTGCCTCTTGTTTATTGTTTGAGCTTTTGGCCTCTTCTATAAGTAAATTAAATTTTTTTTCTATTTTTTGTTCAATCTGTTTTATTTGTTTTTTGTGTTGTACAAGCTTATATATAAAAGCAGTACAAAAAACAACAAATGATATATCAAAAACTAAATTCATTATTAACCAGTCTAGTAAACTCATTTTTTGATGTCTTCTTTAATATCTATGTCCACATCATCATCGTCAATAACGTTAGTTAGGTGATCCCAAGGAGCAGGTTTTGTAACATCCATTAGATCACCTATATTTGACAACGGATGCTTGTCGAATGCCATATAATCTTCATCTTTTTTATTATTAAAGTAGTCTTTTATTTCCTCTACAACATCATCCGAGTTAGCATAAAGCGCTTTCAAATATTTTTTAGCCATTGTGGTTGATTTCGAACATCCTTGTTTTTTCATTTTTTTTGTTTTTCCTTTTTTATTTTTTTTGATCTTAAAAACACATTTTCCGTATCTTTTAAAGGGCATAGTCCATCTCCTTAAATTTTAATAGACATCATTCTATCGTATGCTTGTATTTTTAATGTAGATAAAGTTTGCAGAAGACCAGCATTTCTTAGCATTTTAAAAGCTAAATTTTCTGGTGAAAAAATACCCTCGCTTTCTAAACCTGATCTCCTCATACGACTAATTTTCTTTCTTATTTTTATTGCATATTCATAAGCATCTTTATATTTCTCATCTTGGAATAATTCAAATAAATGTTCTATAGATTGAGCCATAGCTTCAGCTTTTTTTTCTGTGGTTAGTAAATCAATTTCTGGATCTAATTTTACAGGAGTCGCTAGCCACTTTTCTAGCCCCAGTGACCAAATACCGTTTGACTCATGGGGTTCGGTGTAATGTTGAAAATAAAGCTCGACTTCCTTACCAGCGATAAAGATATTGTGGCTTTTGTTCCAGTTTATTCTTTTTTGATCTAACATTTTTTTTACTAAATCAAAATTATTGTCTATTTTATCAAAATCCAACATGATATGTAAATCAATATCAGAAAGTTCATGCCAGTTGTAAGAGGCAATCGAGCCAGTTATTATAACATCATCAACATCAATATCCAATTTCAATGAACCTATTACATCATCAGCAATTTGCATAAGTTTTCTTGCGACTATAGGATTTAAGCCCCCATTTATTCCATTTTTCCAAAATTTAGAAAACAAACTGTCTTTTGGCTGCAGCAAACCTGTATTGAACTTGGGCACCAGATCTGGACCTTTATTTATTAAAGATATTTTAAACATCTATTTTCTCCAAAGCCTGGATGGCAACTCTATGAAATTTTTCTTTTGGGTTTAAATCAGATTTTTTAAAAAATTTATAATCAGTATGCTCATCACTTAATTTAATTTTTTCAGAATTATACTTTTCATAAAAGAAGTATAAATTTTTAATCTTTTTTAAAAAAACTGGGTTTTTAATCTTTAATCGTGTCTCTTCTCTTGTCTCTCTCTTTAGTCCGTTTAATAGGTTTTCACCTAATTTTATATGTCCGCCTGGTAAGTCCCAGTCTCCTGCGAACTTTTCCATGTAGTCAGATCTTTTTAAAAAAAGAACCCTACCTTTATCATCGAAGATGACAATTTTTGCAACAATTTCAGAATCTTTTTTTAAAATTTTCAATTTCATGGATCTCATAGCTAGTCAGTATTAAATAGTAAAACTACAAGCATTATTCACAAGAACTTACTTAGAGTGTCTATCAGCTATTGACTGTGAAGCCCAGGCGTTAGGTTTAACTTGATAATTAAACCCAAATCCTTGAACGTAACCCCTTAGCATGTCTGAAAATTTAGAAGTTGCATTTCCAGCTGAAAACGGGGAGATATCTAAATGAAGCTCAATGTGCGAAGGATCAATGGTCAGGCTATCAATCAAATAACAACCTAGCTCTACAGACCTTCGAGCTTCTTCTGTTATTCTAGATGCTAGATTTAGGTATTTTAAACTTAATACATTTTCTTTTGTGAAAAAGTACCGGCCCTTTGCATACTGACCATGTAAACAAAGCGCTGTGGCGAAGCAAACTTTTTTATTTGATATAAAGGAGTCGGTGCCTATAAAAATTTTTGAACCACTAGACACATAGGATTTTGCAATACTTTCAATTTTTTTAAAAGAAAAAGGTAAGCCTGCACCCGATGTCCACTGTTTATTTATTACTTCATTCATTTACAACCTTTATCTTTTTTTTCTGGTGGCTCATAAGAATCTTGAAATAAACTCATTATCTGTTCGCCAACAGACTGGTTTTTTCCAATTAACTCCAGAGCCTCGTCAAAAAGATCGAGATTTTTAATTAAAATTTTAGCAAGAGCCACAGATTTATCCCTACTTTTATCATCAAAAATTTCACGAGAAAAACTTTTCCAAAGTTCCATATAATCTTGAGTGGGCTCCATCATGTCGTCCCCACCTCCAGAAACATAGGGCCAGCTACTGTAATTTTCATTTTTTCCCTCATTTAGTTGTTGTTTGACAAGCTCTCTTAAAAAGTCGTTACTTACAAGTTGTGTACTCTCTGGTACTTTTGTTTTTTTATTTTTGTTTATTTGATTCACTTTTTCTACCCCTTTATTGTATATTTTAATAAATTTTCCTATACCTTGAATGTCCGCTTCAGAAAAACTAAAAACTTTTTCTAAAATATAGTCTTTTATTTTTGCCTTATCAGTACTTGTTTTTACTGGCATGCGCCTAAAATCAGAATCTTTTTGCAACTCTATTATATTGTTTCTCAGTGCTGAATTTGTTACTGCTATTTTAATAATAATTGGTATCCATTTGTTATTAAATAAATCATAATTTTTTTCTACGTTATCTTCTCCAAAATCAAGCCACGTAATTATTTGACGCTTTACTTCATCTGCGTTTGATAATTTATTAGCAAAATTAATAACTATTTCATTTGCTTTTTCTGTCACTTCTTTCGGTTTGTTTTGTTTTTGTAGTTTTCTTAAATTTACAATCTGTGCTAGCATCTTATCGTCAGAGTTATTGTAAATATAGTTTGAAAACAATGTTTTCATCAATACTCTTCCAGCATTTGAATTGACATCAAAAATTCCACCGGCACCAGTAATCCTCTGTAAAACTTCTTTGTTCGTTTTTTCTATACTATCAGTTGCCAGACTTGCAATGCCGTAATCATCAAAAGCCAGCGCAGAAGCAAGACTATCAGACCTCCACCTATTTAAATCATCAATATCATATTCGTCAGCGAATATTTCATACGTAACGGCTGCCGTAAGGCCATAAATTGCAATACTGCTCGCAACATCACCTTTTTCGATTGACCTAATTCTTATTGCTTCGGCTAATAGTTTGTTGAATTTTGATAATTCTGATCTTAGTCTAGCTAAATCTTTAGGATCTATTCTTGGGCTTGATCTTAAAATTTGCAAGAACAACAAATCGTTAACTTCTCTAGCGCTTGGAGTTAATTTATTAACGTTTGCAGCTGCTTTAGCTCCGCCGGCATGCATATCAAGCTTACTGGCAAGCCTAGAAAAGACCTCTGGTCTTGCATTTAAAGCTTTCAATTTAGAGAGATAAGAGTTAATTATCTTTTCAGAGCTTCTTGCTATTGAACTACCAGCTGGCAGCAGTTTGTTTACTATAAACTTAAGTTCGTCACCAAATGATTGCACCACCGGTCTATAGCTTCTGTTATATATGCTAAGTGCTTCAAATAATGATAATTCACCTGCCAACACAGCATCATCAAGCTTGGTACCAATAGCTGCTAAATCGTCCATCGTTCTCGGTGCCCTGGAGGCAAATCTTGAGACTGCTGCGAAATCTACAGCAAAACCAGCACTAGAAGAACTTACGGCCGCGGCCGGTCTAATACTATCTATCGCTATACTGCGATAAAGGGCGGCAAGAGCTGTGTTTAGCTCTGTTTTTAGCGCAGTAACGGATCTAGAAGCACCACTAAGCAAGCTCCTAGCCTCAGTGATATCATCCGCTGTCGATGCAGAATATCTTAAAATAAAATCATCAGATTTGGATACAGCTGCTAGTAGAATTGCCTCATGGGCTTTTGCAGCTTTGTTTTCATTTCTGAAGATTTGTTTTAAAAATTCGTAGGCGCGCTCGTTATTCACTGTATCATCAGTTGTAGCAGTTAATAGCTCGTAGTATCTTTTTGACTGGCTAGGTTTCAGGCCAAAGCGATTGCCAGTGCTAACTATTGATTTTAATACAATTTTATCTAATTCTTCAATTTTTAGTTTAAAAGCTTTATCAATCATGGAACTAAGGTTGCCGCCCTTGAAAGATCTGACACCAGCCTTGGCCATTCCAATTATAAATAAAGATAGAACGCCTCCAGCTACAGTATTATATAATCTACAAGAATCATCTATCTTGACTTTGGGTGTGAGTGCAGGAGCGATAACACCACCGGCAATGGGCACTTTTTCTACTTCTAGTTGATCTAGCTTATAAAATATGCTTTCTATAAAGAATTCTGCAATAGCAAGAGATTCGAGAGCATCTACAAAAAATCCCATTGAACTTCCATGCTTATTGATTATTTCTTGAGAAGACAAATCTTCGGAGTTAAGTGTTTTTCTAAGCGCTTTGACTCCTAAAGTCGCAATTAAACCCACGATTGCAGTTGCTTTTAAAGAAGACCAAACAATTTTCGGCGCATTTTTAAAACCAGTTGATACTTTGCCCCAACCTGAGGCACCGAATGTCTCCACAACGCCCCCAATTGCATCTTTAAAAGGTTTGGCAATTTCTCCCATAATTGTTGCTACCTTCCGACCCGCCGCCTCTGGAATAGAGCCTCCAGCCTCTTTAAATTGTCTATAGGTTCTAATGGCCCTTCGAAACTCACTAGGAATTTCTCTAGCTGTTGTGGGAAAAGCAAGATATTTTGCTATTTGCTTGACTGTTCCGCCGGCCGCGGTGGTGGCTGCACTTGCAAGCGGCCAAAGTAAGACAACCTGAATGGTGCCAGCTGTCACATAGTATATCGCGTTGTCAGAAAGATCTTCGAAGCAAGATTTGTTGTTTGCTCTTCGAGCTGAAAGCAGTCGTCTTGCTAGTGTTGGCTCTGGTACCTCTCCTTCTGCTTCACCAGTTTCTTTTGGGTCCGAACCTAAAGGATATTTTACGGGCCTCTCTTCTGGAGTGGTATCTGTTTGATCTACACTTACATCTGTTGGTGCTTTCTCACCTGGTTTAACCCGAGTGCGACTCCTGCTTTTAGCCTTAAAGCCAACACTTGGAGCTTCGGCTTGTTCAAATATCGGTTTATTTTTTTTCATGGTCCTCCCACCTTAGGAATATAATTTTTTTCTTTAATATGCTCATCAAGGACAGAGGAATTAAAATTTCCTAAATTTCTTTGTTTGCGCAAAGTTGAAGATATATTAGCTTCCTCATCAAACAATTTCATTTTTTGAGCACCGAGAACTTTGAGTTGATTAATCAAAAGGTCATATTGTTTCTTGCCTGATGCTGATAGCTGATTTCGAGGAGCTAAATTGTGTAATTTTTTAGAAAAAATATTTATTTTAGAGTTTAAGCCCCTATTTTTATTACTTAAAGAAGTAAATTTTTTCTGCTCTAATGATTGTGACTGATGAAAATCTATTAAAGATCTTATTAATAAAAGGTGCTGTTTGAACATGCCATTTATAGCTCTTACTTCATTTTCATAATCTTTTTTGTTTTCAAGGTTATATCTTTTTCCTGGCTTGACAAAATCTACTAATTTTTTGCTTTGTTCTTGTATAGACTTGAGTTCTGCATCATAAAGCGATCCAATATTCTTTTCTGAAAATACTCCTGGATTGCTCTTAGATCCAAGTGACGCACGGTCAATATTGTATTTACTGCTAACCCCTACACTATCAGCTTTATAAAATTCATAATTTCCCTCTTCTGTTTTTACTATTTCCGAAATATCCATCAAATTATTTACAGCATCAGGCCCATTTGCAATAAAAAATTGAGTGTTTGCATGACCCATAGCAGGTCCGATTACAAAATAAGCATATTTTTCACTTTTACCTGCAGGCTTATCATCTGAATCCAAATCATAAGAGTAAATATATTTTTTACTTCGGAGGCCAAATTCACTTTTTATCCAAACATCTTGAGTAATAAAATAGTGGGATCCCGGATCTTGTGTGTTGGTAGTATTTTCAATTTTTTGAAAGTTCTTATTTTGCCACCTTTGATATGCATTGATATAGTCAGTTAAATCATCAGTAGTCGCATTTCCTGGTTTATTCGCGACTCGCTCATTAAGTTGGGCGATCGTCTTTTTTAATTGTACTATTTTCTTTCTAACCTCTGTTAGTTGGCTCACTTCAGGGCCTATATCAACATTGTAAATGTCTCTAAAAACAACCTTCCAATGTTCAATTATAGAATCAATTTCTTTTTTTAATTTTTCTTTTTCTTCCGGGCTAGGGCCCAAGGTTTCAATATCAGGTTCACTAGGCGTCGATGCTGGTGCAACCGGTGGTGGCGGAGAAACAGTCCCAGGAGGTCCCGACACCGAAAATGGCGTACCTACACCCATTTGTTCTTCAATACCAAGAACTGGTATCTTTCTTTGTTCTGGTTTTTCTGCAGCTGTGATAGCTCCTGTATCAATGGGCATGCCCGTAGCAGGTTTAAGTAATTTTTGTACTTGTCCGGTGCCAGCTTCTATTTGAGAATTTAAACTAACAAGCAAACTCTTTAAATCATCAATTGTTTCTTTCTGAAGAGAAACGATATCAGGGCGTACTGGAGTGTCAGACTTTATAAAAATTGGACTAGACATGCCTTCATTTAAAATATTTTCAACGATATAAATTATTTGACTTATTTCCTGTTGAATTACTCTTTTATTTTTCATATCGGTGTCTTCGTCTTCCACTGCATATTGAGAAGAATCTCTTCCAATAGAATCAAGTATTAATAGGATTTTTTTCGTAGATTTACGAAACCTCTTTTCTATTTCTGCAACGGAGTTCTTATCTATGGTTATTTTATCATCTTGTGGCGCCTGGCTGTATAATGATTTCAGTTCTTCTAGTAAGCTTAGTATATTATTTATCTCATCTTCAATTTCGTCTTTTTGTGTAAAAAAGCCAAAATAATTTAAAGCATAACCTGCAGCCATCACAGCAGCTATAGAAATTATAGTGATCACAACTGGGCCCGCTAAAGCCCCGCCAGAACCGGCGGTGGTTGCAACGCCTGCAGTGAGGGCTTTTTTCAGCATAGAAATCGAAGCAATATCAGTTGCTATACCTGCAGACATGTTTACTACAAAATCCGCTGTATTGCCAAAATTCGCATCGTAAGGGCCCTTTTCAAACAGGTCCCCCTCAGCTAAGTTGAGCCAATAATCATATCCTTTTTCCCCAGCCGGATCGTAATAGCTGCTATGCGTAAAAGCAAACCAATGTTTTCTAAACTCTCCAGTTTCTGTTATTTTATCTACGAATACTTGTTCTTTGAATATTGAACCTAGTATGGAGCTGGGATCTTCGATTACTTTTTTCTCGTTTTCACTATTTGAAAAGAAATTTTTTGTAAAACCTCCTGAAATACTTTCATCGAAAGCATCTTTTACAAAATTTAAAGCTATCACTGGAAAAATATCAAATACGGATCCCTTTTTTCCTATTAGTTGTAAATTTATATCGCTTATATCTTTAAAATATAAATTTGCCATATCATCCTCAAGAAAAAGTTTTGAAAATTTAGAAATTTCAGCTTGATTAATAACAATGTTTGAATTATATTCTGTTTTTGAATTTTCATCACCTCCGGCGACAAAATCTGACCATTCTTTTGATACAACTTCTGAAAACCCTTTGCAAAAATTTGAAAGTGCAAATTTTACTATTAGGGCACCATATTCGCGATGGTTTTGGATATTTCCTTTGTGTCTTTTTTGTCTGCTTCGCATCGCTTTAAGATACCGTTTTTTGTACTCTTGATTCCATGAATTTATAAAAGTTTTTATATCATCCCTTAGGCAATAGATACCCGGATCTATAAAGTGAGGATTTACATACTGATCTTGTTGAGAAATTAAAAATTTCTTAAAACAAACTTTACCAAATAACAAAAAAAAGTTTTTGACGTCATTTAGTTCTTGACTAGAGCCATTTTTGGGGTTTATCCTATATATCGATTGTAAAATCTCATTTCCGCCAAAAGAAATAGTTTCATCAATACTTCTTCTGAAAGAGTTAAGTGTTCTCTGTATTGAATTGGCGACAGAAGATATTGCACTCACAGAAGCATTGTATTTGTCCTTTAAAATACTAAACATTTCCTCCGCAGATGGATCTTCAGCATTAAAAAAAGATCCGGGCCCTACTGATTGCGGCCCTATCTCACTTAACAATATATTATCGGGATAAGAATTACTTTTTTGTCTCAAAGCATCGGAAACAAGGTTTTTTAACTCAAAATTTTGTATTTTTTTAGGGTTTGACATTTTAATTGATCCAAAAGCAAAGTAACAGTGTTATTATACCTTATAATTAGTACATTTTGCATGATAAATCCAATTGCTTTACTTTTGTTATCTTAACGAAGGGTCATTTTGAGTATTTTTTAATTTTTGTAGAAAATTTTTCTTTAATTTTAGCAATTTTTCAAATTTTACTTTTTGCCTGTTGTCTATAAATAAAACTTGAGGCTTTTTATACTCACCGTTTATTAAAAGATCATCAAAATTGTAAAATTTTGTCTTTAATTTCTCACTATCAGCGAAAACACTACTCAGAGGCCAAAAAATTATAAAAAATATTACAAAAATAGTTTTTTTAAAGGCATTTTTCATAACTAAAAGAGGTCCCACTTGCAATCACAAGGTTTGGATTGGCAAAAGCAGCAAAATTCATCGTTTTTTTCAAAATAAAATTCGTTTTTTGCATCATCAATCTTCTTTTTTACAATTTTCTCGTGCTCTTCATTAATTTTTTCTTTAAATTCTGTTAAATTTTTTTCTGCTTCCCATGGAGTTAAAGTTTTTTTGTCAAGTTCGATGCAGATTAAGCACATTTTTTAAATTTTCTCACCAAAATTAAAAATTTTCATTGCTTTTTTGAATAATTCTGGGGAGTTATAATTATTTTCTGTTAAAATTAGCAAATTTTCCTTATTTTGTTCAAAATAGTGCGAGAATGACTCATATATTTTTGACTCGTTAACCGTAGGAGATTGAGGAATCGGTTTTTTGCCAAGATCTTGCCGGAGCATGTCGCGTGCGGCTTGCTTTAAAGATCTTTTCTTAGCTAAATATGCTTTTGTGATTGGTCTTGGGTCTCCCTTTGTTTTCCAGCGACCTTCAACGTAGTCAGCTTCAATATTTCCAGCAGCTTGTTGATACATAAACCACTCAGCCCAGTCTTCTACTTGAACATCAAGAATTTCTCCTCGATCAGCAGCTTTTTGAGCTACATCTTTAGCAAGTTTTTGAGATTTTTGCTTGTCAGCCTTCTCAGGCTCTTTTGGTCTTAAAAGGTTTAGTCTTTTTCTTAAAAGTTCAATAACACTTTGGGCCCATTTTTTTTGTTTATCATTCTCGGCATCTTTTTCTATGAAGTTTTCAAGTTGAAGTATTCTTTTTTCAATGCCATCTTGATCTTTCGGCTCGACAAAGCCTCTTAGAGCATTTATATTTGCTGCTTTTAGGAAAGCAGCGTGTGTTATGGGCCCATAAAGACCCTCAGTTGACAACTTTTCGCTTGGCTTAACAGGTGCCATGAATCCTTTCTTTACTAGGTCGCCCTGTAGAAGAATGATCGCGCTGAACATTTCTTCTCCATATAAACCATCACCAGAATTAGGGTCGCTAAGACTGGAAAAGGTTTTTCTCCCTTTGTTTGGAAAGTAATTGTAAGCGTTTGCTTGAACTTGTTTTGTAGAAACATTGATTTTTTTAGAAAGTCTTCTTTGAATTGACCCTAATCTTCGTAGTTCGCGGCGACTTACATTTTCGTTAAGCTTTACTTTTAACATTTTGTTTAGAATCCACGTCGTCTACGTAAATTTTTCATAATGAGGGCTGCAGCCTCAATTCTTGTTAAGCCAATTAAAGACCTTTCAGAGATTGATTTTACACCTGTAAGTTTTTGCAACTTCGGTAATGCCTCTCTCGTAATTTTTTTGCTTGCTGTGGGCCCAAATGCATCTGCATCATTAAATTTTCCAAACTTACTTTCAAATTCATCAAATATTGCCTTAGCAACCTTCTTTTCTGATCTGGCTACTTTATTAATTTGACCAATCATTTTAAATGTTGCCCTAGCCGGAGAAGCATCTGCTTGATTTAGTTCATCAAAGATAGCCGAGCGTTTTACCGCGAGGGATCCTTCAGCTTGAGCTGCTTTTGCCATCTTACCAAAAATTTCGGCACCTTTCTTTATTGATTTTCTTGGTGCCTTAACAGCCTTGTACTTTGATAAAAATTTCCAGGTCTTGCCTCCCACCAAGCCATCAACACCATCTTTGCCTTTTCCTGAATTTCCGAGTGGTAATTCAACACCTTTTGTTTTGCTTTGTTTAATAACTGCTTTTTGAAAGTTTTCAATCGCGGCAATCGTTTTCGGCCCAAGCCTGCCATCAATTTGATATTTCTTCATATCTTCAGCGCTAAACTGATCACCAGGAGGATTCTGGGCTTCTTGAATCATTGGATCTTGATCATCGTCTGCCGCGGCCAAAGGATTCAAAGGTTTTCCTCCTGCTTGCATGTTTAAAGTTGGGTCTCTCTGGAAAGAGCCTCTGAATGCCCCAGGCACCGGTGGCTGAGATGCCCCAGCATTCATTCCCCATGGGAACGTTCCTCCTTTCTTACTTACCGAAAATCCAGCGTTAACCAATGCTTTTTGTATTTCCGCGGTTGCTACTCTACATGTCTTCGACCCCGGAACAGCTCTTACAGCAGCTCTACAAAATCGCGCGGTTGAAAATGATCCTCCAGAACTTCGTCCGGTTCTACCACCAGATAGTGCTTTTGGATTAACAGCATTGACAACTCTTTCAAAATCTGGATAAAATTCTTCGCCTTGTAAAGTTTTAATAAGCTTTCTTGCCTGTCTTGGCTTTTTGTAAATTAATTCTAAAAGTTCAGGACCTGTCATTGTAGGAAGAAGCCCTGCACCGGAACGAGACTGGAACTTGCTTGCAGCTTTCAAAGTTGAATCGAGAGAAG
>MDTG01041895.1_pt1 | contig 14655 bp, 10 predicted proteins | sample 811421 | NCBI WGS metagenome assembly MDTG01 (sample SAMN05326645, study PRJNA326480) | marine metagenome | isolation source: seawater | place: Pacific Ocean: South East | collected 2011
GACAACATCACATGATGACATATTCTCCTGTATAGGAGAATTATGACTCCTCCATACATGATAACGGAGTAAATTTAAGTCGAGTAAATGAGTTGAGTGAAACGAAACGAATTAACGAAGACTTAAAAGGTCCGAAGGACCTAATATATATTATACATATTCTGTATCAGTGTTGTAACTAGTAAATCCGCCTTCTTTTACAACAGTTAATACATTGTTCACACGGCCTATAAGTTCTTCTTTATGTGATATCAGCATTATATTTTTACCTTGTTCACGATGCATTTTTTTCAGTACAGCAAGAGCATTTTCCACACCCATACTGTCCATACCACTGTCTACTAGTTCATCAATGCACATCAGATTCATTGGCCTGTTTAAACTTTCATACATGTCTCTGAATGCCCAACTTAATCCAAGTATCAGTCTGTTACGTTCACCTCTACTTAAATTATCAAAGTCTAAGTCTCTGCCATATTCAGTAATCTCTACTCCTAAGTCATTACTAAATTTAACATCATGTGGCAGTCCAAGTTTTTCCAAGTAGTGACTTAGTCTGTGATTCATATATGCAATATTTTGATCAATAATTTTCTTTCTGATAAAACTGTCTTTGCTGGTTAATAGTTTATATAAAAAGTCCTGATGCTCTTGTAAATGTGTAAGTTCATTCATTAGTTCGAAACTGATTTCCTGAATACCTGTTGTACGCAAACCTTCTATTTGCTCAATATATGGATTTGTTTCTTCTGCTTTGTCAGATAATTGACTATGCATAGTTTCTAAATTGTGTTTATGTTGTAATGCTTCTTCCAATGTACTGTAAGTTGTTACAGGCTCCTGCTCTATATCTCCAAACTCTGCCAGAGCATTTGAAACTTCTTCGTGCCTTTGTGCTAACTCTTTATTGTATTCTTGTTCTGCAATAATTTTGTCTTTTACTTCCTGCGTATATGCTTCGTGTGTATCTAAATGAGCAGTAGGTTGTTCACATGCTGGGCATACACCTGCCAAGGCACTTTCCAAATCACTTTCCAATTGATTCAGTTTGTCCTGACTTCTGTTTAAACTAGTTTCTAGCCTATTTAATTCAGTATCTAGTGTTAGTTTAGTACTTCGTTGTTCTTTTAATTCTGCTTTTAATTTATGGCTTTCCAACTCAACATCTATATCAAGTTTTTCCATATCCACTATTTCTGTACCTAGTTCAGTTAGTTTAGTATCTTTGTTAATTTCCCAAGCCTTACTGCGACTTTCTATTTCCTGTATGTTTTTGTCTATACGTTTATTGCTTTCTTCTACAGCATTTATGCGGATTTCTTCTTCTTTTATACTGTCTCTAGTGTGTTTTTGCCTTTCTTTTAGTACTTCTGCTTTAAGAGACAACTCTGTTATACCCAGTAATTGCTCTATCATATCCTTTTGATCGTTGTTTTTCATGGCAAGGAAAGGCTCAGTATAAGTGTTTAATGCAATTAAATGCTTAAACATATTGTGCGGAAAGCCTATAACTTTTTCTATTTCTTTTTGTGTTTCTCTGCTGTCTCCTTGTTGCTCCTCACTTATTGCATCTTCTCCGTCTATAAGAAACTTTAATACATTAGGTCGTCTGCCACGTTCAATTCTATACTTTTTACCCTGTATTTCAAATTCAACAGTGGTCATCATGCCTTTGCCATTTGTTTTGTTTATAAGATTGTCTTTTCTGATGTTTGTAAGAGCTTCACCATACAATGCATAACTAAGAGCATTAATTATAGTAGTTTTACCTGTACCATTTCTGCTACCATCTCCTCCCATATCTAAATTATGACCTAGCACAAGAGTAAGTTGACAATTATCAAAATTTACTGCCTGTGTGTTGTTTCCAACACTCATAAAGTTCTTTGCTGATACGTTTTTAATTTGTAACATTATATTTCAATACTATTATAAATGTCAACTAATACTTGTTTGTCTACTGTATTACTTTCTATTGTGTCTAATTGTGCAAGTACAATCTGATCTACACTTTCAAATTGTATCTCGCCGCCTTCAAATTCTTCTTCCTCTTTTATAGGTATAAGTTGTAATTCTCTGACCCCATATTGTTCTGCAAATTTTTCTCTTACAAAATTTGCTTCTTCATAACTGATACTGACATCCAGTTTTACTCTGGCATAAGTATATTCGTCCAGTAAATTTTGATGATCGTCTAATAATTGTTTTAGTGTAAAAACTTTATATTTTGGGCACTCAGTCCAATTGACATAAAGAGGCTCTTCGTCCCATGTTAGGAACATGGCACCTCTTTCGTTATCATCTACGTCTGCGTAATTGTGTGGGAAAGCATTTCCTATATAGTGTATATTGTTTTTGTATTGACGTTTGTGAAAGTGACCACTAAAAACATACTCAGGTCCACTTAACATTTTATCACTTATGCCTCCATGGTCAGGCATTTCTACCATCGCATTCATTTTAAAGTATGGCAATTCAAAATGTCCAAACATATACTTGCATTTCATTTTAGCAACTTGTTTGTATTCATCTCCTACAAGCCAAGGAATAATAGCAACATCATCTTGCAGGAAGTGATCATCTATCATTACAAAGTTAGATAAGTCTCTAGTATATTCTATACTGTTAAGTTCTCTTTTATCTTTATAGTAAAGATCATGATTACCCATAATCATATACACTTTTTCAAAGTTATCGTTTAGTTTTTTAAAGTCTTGTATAGAGGCGTTCATAGTTGCAACACTAATACTTGCTCTGTGATGATTCCAGTCACCAAGGAATATACAGGTTTCTGCATTTCTGGCTTTTGCTTCTGCAATAAACCAGTCTATATACCTGTGGCAGTCTTGTAAATGTAGACGGCTGTTCTGCTTTAATCCGTAATGAATATCCGTAAAACAAGCCGCTGTCTTAAACAGTTGGCTCATATACTAGTCGTTAATGTCTGAATTTTCTTTTAATATTGCGGCTTCTCTCAACTCACGTAATTCATTTTCGTGTTGAATCTGTCTGCCGTAACTAGGTAAGTGACCTTGCTCAATTAAAATGTCGTCTCTAATTGTTTGGTTTCTTTTTTCCAAGTTAAGTACTCTTGTAAAACTGTTATTAACTGCGGCAGTATAATATGCAAATGGGTTATCTGATTTTTGCTCATTAAACTGCAATCCTATATAACTTAATTGTAGTAATGCTTGTCCTCGCATTTCATCAACATAAGTATATCCTCTCCAGTTACCTCTGTGACTATATCTTTCCACTAGTTTTAAAAACATAGTGCCAAGTTTATTTGTGATCTTTCCATGTTCAGGATTAAAGTGTCCATTACTTAGGCCACCTTCCCAATGACTTCTAGCAACTTCTTTTAACTCATCTCCAACATAAGCATAATGCTTAAAAGGAGGAAAATTAACTTTTGCTTTTGTTTCTGCTTCATTACGTGGATTTTTCTTTCTACCAGGTTCCAACGGAATATGGTCCATAGTCATTACACGAAAAACTAAATCTTCTTTGTCTATATCTTTTATATCTACAGCAAATTCTTTTTGTTTAGGTTTGTTTCTGTAATCCTTAGGATCATGTTGTGCCATTGCGGACTGATATGCCTCATACTGCATTTTTGCGGCTTTATTTTCTTTTGCGGCTTTTATGCTGATTCTGTTAATTTTTTTAACGTCCTCTAGTATTATGTCAAATTTATCATATTTGTCATCTGCTACCCAGCAGTAAGTCATTTTGCTTTTATGGATTTCTTTTAGAATATCTTTATTATTAAGATAGTTTACTTTTTTAGGCTGTGCCATTAACTCTCCTCAAAATTATCGTTCATTTATATTGTTAGTATTATACACAGTCTTTGTGTATTGTCAATTAGTATTTAACAGATCTGGAGAAAACTGGAAATTTTATAGGAAAAATTAAAACGTGCTTTAATTAAACTGATAAATAGAACTATAGGAGTTATACATGAACTTTTTAAAAAATATAGCAAGTGGTTATTTAGGCAACAAAGCCAATTCAGCAATAGGCAGAATTAAAAATCCTATCGCAAGAAGACTTGCTGGAAATGTATTAGGTGCTAGTCCACTAGGTAAATTTATTCCTGGCTTGGCAAATCCGCCCAGAAACCCAGACCAAAATTTGCTTTTTGGTGCAAGATTGCTGAGTGAATTACAGATAAGAAATGAAATACAAGAGCAAACAGAACAATTTGCAGATATTAAAACAGATGCAGGTACTAGTGAAATACAAAAAAACTTTGACTGGAGAGCAAGATTGAGACCAAAAGCAGGTGGTTCCAGTTATGTTTATGGAGAGTTTGATAATAATAGTGGCTCAACTAACATTTTACAGCCTTTAATAGAGGCTGGTGGTATGGTTTGGCAATACACTCCTCAAATTTTTGTATCAGCAGGTGCAAACTATGAGCAGTTTGACTTTCAGGGAATGAACTATCCGTTGTATGCATATCAACAAAGTAGACCTCCTGAACTTCCTATTTCAGCAGAATTTTCAGCAAACACAATAGATGAAGCAAAATATATGTTAGCAGTAATGCATTTTTTAAAAATTATTACTAAAAGTTATGCCGGCGATGCCGCAGTTGCACAAGGTGTAGCAGGTACTCCACCACCTGTACTACTTTTTGAATACATGGGGCATCATGCATTTAATAAGGTACCTGTAATAGTAAAAGACTATTCTATTCAGTATGGCGACGATGTAGATTATGTACCTGTACATTATAAAACTAATGGACAAGACACAATTACTTATGTGCCAACTATTGCACTTATTACTGTGAACTTATCACCAGCATATACACCTAAGAAACTTAGAACAAGATACGATATTCAAGGACTTACATCAGGTTCTGCATATCAGGATGGATTTATTTAATGGCAATTTCACACGGTAAAAACAGTTTTCTTAAAAATGCAGGATTCATTGACGAATTTTTGGATATTAACAAATTACCTGTGATGCCATCAAGTGTTTATGATGAACAATATACTATAAAACCAGATGTAGAAGGCAGACCAGATATCTTGGCATACAAACTTTATGGCTCTACAAATTTATGGTGGGTATTTGCTTTAAGAAATCCAGACACTCTTATAGATCCTATAAGAGACTTTAAAGCAGGAACAGTTATTACATTACCCTCAGACGACTCTGTAAAAAGAGTAACAGGAGGATAATATGTCTGAAAAGAAAACTGGACCTGAAACTTTTGATGAATCTAAAAAATATATCTATAAAAGAAAAGATACCAAATATACTAAAGGTAATACAGTAGCGGCCAAATATGCTCTAGATGATGATGGCAATTTAAAAGACGATTATGAGAGATTTGACACAGATGCCTATGCAGAATACAAAGAATCAAATAGGCAAAGATTAGCACAAGAACAAGCAGAAAAAGACAAACAAGTAAACAGATATATTGGAGAAGTAGAAACTAATCCTTTAGATAATTTTGATTTACCCACATATAATATGAAACTTTATATGATAGGACCTGGTAGCAAACAGGCATCTGGTGGTAACGAGACTCAGCCAGAAGCCGGATCAGGTGAAGCAAATAGTGGTGACGATGCAAGAAAAGATCAACCTGAAAAGGGTACATTAGTAACAAGTGGTAGTGGGTATTTAAATAATGCAATTAGATCCACACCAGAGCAAACTGTTGTACTAGCACAAACAGGTGTTACAGAAGTTGGTATAGATGCTTTAGAACTAATTACAGTACCAGGTGGCTCAGGCGGTAAAGGAGAACAGAAAACTCTCAACTTCCAAATTACGCAACCTATGGCGGCAGACTTTTTAGATCAAATTGTAAAAGCAAGAACATATTTAGGCGCTCCTCCAGATGCAGGTGATTGCCCATTATTTTTAGAAATAAACTTTATGGGTAGGACAGCAGACCCTACAATTGAAGACAATGGCGGACAACCAGTTGTAACTTCAGGAATTGTTTCTGGTAAAGAACAAAATTTAGGTCCATATATTTTTCCGTTAGAGATAGTTTCCATTAATTTAGAAATAACAGAAAGTGGTACAGTATATGATTTCGAAACTGTTGTTGTAGATGACCTATATGTTGCTGACAGGTTTTACAGAGTAAGAGAGGCAATGACTATTACTGGTAGCACAATATATGAAATGCTTAAAGACCTTGAAGATCAATGGAATGCCAGGGCCGCCAAAAACAAAGACAAACCAACAGAACAGATATCTTTTGGATTGGAAAATGATACAGTTCCTGGATTAGCCATAGCAGATCAGTCACTAGATATTCTTGATACTGCAGAAAATTTAAACAAGGTAATTAATAAAGATTTTAATGAGGCGGCCGACACAAAAGATGGTAAAGAAGAAGCTCAAACAAAAAGAGAAAACAAAGTTGATGTAGAAAAAAATCCAGAAACAGGTAAAATTACACTAGATATAAAAGAAAATATCACAATGGACAGAATACTGGGTATTTTACTTTCCATGAACAAAGAGTTTATGATAAAATCCTCAAGATCTGAGGATCCAACAGATCCTAAAAAAGAAAATGCAGATCCCACAAAGCCTATTATGTGGTATAGGATTGAAGGCACCATGGAATATTTGGATTACAATGCTAAAGCAAAAGCATATGGTAGAAAAGCATTTATGCTACCTGAAACATATCTAACACCAAAAACAGATATTGCATTATTTCCATGGGAAATAGAAACAAATAATAATCTTACACCAGACGAAACTAAAATAAGAGTTAATCAGATGAATGTCAAAAAAGCATATGAATATATCTTTACAGGCAGAAACGATCAGATATTAGGTGTTAATTTATCTTATAAAGAAGGACTGGCATTACTATTACCTCCTGAAAGAGGTATGCTAGGCGATATCAGTTTAAATGCAAAAAATATTTTAAATTCTTCTCCAGTACCTAAAAACGAAAAAATGGCCGCAGAGGGTCTAGATGATCTTAAAGAAGCGGCAGAAGGCGGAAACTTTTTTGACAAGTTAAAGCAATTAAAAAATGACCTTAATAAAGGCTCTGGAATGTTAGAAAAATTTGGACAGGCCGCACAAGCAGTTTTAGGTGCAACCGGCAACGGTGCTTTTACAGATAGCGACATTAAAGATTTAATACAAAATACAAATGGTAAATCTGCAGAAAGATTAAAAACACTTCTAGAAGACAAAACAAATGCACAAAAGGTTGCTGATGCATTAACAGACAAGAAAAATACAACTAACCAAGCAAATGTTGTTACACAAACAGATATATTTACACCTGGTTCATCAGGATTTATTTACGGTGGAGATTTGATTGGCGAAAACAAATACACAGAACAATTAAACGAAAAAGGTAAAAAATTTAAAGGACAATCAACTGCTCCTGCTTCAGGAGGAGGCAGTGGATCACCTACAAAAACAGAAGAAGCAGGAAAGTCTGCCGGTTCCGCAATAGCAGAAATAATGAAAAAGGACGAGGAAAAAGCAGTTAATCAAAAAGGACAGGAAAGATACAGCACTAGTTTTGCAAACGTAGGTACTACTAAAGGAATAAAAAATAACTTGTTTACATATCTTTATGATCAACACCAAGCAGTTGATTTTTTAATGAGATTAGACTTAACTGTTAGAGGGGATCCTTACTGGTTAGGTAGAGAGCCTCAACCAGAAGGGGACAATCTTAGACCTGTAGGACAGAATTCAAGTACTTCAGATTCAGTGGTAAATGAAAGCACTGATAATTTCTTCTTGTTTAGTTTAAATTCTCCTAGATTATATGATCCTAACACAGAGGACGAAGATTACAACACAGGCTTGTGGATAAAAGAAGGGGACGGTACTTCGTATATGCTTTCAGGAATTTACAGAGTAAAACAAGTTTTGCATAAATTTAATAATGGAAGATATGAAATAGATATTGAAAGTGTAAAAGAAACGGCTATTAGTTTAAGTAACTTAGCAAGAGCTGAAGGCAAATTTGGATTCCAGGTTTCCCAAGGAGAACTTAGGAAAAGAGCAGAGGCTTCAGGTGCAGGTTCTTATACAAGCTCAGATGGATTTAAAATTGGTAATCAGGACCATGAGTTTGTTAAAGGTAAATTGGCACAGTCTCAAAATAAAGGAAAGACTGCAGAAGACTTGTTGGGAGAAGGGCAAATTGACCAAGCAGAATACGATGCTTATAAGGCTCATTTAAAAGAAGAAAAACGTAAAAAAGATGAAGCAGAAAGAAGAAAAAAAGACAGACAGAAGGATAGACAAGGAGGCACTAGAGGATAATGGGAGGCCAATATTCATCAACAATTTCAGGTAGTACATTCCACGATCCAGATCCTAATAAAAATGCTTTATTAGATCACGGCATATATTTAGGAGTTGTAAAAAACAATAAAGACGCATTCCTGTCTGGTACTTGTGATGTAGAAATTACTGCTTTATTTAGAACTGGAGGCAAAGGTGTTAAAATCACAAAGCCTTGCAGATTTGCTTCACCATTTGCAGGAATATCTGATCCTGAACTAATAGATAAAGACAATACGGAAAGTTATGAAGGCACACAACAAAGTTATGGTATGTGGTTTGGTGCGCCTGACATAAACAGTTTAGTACTGGTAGCATTTGCTGACGGAAACAGAAAACACGGTTATATTATTAGCCAAGTAATGCAACCACAATTTAATCATATGGTTCCCGGCATTCCTGCAGGAAAAAGTTTTCAGGGCGGTAAATTTTTAACGCCTGTAGCAGAAAAAAACAAATACTCTGAACAGGAAGGACATAATGATATTGTAAGGCCTATACATCATGATTTAGCAGAAGCAATTACAAAACAAGGTCTTATAAACGATAAAATTAGAGGAGCCGGAACAGCAGGTGCAAGAAGAGATACACCCAGCCAGGTATATGGTATTTTAACAAAAGGTTCCAGAGGTACAGACGGTAAAACACCTTCACAAGCAGGACATCAATTTATACTAGATGACGATCCAGAAACAGCAATGATCAGACTTAGGTCTGGTAAAGGGCAACAGATATTATTAGATGATGCCACAGGCACAATTTATGCTATTAACAAAGATGGTAAAGCCTGGGTGGAATTAGATTTTAATGGTAACATTAATATTTTTGGTGAAGGGGATATGAATCTTAGAGCCAAGAAAAATTTTAACCTCCGTGCAGATTACGATATCAATATTGAGGCAGGACAAAACATCAGAATGAAGGCCGCTGGAGACAATGTTGCAGGAGATTATACAGGCGAAACATTAGCCAAACTAGGTTTAGGACCAAGTGGTTCAGGAGGAAATATTAATTTCCATGCCGCCGCAGATGTAGGAATATTAGCATCTAGAAATGCACAACTTTCTGCAATAGGTGGAGATATTGATGCAAACTCAGGAGGCATGATTAAAACACATAGTGGATTAGGTACTGCCATTTCTGCCACAACAATGGGAGTTAATATAAGTGCAAAAGCAGGTACTATAGGAATTACATCTCCATTATCTGTTGGCATAAGTGGAGGTACAGATGTAGGAATAGCAGGTGCTCAACTTAGACTTAATACTCCTGCAGGAGAAGAAGTTGCGGCAAAAATTAAAGCAGTGGCATTTGATGCTCTTAAAGTATCCGCACCACCATTAGACGGTGTTGATCAAGAAGATCAACCTAGCAACCCGCCAGAGTATGATAGAGAAGGCCCAGTAGCACTTACAAGTGGGGGTGAAAGACCAGGAGGCAGACCAACAATTAGTTCTATTGTAGGAAACTTAATTACTGCAGAACCATATGACGGTCATGCTCAGTTTGATCCTACATCTGAAGATAAAGAATCCATGGAAGAGGACACTACTGCTGATGCTGAAACTTTACCAGGACAAACCAATGCTGGAGATGACGACCCACAAGACGAAAATACTCCAGAAGGAACAAAATTAGGTAATGGATTTAAAGATGCGGCCAGTGGTGCTGTAGGAAAAGCAACCGATTTAAAGAATGCTATTGGAAACGGATTAGACGCGGCCGGTAGTGCTATTGGAAATGCAATAGGTTCTGTAATGGGTGCTATTCCTAATTTAGAAAATGTACAAGGAATGTTAAGCAACTTTTTACCAGCAAGTATGAAAGATCTTATGGGCATACAGAATATGGACGGTTTGTTAGCCGCATTTGGCATAGCCATTCCTGCATTTAGATTCCCCACAGGAAATGCTCAAGGAGATAAAATTATAGGACTAGCAAAACAAATGAAAGAGCTAGAAGCAAGACTAGGACAGTTTAGTTTAGATCAGTTTGATTTACCTATAGACATGAATGGATTCGACGTAAAAGAATTAAAGGGTAAGGTTTTAGATGCAGTAAATGAAATTAATGAATTAAAAAGCAAAGCAGACGAATTAAAAAATATTGCTGGTGGTTTACAAACAGAAGCAGATAAACTTAGAAATAGTGGTAACATATTTAATGCTATTGATCCTGAGTCAGGAGAAGCAATGGGCTCAATGGGTATAAATTCAGGAAACTTTAAAGCAGTTCAGGAAAAACTAAGTGAAAAAGGAATAGATTTAGCAGTAGACGGGCCTAGTTTAATTTTTACAGACAGGAAAACAGGCACAAAGGTTGTAGATGTTTCTAACGGAATAGGACCTGTAGGTTTACAAATGGGTATCAGAAGTGAAATGCAACAATCTAAAAAAGATATATCACAACTTATAACTGTACCTGTTAGTGACAATCAGTTATTAGCTCTTACCAGTTTTGCAAATCATATAGGTACAAAAAACTTTGCTAATAGTGAGGCATTAGTGGCACTTAATGATGGCAGATATTACGAAGTGCCAAAATTTATGAGACGATGGAGGACAGGAAAAGTAGGTAGAGAAAGCGATGTTCAAGTTCGTCAAGATTATGTTCAAAGAAGAGAATATGAAATAGAACTTTACTCAACACCTGATTGGCTAGGACTCACACAGGCAGAAATGGGCCTTGCTGGACCAGATAAGAATCTGTCGTTTAGACAGTTAAGAGCTCTACTAAGAAATGCTAAACAAAGAAAGTATATCGAATTAGGATATAAAGTACCGCAATAATTAAGACTTTAGCAGTTTTTTAAGATCTGCAACCTCAACAAGTAATCTATATTTTTGCTCTTGTTCTTCAGCAACTGCCTTTTCTAACAATTCAATATGATTTCTAAGACTATTATTTTCGTTGTTTTTTTCAACGAGCATAACTCTTAATTCTTCTTCCAGGGTATTATTTAACGTTGATTGAGCCATTCTATTCCTCAAATATTATTTTTTCTAAAGTTTGTGTTACAGTATTATTTAACAAAACACTACTATGGCCTGCTTCTATTGTGATGTTTTCGCTATTTTTAAATTTTGGTGGTGTTGCACTCTGACTGTCGCAAGTAATCATACCATCATTTGCTTTACCACCTAAACCTGCAACAGGATTAGATCCTGCTGTACATACTATGTTAGTGTGTTTTCCGTTAAAAGTTTTTTCTTGAAGTAGTTTTAAAACTTCTGCACCAGGCCTTGTGTTTTGAAACATTTGTGAGTTTCTCCAAAAGTATCCAAATATTCTTGCTACAGGAGTACCTTCCCAAGGAGTAGCAATAGTCACAATGTGTTTTATATTATTTGGGTACACACTAGCATACCAGGCCGCTAAAAGCCCACCAAAACTATGACCTACTAGATATACTGGCTCTTGACCAAATTCTCTCTCCTTTCTAATACGCAATATTTCTACTAAATCGTATGGATCTTCGTCCATGCTGTAACTAGGAGAAATAAATCGGTGTTCAGGCAACTTCAATGTGTAATAATTAAAGTTATCTGGGTCTGCATTAGCACCATGTATGTATATCACATTTTTCATATAATCAGTTTACACTAAAAAAGTAATTTGTCAAGTAAAAATTAAAACTATAGTTAATGAATGTGATAAATACTTGCATGGCAACAATATTTAAAGGATTTAGTACAGTTGATAAAGTTAGGGCACCTTATACCTTAACAGATGCAGAACTTATAAAAAGAGATTTGCTCAATCATTTTTACACTAGAATAGGTGAAAGAGTTATGAGACCTACTTTTGGAAGTGTAATATGGGACTATCTAATGGAACCAGAAGATCCTGAAACACAAGAAATTATAAAAGAAGATATTGAAAGAATTGTAAACAGTGACCCTAGAGTAGAGTTTGAAGATACTATTTTAACTATTTTAGATCATACAATACAAGCAGAAGTAAAAATTAGATACAGATTGCTTAACAGTAGTGATGCTTTATTTTTGGAATACGTTACAACTAACACGGATGATTCATAATGGCAACAGTAAATAGACAAAACAACTTATTTGCCGCAGAAGATTGGAAATTAGCATATAAAATTTTCAGTGAGGTAGATTTTCAGGCATATGACTTTGATTCAATAAGAACAGCACTTGTTGAATACATTAGAACAAATTTTCCAGAAAACTTTAACGATTATACAGAAAGTTCAGAGTTTATTGCAATATTAGAACTACTTGCATTTTTGAGTACAAGTATTGCATTTAGAATGGATGTCAATACTAGAGAAAACTTTTTAGAGACTGCAGAAAGAAGAGACTCAGTATTTAAACTTGCAAGAATGTTAGGTTATAATCCTAAAAGAAATGTTCCAGCAAGTGGCCTTATGAAACTGTCTGCAGTTAGCACTACAGAACCATTAACAGATAGTGAAGGTAATCAGTTAGCAAACCAGAAAATCTTTTGGGACGATGCAAACAATCCTGACAGTTATGAACAATTCATTACAGTACTAAATGCGGCTATGAGTAGCACAAACAGATTTACTGCTCCTGTAAAGACAGGAAAGATTGCAGGTATTAGCACAGAAAAATACATGCTTAATGTGTCTATAGGTTCTCCTGTTGCATATGATTTTAATGTAAATGCAAACGGTATAAACAGAAGATGTGAAGTTGTAAATGGTGACTTTGATGACGGTAAATTCTTTTATGAGGAAACACCAGACCCTTTAAACAACTTTGGAATTTTTTACAGAAACGATGGACAGGGAATCGCTAGTAATAACACAGGATTCTTTGTGTTATTTAAGCAAGGAACATTTGCATTTAGAGACTTTGATTTTACAGATGCCATTGTAAACAGAGTACAAGATGTTGAAATACCAAACATTAATGAAACAGACTGCTACTTACAGGAAATTACAACAGGTGGTACAGTACTTAATCAGTGGACTAAAATACCTAATACAGTTGGACAAACACTTAATTTTAACAGCCAAACTTTAGGTACAAGAAATTTATACTCAATAGAAAATTTAAACAATAATGGCATAAGAATAAGATTCCCAGACGGAAACTTTGGTAATATACCCACAGGTGTATATAGATTATGGTACAGAACAAGCGACCCGGAATCATATACTATACAACCTGACGATGCAACTGGCCTAAGTGTTTCTATTCCATATGAAAATGCAACAGGCGATGCACATACTCTTACAATTACATTTGGTTTAAGAAATGCTGTAAACAACAGTTTGCCAGGGGAGTCACTGTTTAGTGTGAAAAATAATGCACCACAGACCTACTATACTCAAAACAGAATGGTTAGTGCTCAAGATTATCAGGTATTTCCTTCCAGCCAAATATCAAATATTAGAAAGTTAAAGGCTACAAATAGAACACATGCTGGACATAGTAGATATATTGATATAACTGATCCTACTGGAACTTTCCAGAACGTAGAATCTTATGCTGAAGACGGTGTAATTTATGCAGACATAAACAATATATCACAAAGTTTTTTAATTAATGAAAATACTACATCTTCAGAAGTAGCAAATAGTATTATACCTCTTTATTTAAAAAGGCAAGAGCTAAACAATTTTGTTTACAACAATTTTAGAAAAAGTGTAATATCAGTTACACCTGCAACATTTGATACCAGCAGTAGAAATATTAACTTTGCGGCACTTCCTGTAAAAACTTTTAACACAACTGGGTACTTAACAGAAACTACAGTATCAGGAGGCACATCTACAACTAGTGTATTAATTAATAATACTGCTGATACTTCCATGTTTAAGGAAAATAATTTTATAAAATTTGTAGACCCTGATGATGTGTCAAATTATAAATGGGTAAGAATTACAAGAATAGATAATAACGGTCAATTGTCAAGTGGTTTAAGTACATCTACTGGTCCTATTACACTAAGTTCAGAAGTAAAAAATGGGCATAAAGCAAATGAAATTATAGCAACATTAAGAAAAACATTTACTGCAACAGAACAAACAAACATAATAAATGAGCTTAATAATAAAAGAAACTTTGGCTTAGGATATGATCCATTATTAGACCAATATTATATTATACAAAATCAGGATCTACTACAACCAGTAAATGGAGTTTTACCTGATTTTAGTTATGCTAATGCAAAAGATAATTCAGGAACAAATTTAGACGGTAGTTATTTAATTCATTTTAAATTTACGCCTATAACAACTAATTCATACAGTTATAATGTTACTGTAAGAGGATTAGATTATGTTGTACAAAGTAAAGAAGATCTTAAATTTTACAATATTAAAAATGTAAAAATAACAGACAACACTAC
>MDTG01052630.1_pt1 | contig 14655 bp, 14 predicted proteins | sample 811421 | NCBI WGS metagenome assembly MDTG01 (sample SAMN05326645, study PRJNA326480) | marine metagenome | isolation source: seawater | place: Pacific Ocean: South East | collected 2011
CGGTCTATTCTCTCTATTTCCATTATTAATTCTTCATCAATTAAATTATAATAGTAAAAATACTAAACCAACTTTAATGGATAATAATGATATACCAAATAAGACAGAATTAGATAGTGATGATTGGGAGATTGCGACAGAAGAGGAATTAAGTTCTGGCGAATTTGAATCACACTAATATTAAATAAATCGGTGAAATAAATTTCTTATAAATTTTTGTACTATAGTACTAATAATAGATATGATGATTATTAGCCTATAGTGCTTTCTTTGCTTTAAAAAAATTTTCCACAACGAAAAAATCATATAATATATATTAGCTGATGTATGTTTGAATGATTTATCAAAATAATAATTAACGAGCGCATCAGGCATACCAATAATTTTACCTTTTTGTACAATTTTAAAATAAAAATCATAATCCTGAAGTGAATAAAGATCTTCATCAAATGCTATATTAGAATTTTTATTATTCTTAATTATAATACTAGATGTTGTACCTATATAATTATGAAAATACAACGTCATTTTTGATGATATAATTTTTGAATGATAGCTATATCTTTTTATTATTTGTTTTTTATTTTGAAAAATAATATTTCTACCTGTATAGCACATTATCGCATCAGAGGTGTCCATCATTTCAACTTGCTTAAGTAGTTTATCAGGATGCCATGTATCATCATCATCTAAAAAAGCAATATAATCACCACAAGATTTATCTATTCCTGTATTTCTTGCACCATTTGCTCCAGGTTTATTGAAATTATTTAATACACTTATCCTGGAATCAGAATTTTGAAACTTTAATTTATTTTTAGAATCATTTATTATAAATAAGTGCCAATTTTTATATGTTTGATTTATAACACTATCTACTGCTCTTTGTAATAACTTTAAACGATCTTTAGTGGGAATAATTATATTAACTTTTTTCATTGATAGAAATTGAATTAAGAAAATTAATTTTTTGATTTTCCCAAACTAAATTTTTTGCTGCTATATTTTGAATATTTTCACCCATCTTATCTTGCAAAATTTTTTTAATAAACTTTATCTGTTCATTTATATCATTAAACGGCACACAATAACCAATGGGATATTTATTAATAATTTTTTTAATTTCTGGTAAATTAGATGCAATAATAGGTAAGCCTGCCAGAGCATATTCAAACAATTTATTTGGTAGTGCTTGCTTATAACTAATACTAATAGGTTTTATTAATGAAAAACCAATATCAGCTTCTGCAGATAAATTAAGTAATTCTTTATATGGAACTGATTTAATAAAAAATACTTTATCTGAAATGGATTTTTTACTAATATATTCTTTTAAAAAAAATTTATATGGACCGTCTCCAATAATGACAGCATATGTATCATTAAAATTATCTAATATTTGCAACATAGATTTAATACCTCTACCCTTATGTAAAACACCTTGATATAAAAATATTGTACTAGAGTTATCAATATTTAATTTTTCTCTTAACTTAGATGTTTTTTGGGGCTTCATATATATACTAGGATAATTATAAATAACATTAATATTTAGATTATCATATTTAGTATTTAATATTACTTTATCTCCAGGCGCAGTAACTAAAACAGAGTCAACTTTATTTATGTATATTTTTTCTATTAAACTCCAAATATATTGTTTTATTGGCTTATTATTTAAACCTGCTAAATGTGTATATAATTCTCTCGAATCATAAACAAGATAATTTGCCCTATATGAATGGGCTGCGGGTAATGAATATAGATCACTAGCAATAATTATATTGGGTTTTAATTTTTTTACTATTTTTTTAACATTTAAAAAAAAATGTAAATATTTCATTAATCCACTATTAGGTACAGATATATGATTTATAATACTATTTCTATATTTCTTTAAAGATTTACCAGTATGAATAATATGTAAAATGGACCCAGAATTAATAATTGTATCTGCCATATTTTGACAACGTGCATCATATAAAAAATCTCCTAAAAATATTAATACCACTTTTTTCTTCATCATTATAAAGCAAACATAACGTTAATTGTTATAAAATAGTCTGATTAACGATTTATATCTATTTAATGAAAGAATTGTTTTCTTAAATATTATTGTTATCATAATAAAATACATTATTGTAAAAAGAAAGGAAACTGAAAAATTATTATCTAAGCCTCTGAAATAAAATATAAATATAGATGTCAATATTAAATGTATTAAAACAGACTTCCAATCACATAAAACTTTAAACCATAGGCGAGATTTATATAAAATAAATGTAAACATAAAAACATAAGAAACTAATGTAGAACAACACGCTCCCATTAATCCAAATTTTTTAATTAGAATTAAATTTAATACAATATTAATGATTGCGCCTGAACCCCTAATAATAGGAGACCAAATTTCCTTATTGCATAAATATATACATGGCATTAATACTATATAACCAGCATAAAATATATATGATAAAAATATGATTGTAATAATATCTACAGATGCCCAAAAACTTGCACCAATTAAATAGTTATTACCTATTTTAATTTGCATAAAAAGTGGAGTCCAAAATATAATTAGTCCCCAAATAGTAATTAAAAAGAAAATAAATGAAGTACCAATATTCCCAAATAATTTATTAGAGGATGGGTTTGCGCCAATTTTAATATAAAATGGTTGCCAACCTAAATTAAATGCCGAAACTATAAATAATCCTAGGCTACCAATTTTATATCCAATACTATAAACTCCAACATGTTCCGAACCTAGAATCCAAAAAATTAAATAACGATCAGACAATTCCAAAATTAAATAAAAGAATGCAGAAAGAAAAAATGGAAACCCAAATTTTAATAATTTTTTAGCAACTATAAATGAAAATTGTTTTTCTTTATAAATATTTATTTGATACGGAATAAGAAAAATAAACTTAATTAAAATGCCAGATAGCGTACCTAAAAAAATACCATCAATATTATAATCAAAATTTATTACTAAAACATAAGATGTTGTAATTGATACGACAACTGTAATTATACTTATAATTAAAAAGATCCAGGACTTTTCTTTAATTCTTAATATTAACATTATACGTGAAGAAATTGTATCAAAAAATAAAATAAATGCAGAATAAATAATCCATATTCCTTTGTCTATATCAATTAATTGAATAGATATAATATTAGAAAAAAATAAAATTATAGCTGTAAATAGAGTTGAAGTTATAAGTAATAGGATGTATGATGTATATCCAACAATTTTTTGATCATTAGAATTTTGATTGTAAAATTTTAAAAAAGCTGCATCTTGTCCATAAAAATAGATGATTTGAGCAAAAGATATAAATGTAAAAATTAAAAATATATATCCTGTTTCAGACCTCGTAAACGCATTAGTATATAATGGAAGTAAGAAAAAAGATATAGCTCTAATAAAAATAGATCCAACACCATAAATAATAGAATTCTTCCAAAATAATTTAGTAGAATTCATTAAATAATATTTTTTTGAAAGACTTTTCTAATGATGGATTTAGCACCTAATTGTTCTTTAAAATTAATTAGTGTTTCATGAGGTGTTAAAGGATTTTTATCTTTGGGTTTTTGTGATACACCTAAATCTAAAAAATTTAATTTTTTTTCTTTTGCCCAATTAAGTGATTCATAAATTTGAATTGTTGCAGGTTGTAAATCAATGTAATTATAATTTATCATATTATAAAACATCATTGCGCATTGATTATTAATAATTATATTTAATGTGCCACCTATAACTGTTTCATTTTGATATAATAATAGAAGATGTAATGAAAAAGGGTACAAAGAATCTATTTTTTTAAGTTCATCTAACGAATGGGTTGGTTTAATGCCATGTTTGCTTTTATTGTCTAATAAGATTGGATAAAATTTATCAAAATCGTTCTCCCACTTTATTTTTAATGAAGTATTATTTAAGTACTTTTTTATATATCTTTTTTTTCGAGAATGTAAATAATCAATAGTTTTGATATTATTTTGAATTTCAATTATGCTAGAAATATATATTTCTTTTAATTTATATTCATTCCATAAAAGTACATATTCAAAAGTTTCATTTAATTGGTTAAAATATATATTTGGAGTATTTACAAAAAAGATTTTAGTAAAATTATTGCTAATACAATAATTTTCTAAAAGTTTTAAAATTAAATTACTTTCTTTAAATGATATTTTATCAAAAACAAAACCTCCAAAACTAGCTCCAGGATGTGAATATAATATTAAATTATCAGATTCAATTTTTTTAGTTGCTGGAAAAACAGCTATAAAATTTCCATTTTTTTCAAATATTAATGAATTATCATTAAAATTTCTATCTATATGGTATGATAAAAAAGTTCTTAAATGAAAAATTGTCCCATTACTTGATTTATTAACAAAATTCTCCCAATTATCAAAATCTGTCTTATTATATTTTCGAATTGTAATACTCATTTTTCTTTTAATTAATAATAAATTTCCTATTTATGATTCTAAAAGTTGGGATAAATTAAAATAAATCTATACTAAGGAATTATTAAAATATATGAATAAAATTAATAATATTCACGCAAGACAAATACTTGATTCTCGTGGAAACCCAACATTAGAAGTCGATTTAACCTTAGATGATGGTAGTTTTGGTAGATCTGCTGTACCTAGCGGTGCATCAACTGGTGAACATGAAGCAATTGAGCTTCGTGATAATAATAAAACATTTTATGGAAAATCAGTTATTCAAGCTATAAATAATATTAATAAAACTATTAGAGGCAATCTTGTAGGAATTAATATTTCAAATATTAATGATATTGATCAAATTATGATTGACATTGATGGAACTAATAATAAAAGCAAATTAGGTGCAAATGCAATTTTAGGTGTATCTATGGCCGCAATTCATGCTTTAGCAAAATCCAAAGAACAAAACCTTTTTGAATACCTACATTCTAATAATAAATATATTATGCCAACACCAATGATGAATATTCTCAATGGAGGTAGTCACGCAGATAATAATGTAGATATACAAGAATTTATGATTTTCCCCATAGGTGCTGATTCATTTTCACATGCAATTCAAATGGGGGCTGAAATATTTCATTCATTAAAATCAATTTTAAAACAAAAAGGATTAAATACAAACGTAGGAGATGAAGGCGGATTTGCTCCTGATTTAAGATCCAATTTTGAAGCAATAGAATTATTAATGGAAGCAGTTGAAATGGCCGGATATAAAAATAAATATGAAATTGCAATTGCATTGGATGTTGCATCAAGTGAGCTATACAATAAAACTAAAAATAAATATGAATTGAAATCTGAAAATAAAGAACTAACATCAGATGAAATGATTGAATATTATATACAATTATGTAATAACTATCCTATTTTATCTATTGAAGATGGGTTAGATGAAAATGACTGGAAAGGATGGTCAAATTTATTTAAATCATTAAATGATAAAGTTCAACTAGTAGGTGATGATCTAACAGTAACCAATCCCTTAAGATTAAAAAAAGCAATTGATGAAAAATGCATGAATGCAATACTTATCAAACTCAACCAAATTGGTACTGTAAGTGAAACATTAAAAACTATTGAAATTGCTAAAGAAGCAGGTATGGCTGCTATTATTTCACATCGTTCAGGTGAAACTGAAGATACGACAATTGCTGATTTTGCCGTAGCTACATCGGTTGGACAAATTAAAACTGGATCTTTATGTAGAACAGACAGAGTTGCAAAGTATAATCAATTACTACGTATTGAAGAGCAATTAAATGATAAATGTGTTTATGCAGGAGAAACTCTTTTAGGTTGTTAAAATATAAGAGAATAAGAAATAAGTCAAATTTTAGAAATAGAATAATAATTTTCCCTATTATTATTTTTTTAGGATTTTTTTTTATAATTACAAGTGATATGGGAATTTTTAAATGGTATCAATTACGAAATCAACGTAATCAAATCCAAATCGATATAAATAAAATGATTATAGAAGAAAAAGAATTAAATTTGGAATTAGATAAACTTTTAAATGATAGTGTATATATAAAAAAAATTGCACAAGAAAAATTTCATATGATAAAATCTGGAGAGAAGGTTTTTAGAGTAAAGGATCGAAAAAAAGTTAAATGAAAAATTCAATAACAAATAATATTTTATACTTTTTATTTTTTGTTTTTCAAATTCTTTTTAGTCAAGAGAATTTAATATCTAAAACCAAACTTTATGATATTAATGGTATAAAGTATCTATCAGCTCTTGAATATGCTAAAACTCAAAATATTAGAACACTATTTTATGATGATAAAGAAAAATTAGAATTGCGCTTTCAAAATACAAAATTACTTTTATCTCCGCATTCATCATTTATTAAGGTAAATGAAACAACTTATCATATGTACTCTGCAGTAATCTATGATGGAAATGACTTCTATATACCTGTTAATCCATTTATTGAAATCCTAAAACAATCTGGGTTACCAATTGCATTAATTGATTCATCAGAGTCATTTGTTTTAACAACCTCTCCATTATATAATATAAATTCTATAAGTATAAGTAATAAAATTAATGGAACTGTTATATATATAAATACCTCTAAAAAATTTTCTAAGAATATGTTAGCTGCTTCAATAACTCGTGGAGGATGGCTAAATCTAACTATTCCAGGCGCCATAGTTGATTCATTAAATATTATTGAATCTAAACTTGCGAATCCAATAAGAAGAGTAAAAACGATTCAATCAAATGAATCGGCTCAAATATCATTCTTACTAAAAACTAAAGTTGACGATTTTGAAATTAATTCTGATGATACCTTTATATCTATTAGTATTAGAACAGCATTAGAACAAAATGCTGAGAATCTTCGAAAACAAAGAGAGCGTTGGCTCATTGATACTATTGTAATTGATGCTGGTCACGGGGGAAAAGATCCTGGCGCTATAGGGGTAACTGGATTACAAGAGAAAACTGTAAATTTAGATATAACTAAAAAATTAGGGAAACTCATTGAAAGTAATTTAGGAATTAAAGTGATATATACAAGAGATGAGGATGTATTTATTCCATTATGGAAACGAACAAAAATTGCTAATGATTCTGGTGGAAAAATTTTTATTTCAATACATGCTAACGCATCATCTAATCCAAATGTTCGTGGTTTTGAAACCTTTCTACTTCGTCCAGGTAAAACTCAAGATGCTATTGAAGTAGCTCAAAGAGAAAATGCAGTTGTTGCTATGGAAGAATTATATCACGAATATGAAAAACTATCGAATGATAAATTAATTTTATATACAATGGCTCAGAGTGCTTTTATGGAACAAAGTGAATTTTTTGCAGCAGAAATACAAAATGAACTTGATAAAGTACTTACATCACCCAATAGAGGTGTAAAACAAGCAGGATTCCATGTATTAATTGGAGCTTCTATGCCAAATGTTTTAATTGAAGCTGGCTTCCTGAGTAATAAAAATGAAAGTAAGCTTTTAGGAAAGTCTAGTTATAGACAAAAAATTGCAGAAGCTATTTTTTCTTCTTTAGTTAATTTTAAAGATAAATACGAAAATTCTTCAATTGAAAATAAATAATAAATTACAAAATCAACCTATAGGAATTTTTGATAGTGGGCTAGGTGGCTTAACAGTACTTAAATCTTTACAAAAAATTCTACCCAATGAATCTTTCATTTATTTTGGGGATACTGCTCATGTGCCTTATGGATCTAAAGGTACAAAAACTGTAACTAAATATGCTCAAAATATTATGGATTTTTTTATTAAACATAAAATTAAAGCTGTCGTTGTTGCTTGCAACACTGTTTCTGCTGTCGCATTTAATTATTTAAAAAATCTGTATGATATTCCTATTTTTGATGTTGTCTCTCCATCTGTTGAATTTGCATTTAAAAATTCTACAAATAAAAATATTGGTGTTCTGGGTACATTAAGTACTATTGAATCAAAATCATATACTAAACTATTTAATAAGCTAGATAATAGTTATATAATTAAAGAAGTTGCCTGCCCATTATTTGTACCCATAATTGAAGAGGGATGGGCAAATAGTAATATTGCTAAAGATATTGCAAAAATATATTTAAAAGAATTTAATAAAATAAAAATTGATACCCTTATCCTTGGTTGCACACATTATCCTATTATGGCTAAAACTATTAAAAATATTTTAAATGCAGATATTAAGCTTATATATTCAGGACAAACAGTTGGTATTAAAATGAAAAAGTTTTTAATTAATGAAAATTATAATAATTGCTCAAAAAAATTACAAAAAACTGAATATTATGTATCAGATTTACCAAAAAAATTTGATGAACTAGGAAGTAGGTTTCTAGGATATCCATTAAATAATGTTAAACAAATTAGTATTGATTAATGAACTCGATCCAATATTTATTAAATATTGAATCTAAAGGAATTAAATTAGGCCTTGAAAGAACACGTGATTTAATGAACAAGTGTGGTAATCCGCATTTAGGACTACGATCTATTCAAGTAGCAGGAACAAATGGAAAGGGGTCCGTATGTGCAATGATAGCCAATATTTTACAATCAGCAGGATATAAAACAGGTCTTTTCACTTCTCCTCATCTAGTTTCAATAAATGAACGAATACGTATTAATGGTTATCCTATTTTAAATTCTGAAATTGATGAATTTATTACTAATAATAAATTACATATTGAAAATACAAATTCTACCTTTTTTGAAACTATGACAGCTTTGGGATTTTGGCATTTTAAAAAACATAATGTAGATTTTGCAATTATGGAAACTGGCTTAGGAGGAAGATTAGATAGTGTTTCAGTATGTGAACCTATTGCAACCGTTTTAACTCCCATTTCACTTGATCATGTTGAAATTTTAGGACCAACAATTGCTGATATTGCATTTGAAAAAGCTGGAATAATAAAAAAAAATGTCCCCTGTATAATATCACAACAAAATGAACAGGCTTTAGAAGTTATTAAAATTAAATGTGCAGAAATGAATGCACCAATTCATTTAGTTAATAATAATAACAAAATAAAAAATATTTTTATTAATATACCAGGAAAAATTCAAAAAGAAAATGCTAATTTAGCAATAGAAACTATTACAAAAATAAAAGAAATTAATATTTCAAATTCTGATATAATAAATGGATTGAAAACTGTTAAATGGTATGGCAGAAATCAACATATACAAAAAAAACCATTAATTATATTTGATGTTGGACATAATGCAAGTGGTATTAAATCATTTTTAGACTATTTTAAATCATTAAAAATAAAGGGAAAAACAACAATTATAATAGCTCTTCAAGCTCGTAAAAATATTTCATCTATTTCATATAATATACAAACAAAATTTAATACCATAATATGTACAGAAACTAGTGGAAGAAATCCAATGCCAGCAAAAGAACTAGCACAGTATTTTTCAAATAAAAAAAATTTGAAAATAATTACTAATATAGAATTTGCAATTCAAAATAGTGTAAAATCATTATGTTCTAATGATGCGCTAGCAATTATTGGATCTCACTACATTGGATCTACAATAAATAAGATCTTCAATATATCTTTTGAAAAATATTAAAATATTCTTATATTTAGGTGCGAAGAGTTCTTCCTATTCTTCGTTTAATCCAATATTTAATTTTACAAAACATAATTAAAATCTTAAGGATAATATATGGAAACTAAAGAGCTACAAGGTTTAAATGTTAAAGAGTTACAAAAATTTGCCGAGAAACTTGGATCAACAGATTGCTCTGGAATGCGAAAACAAGAATTGATAAAAGAAATATTAGGTGCTCAAGCAAAAAATAAAGGAAATATTTTTGCTTCAGGAGTTTTAGAAGTGCTACCGGATGGATATGGTTTTTTACGTTCTCAGGATTATAGTTATTTACCTGGCCCTGATGATATCTATGTATCACATTCACAAATAAAACGATTTAAACTTCGTACAGGTCATGATATATCTGGACAAGTAAGACCACCAAAAGATAGTGAACGATTTTTTGCACTACTCCGTGTAGAAACTATTAATGGTAAATCCCCTGAAAAAAATAGAAATATTGTTTATTTTGATAATTTAACTCCTTTATTTCCTGAAGAACATATTAAACTGGAAACTACTGCTAAGGAAAATTCAACTCGAATCATAGATTTACTTGCCCCTATTGGAAAAGGTCAGCGTGCTTTAATAGTTGCACAGCCTAAAACAGGAAAAACTATGCTTATGCAAAAAATTGCAAATGCAATTACAGAAAATGACTCTAAAATTAAAGTTATTATACTCTTAATTGATGAACGTCCAGAAGAAGTTACTGATATGTCAAGATCAGTTGATGCCGATGTTATTGGATCTACTTTTGATGAGCCATCCGAAAGACATGTTCAAGTAAGTGAAATGGTAATAGAGAAAGCTAAACGAATGGTTGAAGCTGGTGAGGATGTAGTAATATTACTTGATTCTTTAACAAGACTAGCTCGTGCATATAATACTGTTATTCCGCATAGTGGGAAGATTTTAACTGGTGGTGTAGATTCAAATGCTCTCCATAAGCCAAAACGTTTTTTTGGTGCTGCAAGAAATGTTGAAGATGGAGGTAGTTTAACCATAATTTCCACAGCTTTAATTGATACAGGAAGTAGAATGGATGAAGTTATTTTTGAAGAATTTAAGGGAACAGGTAATCAAGAATTAGTGTTAGATAGATCTCTAAGTGATAGGCGTGTTTATCCTTCTATGGATATCAAACGCTCTGGAACTAGAAGAGAAGACAAATTAATGGGACGTAAAGATCTCTCAAGAGTATGGTTATTACGTAAATTATTAGACGAAATGACCACTATTGAAGCAATGGAATTCCTGTTAAATAAAATGTCTCATACTAAAAGTAATCGTGAATTTTTAGACACAATGAGTACTTAATCAATATGCTAGCTGATAGAATAGGAAGAATTACGCCCTCAGCGACTTTAGCAATGACAGCTAAAGCGGCTGAACTTCGTGCTACCGGAAAAAAAGTTATTAATTTAAGTGTTGGAGAGCCTGATTTTCAAACTCCAGAACATATAAAAAATGCGGGGAAAGTCGCAATAGATAATGGTAGTACACGATATACTCCAGGGGGTGGCACATTAGAACTTAAAATTGCAGCTTGTACAAAAATGAAGAGAGATAATAACTTAATTTATGATCCATCTCAAGTCCTTGTTTCATGCGGCGGTAAACACTCATTGTACAATGCTTGTCAGGCCCTATTTCAAAAAAGAGATGAAGTAATTATATTTTCACCATATTGGGTATCTTTTCCCGATTTTGTATCTGTAACAGGTGCAAAGCCAGTGTTTGTAAAAACAGATCCTAATAATCAATATGAACCAATATGGAATGATCTAAAAGGAAAATTAAATTCAAACACTAAGGGTATAATTATAAATTCTCCTTCGAATCCCACTGGTGGTGTTTGGAGTGACGAAGCTGTTATAAAAGTTATAAAATTAGCTAAAACAATAGATGCTTGGGTTTTTTCTGATGAATGCTATGAACAATTAACTTATGATAGGCCTTATGTAAGTACTGCATCATTAGTAAATGATTATGATAAAATTTTAACCTTTCAATCATGTTCAAAAACATACGCGATGACAGGTTGGCGAATTGGATATGCAGCTGGAAATTCTAAAGTTATTAACGCAATGGGAAAGCTACAAGGACAGAGCACTTCATGTCCAAACTCTATTGCTCAAAAAGCAGCTATTGAAGCCTTAACTGGTGATCAAACAATTGTTTCTGAAATGAGAAAAATATTTAAAGTTAGACGTAATTATATAGTAACAAGATTAAATAATATGGAAGGAGTAATTTGTGATAATCCTGGAGGTGCATTTTATGTTTTTCCTAATTTTACTCAAATACTCAAAAATAGCAATAAAATTAATTCATCTAATGATCTTTCAATGTATCTATTAGAAAATAAAGCATTAGTATCTGTATCTGGTTCGGCCTTTGGGAGCGATGGTAATATACGTTTTTCATATGCTGCATCTGATGATGATTTATCTACTGCTATGGACTTATTAGAAGAGTCATTAATAGAAATACAAAACTAAGTAAGGAAAACAAGAAATGAAAAAAGGAATACACCCAGAATATAATGTTATTACAGTGCATTGTGCTTGTGGAAATAATTTTGAAACAAGAGCTACTGTAGATAAAATTAGTGTAGAAATATGTAGTAATTGTCACCCATATTTTACTGGTAAACAAAATTTAGTAGATACTGCTGGTAGAATAGAAAAGTACATGGAAAAATACAATTTAAAAAATGATGATATAAAAGAAAAAAATTAAATTAATATAATATCTATTTAGTATTAGCAAATTATAATATTTGAAGAATAAACTACTATTTCATTTAAGGTTTCTAGTATCACAATCGACAATTCTTGTTGGTGGACAAGCAGTTATAGAAGGCGTTATGATGAGAGTGCCTGGAGCTTATGCTACTGCTGTCAGAGATTCTAAAGGTAAAATTCATTTTAATAGATCAACCTTTAAATCTATAACTGAAATTTATCCCTTTTTTAAAAAACCAATTATAAGGGGTATAATTGGCCTTTATGAATCTTTAAAAATGGGCTATTCTACACTACAATGGTCGGCTGAAATATCAGAATTAAATGAAGAAACTCCCGAAAAAACTAATAAATTTATTGAATTATTATTAACATTATTTTCAATTACATTGGCGCTAGGTTTATTTGTTATCGCTCCAATGGGTTTAACTTCATGGCTTTTTGAAAAGGATCAAGATGCGTTTATTTTTAATTTAATTTCTGGATTATTTAGAATTTCATTTTTTCTAATTTATCTTATTCTAATATCTTTTATAAATGATGTTCAAAGATTATTTCAATATCACGGTGCAGAGCATAAATCAGTATATAATTTTGAATCTGGAAAAGTTCTTAATATAAATAATGCACAATGCTTTCCAACACAGCATCCTAGATGTGGAACAAGCTTCATGTTTATTATTATGATCGTAGCAATTCTTTCATTTGCCACCTTAGATTCTTTTATTATGTTATATGTTGAAGAATTAAAAATATGGATGCGAATTATTCTACATATCCCTTTTATACCTATAGTCGCTGGAATGGGATATGAAGTATTAAAGCTAACTTCAAAATATAGAAATAACTTTTTTTTTCGAATACTATCAAAGCCTGGTTTATTGCTACAGAATATAACAACTAAGCAACCCGATGATCAGCAGGTTGAAGTAGCGCTAATGGCTCTAGAAAAAGCTTTTGGAGATAATTTATCTCAATATACCACTGGTAAAAAATTTGTTGCGGAAGCTATTGGGTGATTGATAAATTAAAAACTATTATTAATCGTCATGATGAACTTGCACATTTGATGAGTCAGCCTGACTCAATGCAAGATATGAAAAAATTTACAAAATTAGCTCAGGAACATAGTTCATTAACTGATTTAGTTGAAGAATCTAAAAAATATATTAATTTATTCAATCAAATTAAGGAAGATGAAGAAATTCTTAATGGTGATGATCCTGAATTAAAAGAATTAGTTAAAGAAGAAATATCTGAGCTAAGATTAAATTTGACAGGCCTTGAAAATAAACTGAAAATACTTCTAATTCCCAAAGATCCAAATGATAATAAAAATACAATTTTAGAAATTCGAAGCGGAACTGGAGGCGATGAAGCTGCTCTATTTGCAGCAAACCTATATAGATTATACATTCGTTATGCAGAAAGACAAGGTTGGAAAATTGATATAATGTCAATGAATGAAAATGAAGGCGGAGGAATAAAAGAAGCAATAATTACATTAACAGGAAACGGGGCTTATGGTTTGCTAAAATTTGAATCTGGGGTACACAGAGTTCAAAGAATTCCAGAAACAGAATCTAGCGGAAGAATCCATACAAGTGCGGCTACTGTAGCTGTATTACCAGAAGCTGAAGATGTTGATATAGAAATTCATGAAACTGATTTAAAAATTGATACCTATAGGGCTTCTGGTGCAGGTGGACAACATGTTAATAAAACTGAGTCAGCAATTCGCATTACTCATAATCCTAGCGGCGTAGTAGTTACTTGTCAAGATGAAACTTCTCAACATAAAAATAGAGATAAAGCTATGAAAGTTCTAAGATCTCGGTTATATGAAGTTGAAATTGAAAAACAGCATAAAGAGAGGGCTAGTACCCGTAAATCTATGGTTTCTACGGGTGATAGAAGTGCAAAAATAAGAACCTATAACTTTCCTCAAGGTCGTGTCACTGATCATAGGATAAATCTAACCTTATATAAGCTTAATGAAATTATGGATGGCGATTTAACTGAAGTTATTGAAGCTCTACAATTAGAAGAGCAAAAAGCTGCAATGGAAGATCTTTAAATCTATAATTCCTAATTATGTCTGTATCTACCAAGCTTTGGCGTATTATTGATTTAATAAATTGGTCTACAGATTATTTTAAATCCAATAAAATAGAAAACTCAAAACGAGAAATAGAATGGTTTCTCTGCGAAATATTAGAATGCGAGCGTATTGATCTATATATTCGTTTTGA
>MDTG01095551.1_pt1 | contig 14655 bp, 14 predicted proteins | sample 811421 | NCBI WGS metagenome assembly MDTG01 (sample SAMN05326645, study PRJNA326480) | marine metagenome | isolation source: seawater | place: Pacific Ocean: South East | collected 2011
AGTTTAAGAGCGTTTGTAGATAAATGAATTTCTCTTATAAAGAATAAGATCGATATTATCATAGACAAACAACAAGATCCAAAAATTAATCTTGCTATAAAAATTTCATTTAAATAAAGTCCTAGAACAGTCAGCATATTAAATAAAAAGCCGAATGCAGCAAACATGATGGTCCATCTTAATAATGTTATTCTTCCACTTAAGTTAATAAACTGTTTTTTCCACTCAGGAGGTATATGTTTTTCATAAACATGCTCATCATGTAATTCTCTAATTAATTTACTTAAAGTGTGAAATCTATTGCTATAAACGCTCATTAAAAGCGGTATAGCCGGAAACATTAAAGCTGTTACAGTATAGTCTATATTCATACGAATCAGTTTGATTATCAATGTTGTGTTTGTTATTTACAAGTAAAATTTATGAACCAATTAAATCTTTTTATAGATCTTACTAGACTAAAAAAACCAATTGGCTACATGCTATTATTTTGGCCATGTGCCTGGGGTCTAACTTTAGTTTATAATTTTAATGAGAGTCTTGATATTTATTTTTTTTATTTGACTCTTTTTTTTCTTGGATCCGTTTTAATGAGATCTGCTGGATGTATAGTTAATGATATCTTTGATAAAGAATATGACAAAAAAGTTTTAAGAACCAAAGATAGACCCTTAGCTTCAGAAAAAATTTCTTTAAAAATTGCTTTACTCTATTCTGGTATTATGTGTTTTTTGGCTTTTATTGTTTTGCTGAATTTTAACCTATTTACAATTATTCTTGCTTTAGGATCAATGCCCCTGGCATTTACCTATCCATTAATGAAAAGATTTACTTATTGGCCTCAATTGTTTTTAGGAATTACTTTTAATTATGGTTTAATTCTTGGATGGACTTCAATTTCTGAAGAAATAAGTTTAATTGTATTAATATTTTATTTTGGAGCCATATTTTGGACACTCGGTTACGACACAGTATATGGATACCAAGATATTAAAGATGATGAAATTATAGGACTAAAATCAACCTCAATAAAATTTAAAGGAAATTCAAAAAAATTTTTATCTATATGTTATTTAGTTTTAACCCTATGTTTAATTTTTGGTGGTTATTTAATGAAATTTAGCTGGATATACTTTTTATTTTTAATGATTCCAATTTTACATTTATTTATTTACCAAATTAAATCTTTTCAAGCAGAAAATCCCAACACTTGCCTTAAAATATTTAAAAGCAATAATTTATTTGGCTTAATTGTTCTAACTACAATAATCATAGGGAAAGTTTTTTAATGAAAAAAACTGAAATTTATAAAAGACTTTATAAAGATTATTCAAAAAAATATTTAAATAAAATTTTTTTGGCAGCATTTTTTTCTATTTTAGTAGCAGGAAGTACCTCTGCGATTGCTTGGCTATTAGACCCTGCAATTAAAAAGTTGTTTATTGATAAAGATCAATCATTAATTTTTATAATTCCATTTGTGATAATTATAGCTTTTACAATTAAAGGTTTCTCACTTTACGTGGCAAAAGCAACAATGATTGGTGTTGGAGAAGAGGTAAAAAAAAAACTACAAATTGATATGACAAAATCTCTTATCAAAGCAGATACACAAATGATTGACAAAAAACATTCTGGCACATTTATTTCAAATCTCACCTATGATGTGACTCATATTACAAACTTATTAAGTCATGCTTTATTAACTTTGTTTAAAGACTCTCTTACTTTAATTGGTTTATTGTTTGTTATGTTTACTCAAAACTGGAAACTGGCTTTAATTTCAATTATCATGATACCTCTAGCAGGATTATCTGCAAAAACTTTAGGAAAAAGAGTTGGGAAAGTTACAACCCAAGCACAAGAAAAATCTGGTTTTCTTACTACTTATTTAGTTGAGCTTTTTAAAAATCACAAATTGATAAAGATCTTTCAAAAAGAAAATTATGAAAATTCAAGAGCGAATCTTTATTTAGAGCAACTAAAAGACAAAAATAAAAAAATACAAGTAGTTTATGTTCGTATGTCTCCAATAATGGAAACATTAACAGGCATCATGATAGCAGTTTTAATTTTTTACTCAGGTAAATTAATGGCTCAAAACGAACTTAATATAAACAACTTTTTCTCATTTTTAGCTGCAATGATGTTGGCTTATCAACCAGTAAGATCATTATCTACATTAAACATGGTATTAAGTCAGGGCTTGTCTGCTGCCTCAAGAATTTTACCTATAATTGACAATAAAAATAAGATTAATGATAGAGAAAATGCTTTAGACCTTAATGTTAATGAGGCAAAGATAAATTTTAAAGATGTGAGATTCTCTTATAATGAGGAGAAAAATAAAGTTCTTAAAGAAATAAACTTAGAATTCACTGGAGGAAAGATGACATCTTTAGTCGGCCACAGTGGTTCTGGAAAATCTACCATTTTAAATTTAATTCCTAGATTCTATGATGCTGAGTCAGGTGATATATTGATTGATAATCAGTCTATATATCATGCAAAAATTAAGTCTTTAAGAAACAGTATTTCTCTTGTTAGTCAAGAGACTACTTTATTTGATGACACAATTAAAAATAATATTAAATACGCAAAAAATGATGCTACAGATGAAGAAATTTTAAAAGTAGCAAAACTCTCTCACTGCGATGATTTCATTGATCTTTTACCGCAAAAATATGACACTTTGATTGGCGAAAATGGCATTAGATTATCTGGTGGTGAGAAACAAAGAATTTCTATTGCTAGAGCTATGATGAAAAAAAGTCCAATTATTTTATTAGACGAAGCAACATCATCTCTTGACAGTGAAACTGAAGCTAAAATTCAAGAAGCACTAACTATCTTAACAAAAGATAAAACTACTATAGTTATTGCCCACCGGTTATCAACTATATTAAATTCAAACAATATATATGTAATTGACTCAGGAAGAGTTGTTGCTAATGGCAAACATGATGATCTGATTAAAAATTCTGAACTTTATAAGAATTTTTATGAAAAACAAATTCAAAAATAAAAATGTTTTTTATCTATCAATTTTTATTATCTATAATAATCTTTATATCACCTATAATTATATTAATAAGAATATTTAAGAAAAAAGAAGATATAATAAGGTTTAAAGAAAAATTTTGTTTTTTTTCTAAAAAAAGAGCTTCTGGTAAATTAGTTTGGTTTCATGGATCAAGTGTTGGTGAAATTATGAGTGTAATACCTATAATAAATAAATATGATAATGACCACTCAATTGATCAAATTTTAATTACCTCAAGTACATTAAGTTCATCTAAAATTCTTGAAAATTATAAATTTAAAAAAGTTATTCATCAATTTTTTCCAGTTGATCATTTTTTTTTATCAAAAATTTTTTTAAATTATTGGAATCCAAATATAGCAATTTTCTTGGAATCCGAGATTTGGCCTTCAATGTATAAAGAAATAAAATCAAATAAAATTCCACTTATTCTTTTAAATGCAAGGATAACAAGAAAAACCTTTAAAAGATGGATTAAATACAAATATTATTCATCAAAAATTTTTAACAACATCGATATTGCTTATCCTCAAAATCACGAGACAAAAGATTATCTAAAAAGATTAGGTGTAAATAAAATAAATTTTATTGGAAATATTAAATTTATTGAAAATATAAATAATAAACAGGATGATATTGATAATAAATTAAAGTCTCAGTTTAAAAAATACAAAATTTGTGTAGCAGCAAGTACTCATAAAAATGAGGAATTATTTGCTGCTAAAACTCATTTTTTATTGAAGAAAAAAAATAAAAAAATAATTACTATCTTAATTCCAAGACATATAAATCGTGTTAATGAAATTAAAAATGAACTAAGAAAACTTAATTTAAATATTATTTATCACAGCTCAAAAAATAAAAATTTAAAAGATATAGACATTTACATAGTAGATACTTTTGGAGAGTCTAAGAAGTTTTATAAAATTGCTACAACAGTTTTTTTAGGTGGGTCTATAATTAAAAGAGGTGGTCAAAACCCATTAGAACCAGCGCGATATGGGGCTAAGATTCTTCATGGACCACATATAGATAATTTTGTTGAGGTTTATAACTTTCTTAAAATATTAAAAATATCCAAAAAAATTAAAACACCAAAAGAATTCGCAAATAATATAACTTTTAAAAAAAATATGTTGAATGTAAAAAAAATAAAAAAAACTGGCGACGTTATTTTTAAAAATACTATAAAAGAATTAAATAAAACAATAAATTATGAAACTAAAAAAACCCCAATTTTGGGACTATAAAAATCCAAACTTTCTTGCTCATCTTTTGTGGCCACTATCAATTTTATTTCAAACTTTAAATTCCCTTATTAAAATTTTTGTTACAAAAAAAAAATTTGATAATATTAAAACAATTTGCGTTGGTAATATTTATATTGGAGGTACAGGAAAAACATCTTTATCTTTAAAAATTCAGGAAATTTTAGAAAAAAAAAATATTAAAACTTGTTTTATAAAAAAAAATTATAGCAACCAAATTGATGAACAAAAAATTCTAGAAAAAAATGGAATGCTATTTATGTCAAATAAACGAATAATTGCTTTAAAAACTGCTCTAGATCAAAATTATAGAGTAGCTATTTTTGATGATGGTTTACAAGATATGACAATTGATTACGATTTAAGCTTTGTTTGTTTCAATAACTTAAATTGGATAGGAAATGGAAATGTTATTCCATCAGGCCCATTGAGAGAAAATGTTAAAAATATTAAAAAATTTAATTATATTTTTTTAAACGGTAATTTAGAAAATTTAGAAAGTATTAAAGAGGAAATTTTTAAAATAAATCCTAAAATAAAGATTTTTATCGGAAAATATGTCCCTCAAAATTTAGATGAATTTGATAATAAAAAAAAATATTTAGCTTTTTCAGGTATTGGAAACCACAGTACATTTGTATCTATGTTAAAAAAGAATAACTTTAACGTTATAAAAGATATCGAATACCCTGATCATTACAATTACTCAAAAAATGATATGGATGATCTTATTTCAATCTCACAAAATTTAGATTGCGATATCTTAACGACAGAGAAAGATTATATTAGATTAAAGAAATATAAAATTAATGAAATCAGATTTGTTTCAGTAAAAATTGAGATTATTAACGAGGAAAAATTTATAGAAATTTTATCAAATGTATATGAATAAAATAAAATATTTTTTTCAGTTTATTTTTATAATCTCTATTTTATTTATTTTCAGAATTTTAGGTCTTAAAATATCGTCCCTTTTAGGAGGCAAACTTTTTGAAATTATCGGACCATTATTTAGATCTAAAAAAATAATAAAATCAAATATTTTAAGAGTATTTCCAAATATAAATGAAAAAAAATTAAATGAGATTTCAAATTCAATGTGGAATAATTATGGAAGGGTTTTTGCTGAATATATTTTTATCAAAAAATTTAGAAAAGAAAAATTTGACAAAAATATTTTAGTTGAAGGGAAAGAAATCCTTGAAAATATAAAAAATACAAATCAAAAAGTAATTTTTGTATCAGGTCATTTTAGTAATTTCGAATTAATGGCAATGCAAATTGAAAAAGTGGGTATTAAACTTGCTGCAATATACAGACCATTAAATAATTTTTTTTTAAATCCTCTTATGGAAAATATAAGAAAAAAATATATTTGTAAAAATCAAATTAAAAAAGGCTTGGGCGGTATTAAAGAATTAATTAAATTAAAAAGAGAAGGTCATTCTACTGCTTTGATGATAGATCAAAGAGTTTCCCAAGGTATAAGAGTAAATTTTTTTAATGAAAAAGCTTTTACAACAACAATACCAGCTCAATTAGTTAAGAAATTTAAAATTCCAGTGGTACCAATATTTATTGAAAGGTTTGAAAATACAAAATTTAAAATGACAGTTTATGATCCAATTAACTTTTCAGATACTCAATCTGTTGAGGATATCACAATTAAATTAAATCAAATTATTGAGAAAATGGTACTTCAAAACCCCAAAAGTTGGATTTGGTCCCATAATAGATGGAAATAAATCTATTCTTTTTTTAACTTTTCCCTTTTTTCTGATGCTTCTACATATGAATAATAAGGTTCCTGTAAGTCAACATTCCAATAATTTAATTTATCTAAATTAATCTGTTTACCTGAAACAGCGCAAATCACATAATCTCCAGGTTCAATGATTTGAAAATCATTTGGTAAATATTTTATTTTTGCTAATTTTTTGCTCATTTATGGTTTATATATTTATACATGATAGTTGGAATTATAGGAAGTGGAGGTAGAGAGCATGCTTTATGTCAAATGCTTAAACGCTCAAGAAAAGTAACTAAAATTTATTGTTTTCCTGGAAATGCTGGTACCTCTAAAATTGCAAAGAATATTAAATTGGATTTAAATGATTTTGAATTATTAAAAAATTATATTTTGAGGGAAAAAATTGAATTAGTTGTTGTGGGGCCTGAAAAACCTTTGGTAGATGGTATAGTAGATTATTTAGAAAAATTTAATATTAAAATTTTTGGACCAAATAAATTGGCAGCACAATTAGAGGGTTCTAAAATATTTACAAAAAAAATATGTGAAAAATATAAAATTCCAACTGCTAAATTTGGTATATTTGAAAGCATAAATGAAGCAAAACAATTTATAAAAAAAACAATTCATCCGATTGTAATAAAATCAGATAATCTTGCCTCAGGAAAAGGAGTTTATATATGCAATAATGAAAAAGACTCTACAAATGCTATTAAAGAAATTTTCGGTGGTAAATTTGGTGTAGCAAAAAATGTTCTTATTGAAGAATTTTTAAAGGGAGAAGAAATGAGTTTTTTTGTTATAAGTGATGGTGTTTCGATACAAAAATTTGGAACCGCACAAGATCATAAAAGGGTCTTGGAAGGTGATAAAGGGAAAAATACCGGCGGGATGGGAGCGTATTCTCCCTCAAGATTAATCACTTATGAACTTGAAAAAAAAATAATAGAAAAAATTATTAATCCAACATTACTAGCACTAAAAAAACTTGGTACAAATTATAAAGGATTTTTATATGCTGGACTAATGATTGTAAAAGATGAACCTTACTTAATTGAATATAATGTAAGAATGGGTGATCCCGAATGTCAGACAATCCTTCCAAAATTAAAAACTGATCTAACTGAAATATTACAATCTTGTTGCGAAAAAAAACTTAATGAAATAACAATACAATGGGATGATAAAAAAAGTTTATGTGTAGTATTATGTTCAAATGGTTATCCAGATGAATATAAAAAAAATGTTGAAATTAAAGATTTAGATAAAATAAGATTAGATACTTGCGATTTTATATTTCATGCTGGGACAAATGAAAAAAATAAAAAAATTTTTGCTACAGGTGGAAGAGTTTTAAATTTTGTTTCTTTATCAGATCAATTTATAGGTGCTAAAAAGAATATTCTTAACCATCTTAATCAATTAAATTGGTCAGGTGGTTTTTTCCGAAAAGATATTGGTTACAAAGTAATTAATAAATGAGAATTATTTCTGGAAATTTTAAAGGAAAAAAAATATTAGAACCCAAAGATTTAAAAACTAGGCCCTTAAAAGATTTAACTAAAGAGTCTTTATTTAATATACTAAGTCACTCAAATAAATTTAAAGTTAAAATTAATAATTCTTCAATTTTAGATTTATTTTCTGGTGTTGGATCGTTTGGAATTGAGTGTTTATCTAGAGGTGCCAGACATGTTACTTTTATCGAAAATTATGAAGGTGTTTTGCCTATATTAAAAAAAAATTTAATAAATCTAAATATAAATGATAAATATGAAATATTAAATCAAGATATACTGTTGGGTCTAAATTTATCAGTCAAAAAAAAATTTGACATTATATTTTTAGATCCTCCTTATAAAGAAAAAAACTTATCTGGAATAATTGAAAATATTTTTAGTGAAAATATTTTAAATAGCAAAGGGATAATAATTATTCATAGACATAAAAAAGAGCTAGAAAAATATCCTAAGAATTTTAAGATTTTGGAGGAAAAAAAATATGGAATATCTAAAATTTTGTTTGGTGTTTTAACTTAAGATAAAATTTTTTTTGTTTCCTTTTTAATCAATTCTACAGCAGGTTGATCAAAAGGATTTATCTTCATTGCTTCACCAAGTAATATTGTTTCTAATATAAAAAAACAAAACAATTCACCCAATGTCTTTTCATTTCTCTGAAATACTTCAAAACTTCTAAATGGGATATTCTTTTGATTGAATACATTTTCTGTAGCTTTTTTTTGTGAATATATAACATCAGCGAGTTTTTTGTTTTTAAGATATTTTTTTGATGAAAGTATTAATTCATTTTTAATTTTAGGCGATCTATTTTCATGAACATAAAAAAAGGTAAAAAAATTATTGGATAAACCATCTAAATAAAATTGCATAACACCATGGTTATCTTTCGGCATATTTGTAACAACGGGCAATATACCTTTTTTATTTTTTCCTAAACTTTCAGCAACTAATTGCTGATACCAATAACATAATCCTTCTGATTTTTTATCAAAATTTAAAATTATTGAATTATTTTTTTTTTTCGTCATAAAAAAAATAATAGATTCAACATTTGCTATTAAGGAATTTAGATATTTTTTATTTCTGACTAAATTATTTAATTGTCTAAATTTTTTTGAATCTAGCCCCATCAGTTCTGCTGGAAGCATCCCTGTTTCAGACAAAACTGAATATCTGCCCCCAATAAAATTATTATGATGAATTATGTCAGCTTTTAATTTTTGAGCTAATTTATGAAGATAGTTTTTTCTATTTTCTGTAATAAATATATTTTTTTCAAATCTATTTATTAAAATATTAGAATTTACTATCGTTTCGATTGTTTCTCCTGACTTTGAAATAATTAAGTTTAGACAATTTTTATCTTTTCTATTTCTTGTGCTTATATCCAAATCGTTAATAAAAGAAAAATTTTTAAATATCTTATTGCTCAAAAAATTATAAATTGCTTCTGCGCCTAAAGACGAACCTCCCATACCAAAAATTCTAAAATTATTAAATCTTTTAAACTTTCTAATTTTTTTTAAATCAAAATTATTTTTATAATTTTCTGATAAAGAATTTAGAACTGGAATTTTTCTCTTTAATAAAAAATTTAATTTTTTTTTTATATTAAAGTTTTGTTTTTTTATTTTAAAATTTTTAAAAAAAATTCCATTTGTAATCATTAATTTTGTTTAATTTGTTCTATAATTGAATTTTCAAAGTTCTTATTTTGGTTACCAGAATTGTCTATAGTCGAATTGTTGTTTGAAATTAATTTTTCAATACTATTATTTACCTCTAAATCTTTTTCATTTACTTTAGGCAAAGGTAATTTGTCAAACTCCGGTGGCATTACTAAAGGTGATTTTTTTTCAACTAGAAATTCATCTGTGCTATTTTTTTTCTGTGATTTAAATCCCTCTTTAACCGTTGCACAACCTTGTAAGATAAATGGCAATATAAAAAAAAATAGTAAGAATTTAAATTTGTTCATTAATGTTTTCTCTTTTATTTGAAATAAACTCTAAAACAATCATAAAAATAACACCAATAGTAATAAATATATCTGATACATTGAAAATAAACCAATGAAAATTACCAATATGAAAATCTATAAAATCAGGTACAGCATTATAGGTTATACGATCATAAAAGTTGCCTAATGCGCCACCTAAAATCATAGATAAAGAATATTTTTTTAAACCTTTATTTTGTTTAATCATAAAAAGAATAACAATTATAACAACTCCAATAATGAAAGTTAAAAAATGATAAAATGATTTTTCGTCGAATGAAAATAAACCAAAAGCGATACCCTCATTCCAAACTAAGGTTATATTTAAAAATTTAGAATTAAATATATCACTGTCATAATTTTTTTCGTAAAAACTAATTACATATTTTTTGGTTACCCTATCTAGTATAAAAATGAATGAAATTACAAAAAATTGAATAGTTAATTTTTTATTTAAAAAACTATGCATTACTTGAATGTCTAGCACAAGGTTCTAAACTTATTTTCCAACATACAGGACATTTTTCTCCCAAAGTTTTCTTACTTTCGGCAACTATATCTACTTTGTCATCATAAAATATTTCAGCTTTTGAAGTAATGCATAGCTCAGATAGATCAATATTAGAAATAATTTTTTTGTAATCATTGTTTAGAGTTACTCTTATCTCCGCTTCTAAACTTGAGCCTATTTCCTTACTAGCCCTTTTTTCCTCAATACTAATATTACATACATTTCTGATCTTAATTAATTCCAACCATTTTTTCCCAAGTTCTTCATTTTTAAATTTTTTTGGATAAATTTGAAATTTTTCTAAATGGATACTTTTATTTTTTTTGGAGACTAGCTGATAAATCTCTTCCGTTGTAAAGGAAAGTATCGGTGCAAACCACTTAAGTAAAGAATTCAGCAATATATTTAGAATAATTATACAAGATTTTCGTTTTGCTGAATCTAAAGGCTCACAATATAAAGTGTCTTTTCGAATATCAAAATAAAATGATGACAGATCAACAGTGCAAAAATTCAATAATTCTTTGTAAAGATTATGAAAATCATAATTTTGAAAATACTTATTAAATCTATCATTTAAAGAATATATTCTATCTAAAATAAATTTTTCCAATTCAGGTAAATTGCTCAAGTCTAAATTTTCTAAATCAATATTTTCGAATTTATCATTAATGTTTCCAAGTAAATATCTAAATGTATTTCTTATTTTTCTGTACGAATCTGAGTGTTGATCAAGAATAGAGTAATCAATTCTTAAATCTTCTGCATAATTTGAAGATGCAACCCAAATTCTCAAAATATCTGCTCCATATTTTTTTAAAATATCATCTGGGGCAATAACATTTCCAAGAGATTTGGACATCTTTAACCCTTTACCATCAACTACAAATCCGTGGGACAAAATCGACTCAAATGGAGCCTTCCCCCTTGTCCCACATGACTCTAATAATGATGAATGAAACCAACCCCTGTGCTGATCTGATCCTTCAAGATACATTGATGCAGGCCATTTTAAATCATCCCTTTTTTCTAAAACAAATGAATGAGTTGAACCACTATCAAACCACACTTCAACAATATCGCTTAATTTTTCATAATCATTTGCTTTATATTTATTTCCTAAAAATTTTTGAGGATCATCAGAAAACCAACAATCTGAACCTTCTTTTTCGTAAATTTTTGCTATATTTTCAAATATCTCATCATCTATCAAAATCTGATTATTTTTTTTATTTACAAAAATTGGCAGTGGGACTCCCCAAACTCTTTGTCTTGATACACACCAATCAGGCCTAGTCTCAATCATAGATCTTAATCTTTCTTTACCTTTGTTAGGGTAAAAAGTTGTTTCATCTATTGCTTTCAAAGCTTTGTTTCTCAATTTGTGACTTTCCATCGAAATAAACCACTGTGGAGTGGCTCTATGAACTAAAGGTGCTTTTGATCTCCAAGAATGAGGATAAGAGTGAACAAGCTCTCCATTAGCTAATAGTTTTTTTTGCTCTTTTAATTTCTCAATCACTAAAGGGTTGGCTTTAAAAATATGAATACCCTCAAATAAAGCAACATTTTTAGTATACTTTCCGTCCCCATCCACAGTTTCAATAGCTTTAATTCCATTATTTAAACATAAATTAAAATCATCAGGACCGTGGCTTGGTGCACAATGGACTATACCTGTCCCTTGTTCTGTAGTAACAAACCGCGCTTCCAGCAATGGAATATCGTAATTATAACCCAAATCAAAAAATGGATGTTTGCAAACAGTGGATTTTAATTCTTTTCCTTTAAACTTTTTTAGAACCTCATAATTTTTGATATTACAATCTTTCTCAACAGATTTTAATAAAGCTTCCGCAATAACAATGTTCTTATTTTTGAAATCACCTTCATCAGAGATTTTGATTAATAAATAATCTAAATTTTCATTATAAGCTAATGCTTTGTTAGCAGGAATTGTCCATGGAGTGGTAGTCCAAATAACTATTTCACTTTCGTTTAATTCTTTTATTTTAGAAGTTTTTACTTTAAATGATGCATAAATAGTGTCAGATTTATGATCTTGATATTCTACTTCTGCATCAGCTAAAGCTGTCTTTTCTACTGTTGACCATAATACTGGTTTAAACCCTCTGTACAAACTTCCCTCTTTCAAAAATTTTCCAAGTTCTCTAACAATTTGGGCTTCTGCATCATAACTCATGGTAGAATAATAATTTTCCCAATCTCCAATTACACCTAATCGTTTAAATTGATTTTTGTGAACCTCAATCCATTTTTCAGCAAAAGCTCTACACTCTCTCCTAAATTCAACTATAGGAACCTCATTTTTACTTTTTTTATTTTTTTTATATTGTTCCTCAATTTTCCACTCTATAGGTAAGCCATGACAATCCCATCCGGGAACATAGACTGAGTCTTTACCATCCATTTGGTGAAATTTTACAATTATATCCTTCAAAATTTTATTCAACGCTGTCCCCATATGTATATTTCCGTTGGCATAAGGGGGTCCGTCATGAAGAACAAACTTTTCTTGACCTTTTCTAGAGTTTCTCAACTCTTTATAGAGATTTATTTTTTCCCAATATTTTAAAAATTCAGGTTCTCTGGTAGGCAGGTTTGCTTTCATTGAAAACGCTGTTTTAGGTAAATTAATTTGAAATTTGCTCATTATATATTTTTTGCTTTTTTTAAATCTATTTTTATTTGTTTCTTTAATTGATCTATATTTTTAAATTTTTTCTCTTTTCTAATAAACTTTATAAATCTTACTGTTAAATACTTATTATATAAATTTTTAGAGAAATTAAATAGATGAACTTCTAATAATATTTTTTTTTGATTAAAAGTTGGCCTAAATCCCAAATTCGCTATTCCCTTAATAAATTTTTTAGAATTTTTTTTATTTACGTTGACGGCATAAACTCCAGGTTTTGTCAAAACGTAATCATTAATATCAATATTTGCTGTTGGAAATCCAATTTTTTTTCCCAGTTGTCTTCCTCTTATAACTTTGCCTTCAATTGACCATTTCCTATTTAAAAATTTATTAACTGTATCTATTTTTCCATTTTGTAACAAACTGCGTATTAATGTGGAAGATATTATCTTTTTATTCTTTAATAATGGCTTTGGTTTAATAATTTTGTAGTTATATAAATTTTGATAACTTATTAATTGTTTTACATTACCCTCTCTCTTATTACCAAATCTGAAATTATTACTTACAAAAATAAATTTCGCTCCTAACTTTGAATTTAAAATTTTTTTTATAAAAGAAATTGATTTTATTTTTGAAAATTCTTTATTAAATTTTTTAACTATCACAAAGTCTACATTGAATTTATTTAACAAACTTATCTTTTGATTTTGACTTGAAATTCTAAAATTTTTCAAATTTTTATTAAAAAACATTTTTGGCATTGGTTCAAATGTTAAGACACCAATTTTTAAAGAATATTTCTTTTTAAAAGTTTGTGCTAACTTAAATAATTTTTGATGTCCTAAATGTAATCCATCAAAATTTCCTATCAAAATTATTGCACCTTTATGATTTAATTTGATGTTAAAATTTTTATATATCTTTATAGATTTCACCATTTGAGTTCCGACTGAATATAGTTACAAATTGTTTCATATGATTTAGCTGTTTTTTCAATTCCATTTTTTTCAATTTCATATTTATGAATTCCATTAGAAATAATTAATGAGTCATAGTTTAACAAATTAGCTCCCTTAATGTCAGTATTCAAGTTATCACCTATAGAAAGTATTCTCTTGTGTTTATTATTAATCGATTGATTGTAAACTTCTGGATATGGTTTACCAAAATATACTACTTCTCCTCCCATTTTCTCAAAAACCATTGCAACAGATCCTGCACATAATTCTCTAATATTTCCTCTGTCAACTATTAAATCTGGATTTGTACAAATCATTTTTTTTTTTAAATGTTTCTTTAATAAATCTTTATAAAAAATTAAATCCTTATCGTAATCATCAAATAATCCAGTACATAAGATATATTCACTTTTTTCAATTTTAGATATTTTATATTTTTCAAAACCTTTAAATAAATCAAAATCTCTTGGTGGGCCAATATGAAAAAAAGAATTGATTGAGAAATTTTTTTTTAAATAATTCAATGCTACTTCTCCAGAGGTAAAAACTTTATCTCTTATTTGTTTTTCCATACCCATTTTTTCCAAAAAATTTTTAACAGAACTATTTGGTCTAGGTGCGTTTGTTAATAGTACGTAATCTTTATTTTTTTTAGAAATTTGTTTTAGAGAATTAATCGCCTCATCATATAATTTGAGACCATTGTGAACGACTCCCCACAAATCTATGTAAAAAAGGTCATAATTATCTGCTATTGAGCTAAGTCCATCTTTATCTAAATTTTTAGTCATTAAAATAATCTATAAACCAAAAAAACCTCAATTTCCTATATTTTTTAGTAAACTTATTTTCATCTATATCTTGAAATAGTATGGCCAATCTCTATATGAAGTTCATATTTATAAAGGAGAATTTATGAAATTTAGACCGTTACACG
>MDTG01202049.1_pt1 | contig 14653 bp, 6 predicted proteins | sample 811421 | NCBI WGS metagenome assembly MDTG01 (sample SAMN05326645, study PRJNA326480) | marine metagenome | isolation source: seawater | place: Pacific Ocean: South East | collected 2011
CTCTCTCTCTCTTTTTCTTCAGTCTTCTTTTTCGTCTCCCCCCCCCCCAAAAAAAAGTTGAAGCGCATTCATTAGTAGAGAGGAGTATCGATTCCCCACGAACGAACGAACGCGCTCTCAAAACAACTCGAACACGCTGCTTGAAGAGGAGGAGGAGGAAACGAAGTATTACGCAGTAGTGAGAGTCGTAAAGAAATGACGACGATTCAGACGACGACGACGACGAGCGCACCACCTACTCACACAACGCCTCCTCCTCCTCCTTCTTTGAAAGGGAAGACACAAAACACTTCCCCGAGGAGAGAGTTCGACATCCAAAACACCATCCCCGTTACCAATTCTAATGACGAACGTTGGTTCGACCCGGACGAGTTAACCCCTCGGGAAAGTTGGGAGAAAATAGGCGACGGCTCGTTCGGGAAAGTGTACCGCGCGCACCTGTTGGGCGCGCCAGTCGCGGTGAAAGTGATCCAGAACTTAAAACCAGACCGCGTCGCCGGGTTGAAGAGAGACATGTTCTACCTGTCGAGGCTGACGCACCCGAACGTCGTGCCCGTGTACGGCGCCTTCGTCGAGGAAGGGATGCTGCACATGGTGATGGAATTCGTCCCGAACTCGCTGAGAAATAAACGAGTCGTCAACCAAGTGAACGTGGTGAAAGTCTTAGCGGACGTGGCGAGAGCGCTGGTGAGAATACACGCGCAAGGACACATACATCGAGACGTGAAAGCGAGAAACGTGTTAATTTCAGCGGTAAGGCAGAGGCGTTTTTTTCGTCCAATTCGATAGAGAGTCTTCTTCGAGAAAGAGACGTAAAAAACGAATAATAACTCTCTTTCTCTTCTCTCCGGATTTCGTCTCTCTCTCTCTCTCTCTCTCTCTCTCTCTCTCTCTCTCTTTATGCACTCACGCATCACGCTTTGTGCACGCACCAAATTTCTCTTTTTTCCCACGCGATGTTAACAGGACTTTGAAACCGCGAAACTGACGGATTTCGGGTTAGCTCGAATCCTGCCGCAATACGCGAACGACCGCGCGGACGTGAACCCGAAGACGACGCCGAAAATCGGTCCGCCGAAATATCGCGCTCCCGAGGTGGAAAAACATGACTCGGAGAAGGACCCCACGTATGCGTTTTCATCGGATGTGTATGGATACGGGGTCATGTGTTTTCAACTCGTCGATCAGGTCAAGAAAAGGAGGCGCAAATCGCACCCGCACGAGGTGGATTTTGTGACCGGGTTGGGACACGCGTGTTGCGAAGAAGATCCGAGAGCGCGCCCGACGGCGGCGTTGTGTTTGGCGAAGTGTCGAGAGTTTTTAGGCGAAACGTGGACGGCGAACGACATAATGTGGGGGAGCATGCAACCAACGGAACGAGTCGCGTATTGGACGACAGAAATGATGGACGTCGGTACGTTTAAGAAAGTGGCGCCGAAAGAGGAAGAGGAAGGGAGGGACTCTCCAAGCGGAGCAGAAAACGGCGGAACGCCGACAACAAATGGACGCACGAAAACGCACGGTAAAGGAGGAATGAGAAGAAGAGAGAGCGATGATGACGACGATGATGATGACGACGACAACAACAACAACAACAACAACAACATCGACGGGGATGGGGTTGAGCAAAATTCACAAATCAACAAGAACAAGAAAGAAGAACGCGAGTTGAGAAAAATGCTCGAAGACGAAAGAAGGATGGGAGGAAAAGACACGACGATGACAGAACGAGCGGTGCCAGCGGCAGTAGCAGCAGTAGCAGACGTGGAAAACAAGAATAAAGCGAGTGGAATCGGAACGGGAACGGGAACACCAACGACGACGACGACGACGTCTTTACGACGACGAGTCATCGACGGAAACAACTGTGCGAAAGCGAATCGAAAACGCTCGAAACCAGCGACCGCGGATGCCATGGATATTGGAGTTGTCGCGAACGCAAACGGCATAGAGAGCACTCAAATCGCTGTGGTTCGTTCCGCCGATGGGCGAATTACCAAAACGAGTTCGCTCGGCGAAGATTCCGGCTCCCAAACGCCTGTGAGCAAATACTCCCGAGGCGAAAACGTTCCGAGTGAAAACGGACCTCCAGTCGTGAGACGACTAAACAGTCTCTCCACGCTAGGCATGGGCGATCTAAAAGTCGAAGAAACTAGAAGTTAATTGTACTGATAATACTGATAAATTTACTTTGGTAAAATCTCATATGTAATATAACAATACAACTAGAAAGAATGCACGGTCGCCGCGGTGTCTCTCTACGTGAACAACTCAATATACGCCATCGATCAAACCTTACATGGATCAAACGTGTTTCCCTTCCTTCCTTAACTCCCCAACTCGTTTTCTTAATCTCGTCATTTCTTTCGTGATTTCATCTAAAGATGCGGTTTCCGCGGAAAACTCCTTCGGCGAGTGCCCCCCGACATTTTTGCGTTCTTCGCTTTGGTGGGCCTCGTCGTGATGATGCGAGTGATACTTGTGGTGCATGTAATGTTCTAAACCAAACGCGAGGACAAACGTCCCAATCTGTTGTGTTTCGCAAAGAAGGGAAGAGAGAGAGAAACGGTCGGTACCTTTCCGAGAAAAAGACACAATAGTGTTCTCCCGTTGGAGCCGTTCGCGCGTTTACAGGAAGAGAGAGAGAACGCGCTTTGACGTTTGTTGATGTTCTGTGCATCGAAAGCTTCTTCTCCATCTTCTTCGGGGGGCCAACAAAGACAACCTTCAAAGACCATAATAGACTTTGGGGAACTCGAAGAAAGAAAAGTCGATCGAAAAAAACAAACAACGACGACGCACCATCGCGTGTTTCACCGGTCCAAACGACCCGGTCTTGATGAACTTCGCGCGGTACCACTCCATTTTTTTGAGTCGTTTACCACCACGTCGTTTACGTCGGAGGAAGAAGAGGAGGAGGAGTCCTACTAATAATGCATTTTATCAACACACGTTTTGCTTGAGAGAGAATACAAATATATATTTGATACTCTAAACACAGAAGAGAAAAAAAGGTATGAATTTCTTTTCGTTTTTCTTCTTCTCAACAAAGAAGTGTTTTTCTGGCGGCGACGGCGACGGCTTACGTTTTCGTGCGCAACAATTTACCAACAACAACACCAACACACATCAAACGCACCTATTACGACGTTGGAAGAGAACACTACCACGTTCGCTTTTGAGAACGAAGAAGAAGAAGGACCACCACCACTGTTGCTGGAGAAAGAGAGAGAGAGAGAAAAAGAGTTACAAAGAGAAGAAGAAGAAGAAGACGATGGCGTCGACGAACGACAACAGAAGACGACCGAACAATCGCTCGGCATTGTCGCAACAACTCTCGAAACTTCAGCGAACGTTTCCGAACGAAGAAAGGCTTAAAGGCGGGAAAGCGTCGATTTTACACACTGCCAGAGATGCCGCGGACGTGCGACTGGAAGATATTCAAGAGAGAGCGCAAAAGGCGTTCGAGAACGTGCGGAGAAAAGACAGTCGGTTCGACGCGTTCGGGAGTAAACTGTTTTACACCTCCGAAAGAGGAATGCTGAATGTGGAAGGAGAGGACAAAGACGCGGAAAAGTATCAACAGGTGAATCATCGAGAAAAATTGGACGCGAAAGAAAACGAAAAGTTGAACAAAGTTATCAGACAGTTTCTGAGACTGTTCGCATCCACGTGTGGGAAGATTTTCGGTGGCGACGAGGATGAAGAGACCGCGATGGACGAGACGGTGAAAGAGGAATCGGCGGACGGCGCGTATATTTTCGAATATCTCATTCGTAGGTTTAAAGTGAACGTGTATAACGTAGACGACGTCATCGCGTCTTTGTTACCATACCATGAGACCAATCAGTTCGTGAAGGTGGTACAAACGTGTAATTTCGACAACGCGAAGAAGTTTGAGTGGATGCGAGGGGTGAAGGAGAGCGGCGCAAAGGTGCCGAGGGAGTATTTGGCGAAAAGGGTGGCAAAAGATAAGGCGTTTTTGACGTACATTTGCGATAGTGCTATAGAAACTTGCAGTCATAGTAATAACGAAGCTACAACTTCTGCGAGTTCGGTGAGTCATTCATTTTACGTCGTTTTAATGATTGAAAGTCTCGATTGGATGAAGCGCATCGAAAGCGCGCATTTGCAAAGATTTTTGACGTATTTGGAGCCTGGTTTGCATCAAAAAGCCTCTTCAGACCACTACGCTGGGTGTTTGATGTTGACTTCGAAGTTGTGCGCGAAAACGACGTTCACAGAAGCGTTTTCGGTGGCGCTTTTAGAAGGCGTGGCGAAAGGAGCTCGAGCGCCGCTCGTTCGAGAGGCTGTACAAACGTTATTGGTGTTGTGTTCGAGTCAGAAAATTGAGACAATACCAGACCGGATGTTTAAACATTTTGTGAAAATTGACGACGCGAGTTCTCACTTGGCAGAAATCTGCGATAAGTACGGGTCTGGGAGCGATTGTTTGGTGAATCCTTTGTTGGAGGCGCTCGGGAAGTTTTGCGGGACGCATGAAAATTATGAAAAGACGCTCATGGAAACTTTGGACAAGATTGAACTGACGGAACTAAGAGCGGAAAAGCTAATCTGTAGTCTAGCGAGAAGTGATAAGTCGGATGAAAGAAAAAGAAAAAGCATCGAGAGAGCGTTACGAGCGGCGGATCAGAGATTTCCAAAGAGTACGGCGGAAGCGGTTGATTCGTTTTTAAGAGGATTAGAGCGCAAGAAACAAAAAAGAGCGCACGACGAACGACGACGACGATCGCAAGAAAAGCAAGATGCGGATGGAAAGAAGAAAAAAGAACAACGTGAAAATGATAGTGATAGTGGTAGCAGCAGTTTGGATGAGAGCGACGAAGAGAAGGAGGAGGAGGAACAAACTAACGAAGAGGATCGAATGATGATTGATGAAGAGACGAGGAAAAAAGAAGAAGAAAGGTTGAAAGAAGAGGAAGAGAAGTTACGGGTCGATTTAGAATCTGCCTCTTTTCTCCGCGATGCGTTAGCCGGTTCGGCATCGGGGCCAATCGAAGACAATAAGCTCGGCAACCGATCGTTAGCGGCTGCGTTAGACCATCCCACGGCATCCATTCGAGAGAACGCTACGCAACGTCTGATTGACCTCCACGTCGAATTCATAGAAAAGAAGTCCAAACATAAAAGCAATAGCCTTTATCCTCCATCAGGTCTTGAGAAAGGCGGGTTCTTAGCGGATGCTCTGTGTCGTCGATGCTCCGACGACGATCCAACCGTCGCTGCGTTGGCTCTTGGCACTCCGTCTTTGAGTAGCTTGACAAAAAACCGAACGTCGCTTTTCGAAGCTATTTCACAGCGGTTAAAAACTGCTAGAGAGTTGAGTTCAAGATCGAACGAGCGAGAAGCAAATAAGGTCGCGGACGTCGAACGTAGAGTATGTAAGAAAGCGTACGCTGCACTGCTCAGGAAAATGTCAGATGACAGGGAAGACAAGAATAAAGACGACGACGACGAGTTGAGAACTTTGCGCGATAAAGCCGCCGCCTTGGCGTGTTACGGCGCAGTTTCAGCGTCGCACTCGCGTGCAGTTGCTCGATCGGTTATAAAAGACGCATCCAGATGCAAACATCCCATTTTACTTGGTTTCGCGGACGAGAAAAGAGCTATCGAGCAAGCTTTCTCATCCGCCGAAGACGCTAAGAGTAGCGGATCGAGGAAAGATGTGCGACACGAAGGTGACGCACGAATAGCAGCGAGTGTCATACACGCCATTGGTTATGGATTCAATCAAGCCGCGAAGAAGGCACCGGTGATAGGAGAGTTTGATCTCGAATTGTGGGTTCGCGAATCTTACCGCGACGCGGACAGCGCTGGGAAGCTCACGCTTCTTTTATCGCTAAAATCTGCCTTGGCAGAGAGCGCTTCCTCCTCTTCTTCTTCTCTCGTGGAAGATACCATCCGAAAAAGCATCTGGGCGGTATTGAAAGACGACTGGGAGCAAGGATGTCTTGGGTTTGGCAGCGCATCTCGGTCTCATCTCGACGAGCGGCTGAAGGATGGTAAAATCCCAATCGAGTGTTGGCTCTCTCTCAGCGAAGCGTCGAGCGCTCATCCTTGGATTTCCCCAGTCTCTCGAGACCTGGTGAAAGATTTGTTCTCTAAAATCTCAAAGAAGGATGCGAGAAATAGTGTCGCTGAGACGATTTTGATCGAGTCTTTTGATATGCTTGCCGGAAGCGAAAGCAAAGAAACAAATGAATTGCTCGAAACGATCGTGCAGGATTTATTGCGCAAATGTTTGGACGCATCGAGCCGCCGTGGTGTAGATTCAGCGAGATTTCTCGCCTCCAGAATTATCGTCGAGGACGGAACGAATGAACAAAGTTTCGCATCAAGAACACGAGCTAAAATTATTGCTTTAGAGATGATTCAATCCGAAATCGAGGACTCCAAAGATTCCGACGAAATAGTAACTGCGCTCCTCGTCGCCTGTGCCAGCTCGGTGTCCTCTGTTCGTCGAGCCGCCGCAGATGCCTTATACTGCGCACCGACGACGAGCGGGTTTGCGCCATTCGCTGCTGTTGCGAAAGCCAGAGCTCACATCACCATCGATGGAGCGAGTGCCGTGAGGACCGCTATGCGAAGCGTGAAAATTTCAATTGAAGATACGAAACGATTGTTAAAGCCAATCACGGCAGTGAAAGCGGAAAATTTGTTTAGACCAGGTAAAAGCGATGGATCTGCTACGTCGTCCTCATCCTTTTGTCTGATGAATCCTCATGCCGCGCGAATTCTCTTGTTCATTTTGAGAGGCGTTGGAGACGACCAAATCAAAGCTGTTGAAATCGCTCGAGCCCTTGAGCATGCCGTTTGCTTTGATTTCGATGTGACTGCACCCGAGCAACTTGAAATTGCCGCTTTCGCCATCGAAGCAGTTCAATGTTTTGTTGGAGAAAAGCTCGCTTCTTCGGCAGAAATAACGTCTGGTAAGTTTGCTTTTGACGCGTTTTTGAACGCCATGAAATCTCAAATTTCAGTTTCCGTTCGCATCGCCTGTTTCGAGCAAATAGCGAGCGGGAGCTATCCGCTTATGAAATTACCGCCTACTTCGCGCGCAAAAGTTTTAGACGTTTTGTTCCAAGCGAATAAAAGTGATGGTGATAAAACCGCTCGCGCAGCTGCAAGAGATGCAATTGCCTCGGTTCCACTCAATTGTAAAGATGCCGTCGTAGCTATTTCCGGAGCGTGCAAATTTGATGACAAGGATGTCGTCATCGGTCTCACGGAAGGTGATTCGTTAGCGAACGCAATCGCCGCTATGGAAGTGTTTTCTTGGCGTTCGAATACGGCAGTAAATCGAGATGCATTGATTAGTCCGTGCCAAAATCTATGTCGGGCTCTATTTGCGCAAAACGAAATCGATATCGAGGAAGACATTCGTCGCCAAGCGCTAAAAGAACAAAATGCAGCAAACGCTTCAAAGAAAAAAAAGAAACGCTTTTATGGTACAGATGGCAATTCATCGTCGAGTGACGATGAAGATGGTGGCGATGAAATCATGAGCGAAGGTGATGATGACAACAAGAATGATGTTGAAACGAAGCTCAGTGAACAAATCGCTGAGCGTTCGTATGCGTTGACGTTAAGTTTGCAAACTTTAACAAAGTTAGCTGAGCTTTGCGATCAAATGGTCAATAGTTGGGACATCGATCTTATTTGCGTGTCTGCATCTAAGGCGTCCGAAGGAAGTTCTCGTGCAGCAGCTTTAGAGCTTCTTTCCGAGATGGCAAAGATCAAGCCAGAAATGGTCGTGAAGAAAGTCGTGGACGTTGCCACGACGCTCTCGAGAATCGCCGGTGAAAACGACGACGTTACCTTACAAAGAGCTTTAGAAAACGCTTTGAAATCTGTCGTGCCCGTGTGGCTCTCCTCGGGAAAAGCAGACGTTAGCGAAGTCATTTGGACCATCGTAGAAGCGTCGACGAGAGCACCCGAGCGAAGACGCGCGCCTTTGTGCGCTGCGCTCATTCGTGCCTGTCCTGAAGGCTCGAAAGGCTTGTCTGAATTGATTTTGCAAGTGCTCGAAAAGAGGAAAAGTTTGGAAAAGTCCGCCTTAGCGCACAAAAAGAAGATGTACGCGATGTTGTATCAAAATAATTCAAAGAAAACGACGAGTGAAACTGTAGATGCCATGGATATTGACAACGACGCAGATGAAGATCATGATGATGGCGATGACAATGAGCTCGAAGACAAAGACAATAAAAACAACAACAAATCGGAATCCAGCACGTGGGTTAAAGCATTAGTTATGACCCTTTTAGGGCACGAAAAGCCCGTCAATGCTGTAGTATCGCTGGTAGATGCCATGAAGGTGCGATTTTTTTCTCTTTCTTATTCGCGCGTGACTTTAAAATCGTTGGTTTGTCGCATATATTTCGGTGAAGAATTCGTATTTGTGTCAGGATTCTGATTTCTTATTGATGAGAACTTCAAACGATCTGCTGCTTTCCTTCTGAGAAATTTCATTTCGACGACGACGAAAACTCTTTCGTCTTTTGCTTCTCTTCTTTGTCTCAACACTCACGTTTCTCTGCCTTTTTATGAAAACAGATTGCCGCCTCGAGAGGCTCAGAAACGAGCCGAGGTGTCATCGTAGTTGCGAACGCCGCTTCGCGATTCATCTCCACTCGATCGTTTCTTCTCGCACAGAAAAAATTTGGCGCACATTCTACTGCAAACGCGAGCATATTGCAAACGGCATATTCATTGTTAGCCGAAAGAGCATTGACGTTGCTCGATACGAAGACATCACTTGCCAGTGGTCCTTCCGCTTCTAAAGCAGGACGAGATTTATTCTCCGCACTTGATGCAGTTTTGCACCCCGGCAAGTTTCTCGAAACGTTGACGCCGTTGTTGTCTCGTGAAGAATCATCAGTGCGCAAGGCGGCGTTGAATCTTCTCACCGATCGTTTGCAAAACAACGAGAACGCGCTCAGAGATTTAACTATTTCCGTCAAGAAACAACAGAGAGAATCGAACGAGAGTATTAAGATTGCTGGCTTGAAAGTCATTGACGAACTCGCATCTTTGGCCATCAGGGATGGCACTCCGAATGCTCGTCAAGCGGCTCTTGTCGCACTGGAAGCGGCAGGCATGCGATTTGGGCGTGACGAAGACGCGACGCACTATGCAAATGCGTTGGTGAACGCTGCGAAACAGGTTGCAGAAAAGTGCTGCTTTGCAAGAGACGCGGAAGAAGCAAACGCATTGAAAGCTATTAATTCATCCAGCTCGAATGTTCTGGGTTCAGCCGCTATGTGCCTTGCGCAAATAGCTCGAGCCACCGGGCCGAAGTTTATCGGCGCATTGGCGCTCGCAGCGCCGGCAATGACTCGAAACGCCAAATTGGCCACGCAGATATGCTCTAAAAGTGCTGCTGCTAGGAATGGTGAAACGCCTGAGAACGCTTTGGTTATTTTAACAGCTACGATTTCCGCAATTGACGCGTTCTGTGAAGACCATTTAGCGATGTTTATGAGCCCATACCTGTTAGATATTTTGACCATCGCAACGCATCCAGTGTTGTGCGCAAAGACAGGTGACGGGAATGAGGGAACAGAACAAAGCGAAAGTACTGCTAATAAGACGAAGAAGAAGAGCAGAGATAGCGTGAAAACAAACCTCACATCACTCATAGCTGCAAAAAATGCCGCTGCAGCTTTACGTTCGGAACGTTTAGCGACTGCATTCGAATGCCGCATACTCATGCCTCCTCTGGAAGAGTGTTGGGTAACTTTCATTCGCGAGAGCGAATCTGCACGCACGGCAAACGAGGCATTGCGTTCGAGATTGGCGTTTTTGGAAGTTTCAAACAAAATTGCCGATCGTAAGGATGCAACGCCTACGCACAGATCTGTGTTGTTTTCGATTGCTTTGGAAGCGATGGATGTTCGACGACAATTTGCGGAGGAAGACGATGCGAGCACATTGGAGGTTGAACAAGTGGAAACGTTAGCTGTTCACGCGGTGGCGAATTTAGCGGTCAAATGTACCGAGAAGGAGTTCACGCCGTTTTATGCAAAATGCGTTGAGTGGGCTAAAGCGAGAGCCGCGGAGAAAGATGCCGCGAGATGGCGACTATCGGCGTTGTTTCGATTGACAAGCGCTTTGGCGGACCAATTGAGAGCTGTTTTCGTACCATTTTATAGACATGTCTTAGATTTAACCGCGGCTTGCCTAGACGATGAAGCATTGGATATGATAGATTCAAGTAAAAGGAAGAAGAAAAAGAAGGGAGATGAGGAAAAGAGTGACAAAAACAAGAATGACGTGATGGATGAGTGGCGCATGAAGGCATTCGCGCTTGCCGCTTTGCGTCGGTGTTTCGCGTATGACTCAGTCAATTTCCTTACGCAAGAACGATTCAACCAGTTTGCACCTTTAGTTGCGAAGCACTTGGCCAAAGATCCACCAAAAGAGAGTAGAGAATACGAAATGAATACGCTCGAGAAATTATTGGACAACGGTGAAGATGAAATGGAGGAAATTAGTGGAAACGAATCCATTGGAGTAAAACTCAACCTTGGCGCTGAGTGCGTCGGGTGCTGTGCCGCCCTTTTTGCTGCGGCACCAGATGAAGCGCTATGGAAAACGTTGCACCGAAACATTCTCAATGTGTCGAGAAACTACGAGCACTCCAGAGCGAAACTTCTCGTTATCGCCACCCTCGAAAAAATTGTCGAGAATACCCAAGAAGAATACTTAGTCTTGCTCCCCGAGGCCATTCCCTTCCTCAGCGAACTTCTCGAGGATGACGATTTGGAAGTGGAGATTGCAACGCAAGAGCTGTTGGATAAATTGACGAAGTTGAGTGGAGAAGACTTAGCGAGCTTGTTGGAGCATGGTTACGGCGAGTTGAAAGATCGAAATACAGGGGTCGTGCAGCCCGAGAGTTATGTGTGAGTAGGCTTTTATTAACGTCAAAAAGGGTATTGTACATACGTACCTATACATTTTGCGTTTCTAACTAAAAAAGCTAAAACCTTGAACTAAAACTTTGAAATACTCGAACGACGCTCCCTATGAACTCTCCTCGCAAACCCTTCGAGGTACTAATAAATACAGCGTTGTCTAGGATTGCACTCGGATCTGCATCGTTGTATGCGTTGAACGTTTGCTGGGCAAAAAGCAAAATGTTTCGGAACCCCTCTTCTACGACTTTCCTCGTCCTCACCAAATCCTTCGACGCGAAAGAAGCCGCCACGCACGCGTTTAACCACTTTGAAATCATTGATTTTGCATCAGTCGCATCAATTTCAGCGGATGCGTTCATTGAAGCATTCAATACATCCGTCGCGTGTCGAATATTTTCTCCACACGATCTTTCGAGTTGCTTTGCAAATCGCTCCAACTCAAAAAGTTGCTCTTGGAAACTTCGCAATCTTCTTCTTGATACGGTCGTCTCCTTTGACACGTGATCTAACTTCCAGTCATCATCGTTAATGTACGTGGCGCGGTCGAGGTCGTTTGAAATTTTTCGTAGATTTTGCAGCATCGCGAGAACAGATTTCAATCTCAAAACAAATGCCGAAACCGCTTCAATTTTTTCTTCAAAATCGGTACCAAATAGATTTGAATGCTGCAGCTGTTCCGGAAGCACATACGAGAGGCACTTGATAGATTTCTTATTATCATTCCGTACATTATTATCCTTCGAGTATATGATTATAAATCGATCTTGAACGACATTCGAAGAAATATTTGCGCGTTCCAGAGCCTCTCGCATTTGATCATCCGTGAAGTAGGTAATTTGAGAAGAAGCGAAGTCCCCATAGTCATCCGATGCATCATCCTTTTTCTCACAGAGCGTTTCTATGACATCGCCACTCAAACCAAAAATAATTTCGGCGATATAATTCGCGTGACTCACAACTTCGTGGTCTTTAAGAAGATAGGAAACGTGAACTCTAGAGACCTTTTCGTGAAGGAAATCGAGAAACGCCCATAGGTTACTCGCGGTGACATCCACGATTGACCGTTTACACATGACGAAGTTCGATGATAGGAAAGAAGAAGATATCCGTAAAGGACGAGGAAGATACGTTTCCATCGTGCTGTCGACAGTCCGGGCAGTCTGTTCTACCAGATTTTCTACTTTCTTTGATTCTTCTGCTTCTGCTTCTCCTGCTGCTGCTGCGTGATTCTGTTCGTCCGCGATAACAGCATTATCGAAACAAACTTCATCAGCCTCTCCCTGTTGTAAAGAACTATTCACCCCTTCTCTGTCTGAACGATTCATTTGACTTTCCATCAATCGTACCCTTTTCTTAACTGCGCTCCCACTAAACGTCCCTAATCTTTCTAAATCTTCCGTCAACTCGTTCACTTTTGCCTCCTTTTTCCTCTCCGCGCGCTCAAACATTTCCAAGCGTCTCGCATCCCCTAATTCTTTCTTCTTGGAATTCGCATTTTGACGAATTTTTTCTTGTTCGATCTCGTGTTTGCGTACACGTGCTTCGAATTTCTCCCGCTGTATGCGTGCTCGTTTTCTCAGCTCAAACTCGACAGCTTCTTTTTCTTCTGCACGGAGAGCATCCGTGAAATCAATAGCTTCGTCCAGCGCTCGAGAGGCTTCTCGAAAATTTTCTCGAGAATCAAATTCTTTGGTAAAGAATCGAACGATAGAAGTCGTATTTAAATCTGTATCCGCATCATCATCGTTCTTCGAGGAACACGGTGTGTTTGGTGAGAATAATAGCGATTTACACGCGCGCATGCTTGCACAAAATTGAGAAAACTTCTCCTCTCGATAAATATCCCGCATGGAATTTTTCACGCTTCTCAATTTTCGAATCGCATCTGTTTTATTCTGAAGTAACACGTTGCACGCGCTCGTTAAGTATTCATCATCGATTCTCGCCGAACAACAAGAAGAAGAATCGTTTGATGAAAAGCACGCGTTGACGATCCCTTCGACCAACGCAGGTTTTACCATCGAGACGAATAAAATTTCAAACAGCTTCAGCACGCTTCTTTGCTCGAGTTCGATGTCCAAGTAGTCGTTGTAGTGCAAATCTTGAATCTCTCGTGAGAGAACATCTAGAGCTACACTGCCAAAGAAGGCAGTTTTACGACTCCTTCGACACCGTTGAGGCGACAAGGACGACGATAAAAGAGTTGGAGACTTGCGCATCATCGCGCGCCATCGCTTCTGTACCTTGTTAACCAAATCCGCCAATGAGGCAATCTGTTTCCGAATATCCCGCGTGTGAAATGCAAACTCGAGAAGCGTAGTCTCGTCCTTTCGGTTTGTTTTTCTTTCGTTTCCTGGTTCGTCTTCGCCTTCTTCCTCATCAAATCTGCGTTGAATGCATGCGTCCGCGAACGTGCTTAAAGACGCATCCATAGCCTGGATTATTTTCAAAACGCACTTTTGAAATGCCTTCGCAGTTGAATCCCTGGTCTCATGTGTTATATGTTTTGTAGCAAACGCTCGAAGGCGGTTTCGCTCACGAGCAGTTTCGTAGAACTGTGAAATCGTGTTTCTCGTCGCTCCAATGCTTGCTCCACGAAATCGTACGGAAAGAATTCCATCGTCGTCCAGACCGCGAGATGACGAAAGTGCCCTTAGCAACTTTCTCGAAGACGAGTCTCCCATGACTGCGTTGAGGCACATCGTCACTAAATTCGACTCGTCTGCACAAATGCAATTATTATTTCCATTGGCATAGTTGTAATCGAGATCTTTCACGCCTCTTCGGTTAATGTTAAACGCGCGTTCATACAGAACATCGAAATCTAGAGAAGGTGTCGTCGATAATGACGCCAAAAGCGAAAATCTGTTCTCGTGCCCGCACACCTCATCCCACGCCAGTAATTCATTTTCTTCAGCGGAGATGTTATTTGCCTTTGTTGATCTTCTGTTACCATCGTCAATCACATCAGAACGTAGCCACACGAGCGCGTTTCTGTTGAATGCGCGTTCTACGTCGTCGATATCATCGTCATCACTACCACGTCCTCCATCGTCACTACCATCCTCATCAAACTCGCTATCGTCTTCATAGTCGTTGTCATCGTATTCGAGCTCCTCAAAGTCCGATAAAGGAACGAGCTCGTTCGCACCCTCTTGTACTTCTTCGTGAGTAAACAATTTTCCTTTCGCTTGGACGAGGCCGTAATCTGCATTAGTCTCGTCGCGAAGTTTCACTTCTTCTTCTTCTTCTTCTTCTTCTTCGTCGTCGTCGTAGAGGAATTGATGCTGTCGTTGCCGCTTTTCTTCTTCATCGTCCTCGTCTTCTTCTTCTCGTTCAGACGACGACGACAACGCGAACGTCGCCAGTTCTCCTCTTCTCCGCATTTCCCCTAAAACACCCTTCTTCCTTCTTCACCGCTTTTGGAAAAAATCAAATTTCGTTTCTTCTCTTTCCCTCTCACCGAAACCCATCGCCGCGGTGACGAAGAAGAAGAAAAAGAAGAAAAAGGCCACGAGACGACCGCGCACTACTCGCGAGAGGGAAAAGAAGATCCCCGACAAAACAAACAAACAAACAAACCGCTCTCTCGCTCTCTCTCGAATCGAACGCTTTTCTTCTTCTTCTTCTTCTTTAAAATTCTTCTTCTCTTTTTGGTGGTAAAGTACACTCTCTCATTCATTAAACCCTAAACAGTATACCAAGAAGAGAGA
>MDTG01216873.1_pt1 | contig 14652 bp, 12 predicted proteins | sample 811421 | NCBI WGS metagenome assembly MDTG01 (sample SAMN05326645, study PRJNA326480) | marine metagenome | isolation source: seawater | place: Pacific Ocean: South East | collected 2011
AAAAAATAAAACAAAAATTATTTGTTTTATACCTGCAAGATCAGGTTCTACTAGAGTTAAGAATAAAAATATTAGACTTATAAGTGGTAGACCCCTCATTTATTGGACTGTTTTTAAAGCTTTAAAATCAAACTGTTTTGACCAAATTATCTTTAGTTCTGACAGTGAAAAATATTTCAAAATATTAGTTAAATATTTAAAAAAAGATAAATTAAATTACAAAAATTTAATTTTTGACAGAAGAGACGTCTTTCATTCCAAAACTAAATCAAAAATTTTCGATTATATAAAATTTGATTTAATAAAAAAATTTCGTTTGAATAAAAATGATCTCTTAGTACAAATGCTACCAACCTGTCCGTTAAGATCAATCAAAACAATAAAAAAAGCAATTAATTGCTCGATAGTCAATAATAAAAACTGCTTTTCAGCGTGTGAGTACGATTTTCATATATCATTTGGCTTTTCAATTAATGGAAATAATTGGAAACCATTTTTTAAAAAATCACCTATGATTACAGGCAGCACACAAAGCCAAAATCAAAAAAAATATTATCATCCCAATGGAGTAATAAATTGTTTATATGTAAGATTTTTAAACAAAAACTTAAAATCTATTTATGAAAAGGCATTACCTATAATTATTTCTAAGAGTGAATGTTATGATATTGATACAGAAAATGATTTAAAAATAATAAAAAAAATTTTTTAATATTTTTTCAAACAGTTTTTTTCTGACTAGTTCTTGAAACGTACATTTTATTAAATACATAAATATTATCTTTTTGCTAGAAATTTTTAAGTATTATTTTAAGAATTGATTTCTAATTTAATAAACTGTTTCCATTGGTCAATAATTGTCACTTTTCTTCGTTTTTTAATGTTGTTTAACAATATTGCTTGAATTTTTTTAATTAATATTTGGATTTTTTTATTTTTATACCACAACCTTTTTATTGAGTTTTTATTTTTTAAATAACTATCTAATTGAAATGCAGCCTTTTTAGGTGAAAAAAATAATATTTTATTTTTTGATAGCTCTGTTAAAATTTTTTTTAAATAGGGGTTACTTATATTAATATTTTTATTCCAGAATAAAATTGTTGGTTTGTTCAAAAACAGAGCTTCGAAAACAGGTGTAGAAGGGTGATCAACAATTATTATGCTAGCTTTCTGCATTCTTTCAATACCTATTTCATTAGGTAAAATTGGATCATAGTTAATTGTATCAAAAAATATTTTTTTGTCTTTGTCAATTAGATTTGTGTTATTTTTAATTTCTGAATTTAAAGTTAGGTATCTATAAATAATTTTTTTTATTGTATATTTAAAACCATAAAATTTGATATTTGTAAAAATAGATTTAAATTTTTTTTTTTTTATTTTCGATTTCAAATAAATTTTCAATCCTTAGTCTAAATTTTAAATATTTTAAATTTTTTTTTTTTAGATTTGATAAAAATGAAAAAGAATATTTAATATATTCCCTTATATAACCTCCAGAAATATAGGATGACCAGAATCCTTTAAAATATTTAGTTAGACCACAACCAAAATATATGATTTCAAAATTATTTGATTTAGACTTTAGCTTATTACTTGGAATGTTAACAAAATACATACTTGGAATGCACACATTTTTTTTATTGTGATTAAATGATTTATCGATCCAAAAAGTCATTTTATCAGAAAATTTAGAAGCCACCTGTATGTGTGGATTATGATAAGTTAAATTTGTGGCACCATTAATTTGAAAATTTATTATTTTTGAACCCCGCCATGATTGTAATCCAAGGTAATGTCTAAATTTATCATTCATAAACCAAGCATGAGCATCGGACATAATTATTTTTGGAAAATGATTGATTTCATTATTTAAACAACCCAAGTTTGTCAGAATAGACTCCAAATAAAAAGTTGAAAAATAGTTATAAAAAAAAGCTAAAAATTTTTTTTCTAACGTATTTTTTGCACTAAATTGGTTTATAAAATTATATCTAAGGACTCTGTTTTTATTTAATATTGTTAATTTATAATCATCAATTTTTTTTTTATCTAATATTATTATTTTTTTATTTTTTAATTGTTCTAAATTTTTTTTATGTCTTGTTTCATGAAATAAAATTTCAATTATTTTTTTTTTTTTTATATTTTTATTTTTTATTAAAAAATTTTGATTAAAAAAATTTAGATCATCTAAATTTCCATTCTTTTTAAATATATAATTTATTTTTTCAAATTTTATAAAATTTAGCACTTCTAATATAAATTCTTTATCTTGTGAAAGAGCATAAAAATATTCAAAATCGTGCTTAATATTAAAATTTAATTTTAATTTTTCTTTTTTAATATTTATCTCAGAACTAAAAAAATAATAGTAAACAAAAAATTCTATAAAATAGTTAATATAGGAACCGGCAACAGCCGCATAGGTCTTTTGATCAATTTTATAGTTTAATGCTGAAATTGATATTTTTAAAAATTTATTAAATATTTCTTTTCTTTCTTTTATCGCTTTTTTAATAATTTTATTTGGATTTTTTTTTAATGATATATTTTTTTTAAATTTTGAATTAATTTCAAAAAATAAATCTGAATTAGTTATCATTATAATTTATTGTTATATTTACCATTATCAATTTAAGCTAATTAAATTAATTATGAACACAAGATAAAATTTTATCCATTCTAAGCTTTTGCTTTTTATATCCTCTGGACACTGTTTAGTACATATTTAATTTAAATTTGAAAAAATGTGCAACACTAAATTAATAAATATCGAAGGTATTAGAAGTCGATAAGGTAAATGCCATGCCAATGTAAGATTAAATAATATAAAAATTTATAAAATATTTATTAATATAAAAATACAAAACAATATTTTAACTGTTTGTTGTATTGCCATAATTTAGTTTTTTATTTTTTTACTAATAATTTGAAATTGATTAATAAAAATCTTATAATTTTCTTCAAATTAAGTGCACCCGCCTTGAAAACTCTTATAATGCTAATCCTGTAAAATATAAGTTTTTTATTTGCTAATTCCAAATCTTCTAATACTTTTTTGTAATTTATTATTTCAAACTCTTTTACCTGGTCTGATAATTTATAATGGTAAAGAGCTTGAATTGTAGAATTTGAGAAAACGCAATCAAAATTATTTCTTTCAAAATAATTATTTAATACATAACTACTAAAATAATATTTATGTCCATAAAATATGTCCCCAATAAAATCAAATCTTCTTCTACCATTTTTATTTGAGTCCAATCCAGGTGTTTCTATAAAAACAAAAGTTTCATTTGGTATACAAATTTCTTTTAAATTTTCGAATTCTTCATTAAGGGATATCCAATGTTCTATTACATGGGTGAAAATAATTAATTTTGGTTTAATTCCTAATTTTGCTACTTCACCTAAAGAACCATGTATAACACGTATATCTTGAAAATTTTCTTTAGCATAATTAATGCAGTCTTGGTCATATTCAGTTAAGATTTTTTTGGAATTCTTAAAATTTTTTAAAATACCGCCAACGCCACCACCAATTACTAAAACCTCTTCACCATTAAGATCTATAATTTTATTTATCTTTTCACAAATTTTTTTATATTTATTTTCTTCTGTGATTTCTAAGGACTTATAATCAATCTTATCTTTTTTATATAAAATATCTCTATAATAATCTTCATAAAATTCTTTTTCATCTAAATTATTTAAACTATACATTGATCTTAAAAGGCCACAAATTTTACATAAAATGGTTGGAAAATACTGACCGTACCTATCATAAAAAGAGTAACAAATTTCATCTTTTGAGCCACACGGACAGCTTGTTAAATTAAATTTATCCATGTATTTTTTCATAAAATTTTCATATCTTAAGTTTTTTATTGGATACTCAAATATCCCAAATTTGGATAATAATTTATAAATTATTTTATTTTTAAGTCTTAGATTTAAAATCATAACTTTAATATTACTTATAATTCAAACAACAGTCTTACCAGAATTTTTTCTATTATTATTTATTTAAATTTTAAATATCAATGTTCAATTATTTCTTTAAAATACACAAGATTTCAATTTCAACACCTCTTATTCTGTCTCTTATGTTAATTAATTCATAGTTTTTAGATATTTTTGCAACAAAAATTTTTAATTTTTTGTAAAATTTTATAAATTCAAAATAATTTAATGGAACTTCTAATGCTAACAATATTTGCTTAGGTAGAATATTATTTTTCATAGAATTTTCGATAACTTCCATTGCCACTCCCTCAATATCAAGTTTTAAAATATCGATGGCTTTATCTTTGAATTTTTTTTTCAGAAATGGCAAGTTGTGAGCATTACAATAATAGAAGCTTTTTTTGTCAAAGCCTAAATAATTGCTAATTGAGTTGCTTTTTACAAGACCATGTTTGTCATAATAAATTTTTACTTTTTTATTTTTTTTATAAATTGCGTACGGATAAAAAGACAATTTTTTTGTAGTCTTTTTTTTCATAAACTGAATACTTTCAGGAGTGGGGTCAAATAATCTCAACTTACAACTAATTTTTTTTTCCAATTCTTTGTCGAAGCTAATATTTTTCCCAACGCCTCCTGAATAAACAATTGTTTTTGAATTTTTATTAATCATTTTAAAATCTAAAAAATAATTACCAAATTTTTTTAAATTGAAATCTTTCTTTTGTTTAAAATTACGATCTTCAAATAATTTGATTGTTAAGCATCTAGGAGATAGATAATATGTATCTCCTATTAAGGGACTTAAAATTCTAATCTTAAATAAAAAAAAAAAATATCTTGGTTTTAAAAATATTATTTTGAATATATTGCTATGAAATTTTAAAAAATTTTTTAATTTAGTAAATTTGCTTTTCATGTCATATTTAATTCTTGTTAATATTAATCTTCTTTTTAATAATATTTTTTAATGGTAAAAAACATTTTGAGAATAATTTTTTTACTTTTATTTTACTTTTAAAATAAAAATCATAAATCTTGGATTTTTTTATCATTTTCTGATCAGCAGCCATTGATAATTTCTTTTGACAAATATGTGCCCACGAGCTGAAATTGTGACCATCATCTTCGGCGCTTAGATCTGTTATAAAAATTTCTAAATTATATTTGTCTGCTAAATAATTAACAGATTGTTTTACTAATGGAAATTTATCATCATAGTCGTCACCACAAATTACACCGTTAATTTTTAATTTCGGATACCATTTTGCAATAGTATCACCACCCAGTTGACCATTATGAGCATAACCATCGATATAAATAAAATCAAAGCTATTATCCTCAAATAAGTCTAAAGCTTCATCAAATGTTGACCTAATTAATCTATAATTAGAAAAAATCCCGACATTTTTAATTGCATGTAAATATTCTTTTGTATTATGGTGATCAGTATATTTATCAACACCAAAAAAAATTTTAAACTTTTTAGCGTCAATCATTCTTTTTGAAAAAGATCCCTTCGCCACTCCCAATTCTATGCCAATTAAGTTATCATTATTTTTAATTAGTTCATGCAATCTTGATCTTGGATAATTCTTAAGGACTTTAAAGTTTTCTTTCATTTTAAAATGTTTATTGAATTTTTATTAAATATTAAACAAATTGTTATTGAATATATTATTTTATTATATTAGAAAATCCACCTAGCATTTACAACAACAAGAATTTCAATGTCGCTATTACAAAGTATTACAGAGAAGTCAAAAAAATACGAATTTCCTTTTAATCACTGGGAATACGTTGATGCTTTATCTGACAGTGCAATTGAAGAAATTATTAAAGCAGATATTCCAGATATAAGTAAACACAATCTTAACTACGATGGGACAAGAGCAATTGATGGTGGTGCAGCTAAATTTAGAGAGGGGATAGCCTCAGGTGGTGAAGCAATAAAATTTAGATGCTTTGTGACAAAAGATAATCAAAAGCAATTTCCAAACCTGGTGAAATTTATCAATGAGCTGCAGTCTAAAGAAGTTCACCAAACTATCTCAAAAATGATCAATAAAGATTTGTCAAATTCTTATGTTAGAGTTGAAGTTATCTGTGATCGAGAAGGATTTTGGTTAAAGCCTCATTGCGATATTAAAGAAAAACTTATGTCTGGTTTGATATTTGTGAACAATTCCAATGAATCAGTGGAACTTGGAACAGATTTTTATAATGAAAAATTAGAAAAGGTTAAAACCGTTCCTTATAAAAATAACTATGGCTATATGTTTACTAGTGGCCCAAACACCTGGCACGGTATGGAAAAAAAAACAATAGTCAAAGAAAGACGTTGTATCCAAGTAAATTATGTTACCTTTAAAACTGATTGGAAAGTTGAATCTTAACTAATTTATTTAATTTTAACTAAAATTTCTTTAATCATTAATTTGTTCCCAGTAGATCTTAACTTTTTAACTATCATGAAAAGTTTTTTTACATTTACTTTTTTTAGCGATAAAAAATTTGCTAGCAACGTTTTTACAAGCCTTATTCATATCATTCTCCCATTGTTTAAAATTAGACTTATTGATTCTAGTTTTTGTTTTAAAAATAGAATTTAATACTTTTGTGAACGTCTTCTTAAAACCATTAGCAATTAAATAATTTTTGATCGATTTAAATTTTAGGGGGTCAATAATTTTTTGAAAATCACTCCATAAGGAAATATCAAATCCGTTGATTATTAACATGTATTTATATTCACATTCTCTAAAAAATCTATCAAAACGATCTCCATTTCGTATTTTTAAACCAAATTTTTCTTCTACAATATCATATTTGAACATATAGTTCTCATGTGTTGTGTTGTCTGGCATTGCAGGTTCTTGTCCAATAAACAATCCACCAGGTTTTAATGCCTTCTTAACAGAGTTTAAAGTTTTTCTTAAATTACTAGAATGATGTAAGGCACCCATAGAAAAAATGACATCATATTTCTCAGATCCGAGATCATCAAATGTTGAATGAACCGCTTTAACAATTTTATTCATATTATAAAAATTAATATTACGCGGAATAACCTGTTCTACAGCTGCCTTAGATGCTTCAATACAATCAATTCTTAATAAATTTGGAAATTTTTTGGCTAAACCTATTCCGAAATAACCATTTCCACAACCAATGTCAGCAACAACACCATGAATCTTATAATTTGAGCCTAAAAAATTTAAAATTTGGAGACGTCTATTTTTTAAAAGATTTTTCGGATCTTCCATTAACATTGAAGTGTGAATTTTATCATGTAAAGCTTTATCCCACTCATTCAACATCGGACAAACCTACTACACTAGTATTAAGGATTTTAAAGATAAATTTTATACAAAAACACATAAATTTACCAAAACATTATCAATTACATTATTCATTTTATTTTATTTATCAAACGGTTTAGGAACGAGTATTTTGGATTAAAAAAAGGTCTTTCAAAATCAAATCTTAGGACTTTTCTAAAATAGTTTTTTTTTATCACACCTGCTTTATGTGGAGTATTTGTATCAAAAAATACTACATCTCCTGCTTTACCTATAATTGGTATTAAATTTGTTTTAAGATCATATTCGTCTATAGTATTCAAGTTTTTAGACTTATAGTTTTTAGGTAAATTTACTCTTTTTTGCTCTATGAATGATGTATTTTTTGCCTCCCCAATATGAATTGGTCCATGATCTATAGTTACATCGTGAAGATAAACCATCGCCTTTAAATATCTGTCTTTATCTATATGTGGAATATAAGGAAGAACATCTTTTTTACTATTGTCTGATAATGATTTAACTAACCAAAGTTTTTTAAAGTTTAAATCATTAAAACCTGTTATTAATTGGAAGCTTTTTTTTATCTCTTGAAGCAAAGATAAAAGCAAGGGTTTATTTAAAAGATCATTATTCTCCAAATGATGAATGTTGGACAATCTAGTTTCATATCTACTGTCTAAAGAAATTCTGTCAAATTCTTTGAGCAATTTGTCACTTAGCACTTTATTTATCAGCGCAACTTTTTTTTTAAAAGTAAAATTATTTCGCATATATATTTATTAACATTTTATTACAAATTTTAAATATAATATTGTTAAATAAAGATTTGTATATATATTTACTAAAACCTTAATATTTAAGCGAAACTTTCTTTTTATAAATAAATATTATAATATGATTTCTGTTATCTAGTTTAAATAACATTTACTTTTTATCATATGGCAAATAAAGAATACACGCTAACATTTAATGATGTTATTGAAAAATTCGAGAGAATTGAAAAAGATTTATTACTTGATAAAGCATTAATTGAAAATGTTCCTTGGTGGAATTTAATTAGACAGCTAGTTTTTTTGAAATTATTAAATAAGTTAAATATTTTAAGCCCTATTGATGATATAAAATTGTCAAAAATTAAATTTCTTAAAAAAAATTTTTCAAATTTTGTTCGTTTAATAAAAAATCTTTTACTTTTATTTTCTAGCAAATCTTGCTTAAGAATTAAAAAACGAAATTATTTAATTTGGGGCCATCCACGGAGAAAACTTGAAAATGGTATTTATACCGACATCTATGTTGACCCATTTATAGAACTATTTGAGACACCAGATGATTTTAATATTATCGAAAGAGATAATGTTGGCAAACATCTTACCCCAGTAAAAACAAAAAATCTTTATTATGCCGACCAATTATTAAGTATAGCTTACATATTTTCAAAATTTAGAATACTAAAAATAAGCAAAGAACAGTATTTGACAATTTCCAAATTAGAAAATCTTATCTATAAATCTTTCTCTTGTAAGATAGATATAAAATCTTTAGTTAAAAAAAAAATTAGCAGATGGTTGGGTATTTACCCTTTAATGCGCCTCTTATTGAAATTAAAAAAACCAAAATTATTTTTTATTGTAGTTAATAAAGAACATGAACCAATTATTGCTGCAGCAAAGTCACTTGGCATTGTAACCTTAGAATTGCAACATGGATCTCCATCAAGAGGGAAAATGAATTATGATTACAGCTCAGGTATCAAAAATTCTACTTTTTCAGATAAATTTATATCATATGGTAATTACTGGTCTCACAATTCGTTGTTACCAATACAAAAATCAAATATTATTACGCTTGGTTTTCCCTATTTACATAAAAAATTCCCTCTATATTCACATATTGATAAGGAAGATCGTCTAATTGTAATATCACAGCCTGACAATGTTGAAAAATTGGTAGATTTTACAAAAAAAATTAAACAAAAATTCTCCAACAAAATTATAGTGGAGTACAAACCTCATCCATCTGAGTTTTATAAAAATCCTGATTATTTTTCAGAACTGACAAAATTAGGAGTAATTGTATCCGAAAAAGATAAGGATCTTTACGAAATTTTTGCAAAGTCGCGCTGGCAATTAGGCGTTTATTCAACCGCACTTTATGAGGGATTATATTTTGGTGTAGCATGTTTTATTTTAAAAATTCCTGGTTACGAGACAATGCAAAATTTAATTGATTTAAATTTTGCAAATGGAGTTGAAAGTGTCAATGATATTGATCTTAATTTTAAATTTGATAAAAAAAAAATAAATAAAATTTTTTCTAAACCAGAAAAAAAAACTATAGAAAAAATAATTAATCTTAAAAATTAAAATCAAAATTTAGCAAATTTCAAATTTACCCTTAATAATTTAACATATAGAAGATTTTAATTTAGCAATAATCAAATAAAGTCAATATTTTAGAATTTTTTTAGAAATAATAAAAAAATAAAATTAAGACACAGAACTAATAAATATAAAATTAAAAAATTATGGAATTCAATAAAAGAAAAGTTTATTATGATGTTATTAATTTATAAAATTTACTTTAAAGCAAAATATGAAAAAAAAGAAAAGTATCGACATATAATTTAATTTAAATTTTGAAAAATGGATGATCATGCACCAATAGTAATTTTTTGCTATAGAAGAAAGATTAATAGTTTAATAAGTTCATTGTTGAAAAATAAGCGGTCTATTAATTCAAAGCTTTTTATTTTCTCAGATGGTTATAAATCACAATTTGATAGAAATGATGTTTTAGAGTTAAGAAAGTCATTAATTAAAATTAAAGGTTTCAAATCTATTAAAATTATCGAGGCAAAAAAAAATAATGGTTTAGCTAACTCAATAATTCATGGAGTAAAATATGTTATTAATAAATTTGGTAAGGCGATAATACTTGAGGATGATTTAATTGTATCACCTTTTTTTGTTGATTATATGAATGATGCTTTAAGATATTATGAATCCAAAAATAACATTTGGTCTATTTCAGGTTACTGTCCATCCTTAAATTGCTTAAAAAACTATAACAAAGAAGTATATTTGTCTTTAAGATCCTCATCTTGGGGATGGGCAACTTGGGCAGATCGATGGAATAAAGCTAGATGGTCGATGAAATATTTTAAAAGCTTTAAAACAAAAAAAGATAAAATTAAAATATTCAATCAAGGAGGAAACGATTTATTCAAAATGCTTGAACTACAATATTTAAAAAAAATAGACTCTTGGGCTATAAGATGGCAGTACTCACAATTTTTAAATTCAGCTTATTCTGTAACACCTAAAATCTCAATGACACAAAATATTGGTTTTAAAGATAATTTTTCAACTCATAATAAAGGTAAAAGTAATAAATGGAGAGTAAATTTGGCCAAAACTAAGATAACTAATTTTAAACCTGAAATAAATATAAGAATTATTGAAGACTTTAAGGAATTTTATGATCTTAGTCTTTATACTAAAACTGGTTATTTTTTAAAAAAATGGGGTGGGTATGAATTGATAAGAAAATTTTTTTAATTAAAAGGAATATAAAAATTATTTAAATAATTTAGTATAGTTGGCTTATTTATTTGTATATGTGGGCTGTAAAATTAATTTAAACTAACATTTTAATATAGGAAATTAAACCATTGAAAGTTATCCATTTAGCATACTCTGATTATATTGGAGGCGCTTCTATTGCTGCAAAGCGTATACATTTATCGTTATTAAAAAAAAATATTAATTCAGAATTATGGGTCGATGAGTCAAGTAAAAAAATTTCAAAATCTTATGAATTAAATAGTCAATTAGAAAAGATTGCTAAAAAAATTCGTATATTTTTAATTTTACCCCTTTTGAAATCTATAAAAACAGATGTTCCAATTCATCATTCAATTTCAATTTTACAATCAAAATGGATTGATAAAATTAACAATAGTAATGCTGATATTGTGAATTTGCATTGGATACAGCGTGAAACTTTATCAATAAAAGATATATCTAAAATTAAAAAACCAATTATTTGGACACTACATGATATGTGGGCTTTTTGTGGTGCAGAGCATTATACAAATGATAATCGTTGGCAAGTAGGTTACAGATCAAATAATAAACCCTCTTATGAAAGTGGTTTTGATCTTAATAGATGGACTTGGGAAAGAAAAAAAAAACATTGGAAAAATAAATTTCAGATAGTTACCCCTAGCAAATGGCTTACTTCTTGTGTAAGCAAAAGTGTTTTAATGAAGGATTGGCCAGCCTCAGTTATTCCAAATCCTATTGATTCAGATTTTTGGAAGCCAATGGATAAATATATTGCAAAAAAAAGATTGAATTTACCAACTGATGTTCCTTTAATTTTATTTGGTGCAGTTGGTGGCTCAAAAGATCCACGCAAAGGCTATAATTTGTTAATTTCTACCTTAAATTATATAAGAAGTAATAATCAATCAAAAAAAATTGAACTAGTTGTCTTTGGTCAAAAAAAACCAATATTTTTAGCAGACTATAAATTCCCTATTCATTTCTTAGGTCACTTAAATGATAAAGATTTAAGAGATGCTTATAATGCTGCTGATGTAATGGTGGTACCGTCTAAACAAGACAATTTACCAAATACAGCTGTTGAAGCTCAAATTTGTGGAACACCTGTTGTCTCTTTTGACATTGGAGGATTAGTTGACATCATCAAACATAAAAAAACAGGGTATCTTGCTAAAGCATTTAATACAAAAGATTTTGCAAAGGGTATATCTTGGGTTTTAGAAAACAATACTGAAAATAAATTAAATGATCAATCTAGACAGCATGCAATAAATAATTTTAATGAAACTAAAATAGCTGAAAATTATTTAAATATTTATAAAAAAAAAATTAAGCTAGAGAACGAATATAAAGCTAGTAAAAAAATACAAATAAGCTTTATAATGCCAGCATATAATTCTGAAATATATATAGAAGACTCAATTAAAGAATTACAAAAAGAAAATGAGATTAGATGGGAGCTTATAATTATAGATGATTTTTCTAAAGATAAAACTTATGAGATTGCAAAAAATTTCCAGAAAAAAGATAAGAGAATAAGAGTTTATAAGAATTTAAAAAAAGGCAAAGTTGCAGGAACTAATTACGGTTATAAGTTGTCATCTGGAGAGGTTATAAAGTGCATAGACTCAGATGATGTTTTGCATAAAGATTATTTTAAATATTTTAATCAATTGATATCTCATGATGCTCATTGTCATAATGCTTTCATAACTAAAAATGATTTAAATATAATAACAAAATATTCTATAAACCCAAGGTTACTATCAAATGATTATAACATTGTTGCATCTGAATTATTAAGTTTTCCTAAATGGGCTTGGTCATTTAATCGTAAAATAGCTAGCAATATTTTTCCTATGCCAGAAAATTTACCTTTCGAGGATATATGGATTAATCTAATTATTAAAAAAAACTGTAAAGAAATTTTTTATATTAAAAAACCAATTTATATGTACAGACAACATAATTCCCAAACTTTTGGAGGTATATTAAATTTTGACAGAGAAAAAGTAATTTTCAGGGCAAAAAGAATGCTTAGTCTGATAAAGGTTATTAAACTGGAACCAAGAATACAAGATAACTTAGAAAAAGATATTTTTGAAAAAATAGAAAATTATTGGAGGCTTATGAGCTTTGAAGAATTATCTTATGTAGATATTTTCAAAGCCAAACAAAAATTTGTGGAAAAACTTAAGATAATTTTGATTAAAAGAAATCCTACTTTGTCAAAATATGCAATTTATTTAAAATGGAAATTTGATGGGCTATTCAAAAATTAATGTAAATAATTTATTTTTTTTTGCAATCTGTCTTTGTTTAGTTGTATTTTCAATTAATTATAAAATTTTTGAATTTTTAAGAATATTAGATTTAATAATTATTATTTTATTTGGATTATTTTTTTTTTTAAAACCAAAAATAAACATTATTCAGTTTGTTATATTTTTATTAATAACTTTTGTTTTAATACTATCAACTTTTTTAGGTATTATAAAAAATGGGCCAATAGAAATATATAGACTAGTATTTATATATAAATATTTATTTATTTTTTTACTTCCTTGGTTAATTGTATCTGTTGTAAATACAGAAAAACAAATAAGAATTATAAATAAATTAATTCTAGTAAACTTTATTTTTCTAAGCTCTTGGGCTTGGATGTACGTTGGTTTTAAATCAATGGGATTTATAGGGGGTAATACAAGACCTTCTTTTCCAACTGAAAATTTTCATGTGAGCGATGCACATTTATATTCATCCTATCTTGGTTTTTTTTTGTCAGCATATTTATTATATTTAAAAAATTTTTTTAATCATAATTTATTTTTGTCATTTTTGATTAGCATCAACGGTATTGTTGGATTATTGATGACAGGCTCACGAACAGGTACTTTGTTAATCCTCTTAACTTTATTATTTTTAATTATCGCTAAATTTAAAAAATATTTAAATTTTAGTAGTGTATTAGAAAAGATTAAAGTTAAAAAAATATTTTATATATTATTAAGTTTGATTGTTTTAGTAATGTATTTATTTTTTTTTCAAAATGAAATTTTTAATTATGTTTATCATTTAATTTCTAGATCTCTAAATTTTAATTTTTTGAATGATCCTAGTTCTGCATCAAGATTTAAAAAATTAATAATTTCATTGGAGGAAGTAAGTCATTTAGCTTGGTTATTAGGCAACGGTTTAAGAAGTAAACTTATCTGGTATGATGGGATTTTTTCAATGTTGATGGCTCATGGTGGTTTATTATTAATCTTATTACTAATAATATTTTACTCTTTTACAATTAAAAGTATAATTAAGTGTAATGCTAATAAAAAAAACTCAAAAATTTTAATATTCTTAATTAGTTTATATTTGCTATCTAACACCATAACGGAACATATTATGTTATCACGCAATGCATTTCCCGTTTTAGTTTTTTTATCAACCTTATATGTCACAATAAAAATTAAAAATAACGATAATTTTTTATGAAAATTTCTATTATTACAGTAACGTATAATAGTGCAAAATTTATTGATAATTGTCTAAAATCAGTAAAGACACAAAACTATAACAATATTGAGCATATTATTATCGATGGCAATAGCACAGATGAAACATTAAATTTATTATACTCAAAACGTGATCAAATAAACAAGTTGATAAGCGAACCTGACAGAGGAGTATATGATGCAATGAACAAGGGTATAAAGGTTGCAACAGGAGATGTTATTGGTTTTTTAAATTCCGATGACATTTATGCAAATAATAAGATTATCTCCAAGGTGGCAAGTGTATTTAAAGATAAT
>MDTG01138137.1_pt1 | contig 14648 bp, 15 predicted proteins | sample 811421 | NCBI WGS metagenome assembly MDTG01 (sample SAMN05326645, study PRJNA326480) | marine metagenome | isolation source: seawater | place: Pacific Ocean: South East | collected 2011
AAATTAGTAAGATTATCAGAAAGCAACTTAGCATTTAATTCTAAAAATATAATTGAGGCTTTATCAATTAGTAAAAATGAAGTAGCTTATACATCTTTGCCTTCCGGATTTTCTTTTGGTCTATCAATTTTAAATACACATCTTAATGTTGGTGCAAAAATTTTTGTGACAAAGTCATCAATCGTAGAAAAAAAATTTTGGGATAATTTAAAAAAATACAAAATTACATCTTTATATGGTGTTCCATCAATGTTTAAATTTATGTGTATTTCAAAACTCTACAACAAAATACCAAAGAAAGTTAAATATCTAGCTCAAGCTGGTGGTAAATTAGAAAATGACATTATTGATAAACTAATAATTTTTTCTAAATTAAAAAATAAAAAATTTTATGTGATGTACGGTCAAACAGAAGCAAGCCCAAGAATTTCTAGTATTAATATTATGAATAATTTAAAAAAAAAATATAGTGTAGGCAAACCATTTAAACAAACAAATATAAAATTAATAGAAACAAAAAAAATAAAAGGGTCTAAAGACAAAGAAATTGTATTTTTTGGTAAAAACGTTTGTTTAGGTTACTCTAAAAAATTAGAAGATCTGAAAAAAGGAGATTTAAATTTAGGTAAATTATATACTGGAGATATTGGTTATAAAGACAAAGACGGATTTTATTACATTACGGGAAGAGTTAAAAGATTTGCAAAAGTTCATGGTTTGAGGATAGATTTAGACGATGTAGAAAATTTTTTAAAAAATAAAAAAATTATTTCTAAAGCAATAATAGATAATAATTTCTTAAAAATAAATTTGAAAAAAAAAATTAGGATAGATAATGTCAAAAAAATATTATCGAAAAAATATAGTTTAAATAAGAATTATATAGTTTGCTTATATAATTATAATTTAAATAATGAGAAAAAAAAGTCATGGAAAAATATATTGTAGAAAATAAAAAAGTTTTTAATTTTACAAAAAAAGAAAGAGATAAATTTTTTGAAAAAAGTTTTTATGAAATGATAAAGTTTCATGAAAAGAACTGTAAAAATTATTCTTTAATTTTAAAAAAAATTGGTTTTCAGACAAATAAAAAAGCTAAAAGTTCTGAAACTCCTCCTCTACCAGTATCTATCTTTAAAGATAACAAACTTTATAGTTGTAAAGAAAAAAAAATTGTAAAAAAACTACTTTCTTCAGGTACTACAGGAAACAAACAATCTCAAATTTTTTTAGATGCAATTAATTCAAAAGTACAAACAAAGGTCTTAGTTCAAATTATGGAGTATTTTTTTGGAAAAAAGAGAATGCCAATGTTAATAATTGACAAAAAATTTGAACATAAAGACAGAACAAATTTATTGGCTAGTCAAGCAGCAGTAAATGGATTTTCAATTTTAGCAAAAAAAACTTATTATGCATTTGATAGTAGGGGTCAAATAAATTTAAAAGAAATAAATAATTTTCTAGACGAATATACTGAAGAAAAAAAAATTGTTTTTGGGTTTACAAATAAAGTATTCGAATTTTTTCTTGAAAAACAAAACTTAAACAAAAAAATTCAATTTAAAAATTGTATACTTTTACATGGCGGTGGCTGGAAAAAAATTGAGTCAAAATCAATGGATCCAAAAAAATTTAAATCCGATCTTAAAAAGAGATACCATTTTAAAAAAATTGTTAATTATTACGGATTAATTGAGCAAACAGGTTCGATTTTTGTTGAGTGCCATAAATGTGATGCATTCAAATGTTCAATTTATTCTGATGTACATGTAAGAGATGAAAATTTAAAAATTGAAAAACAAAATAACAAAGAAGGGCTTATACAATTAATGTCACTTTTACCGAGTAGTTATCCAGGTAACAACATTCTTACTGAAGATTTGGGTGTAATTTGTTCAAGTGAGTCATGTAAATGCAATTTTAAAGGGAAGCGATTTAAAATAAATGGTCGATCAAAAGAATCAGAAATTAGAGGTTGTGCAAATATTTAATGATAAATTTAAAAAATGAAAATATTATTGTTGGCTCTACAAATATTTCAAATACTCCATTAAAACCATTTGATTTAAATGTTATAAATTTTTTAGATTTAATTTCAAAAGAAATTCAAAAAAATAATAAGACAAAATTTAACAGCGAAATAAGTACATTTGGTTTTTTTTGTAGAAAAAAAAATATTCAAAAATTGAAAAAAATTTATTTTATAGAAAAAAGTGGAACGATTAAGTTAGGATTAGGTATAGCTTTTCATGTTACACCATCTAACATCCCAACTAATTTTGCATATTCTCTCGTGTTTGGTTTGTTGTGTGGAAATTCAAATATTATAAAATTACCACGTCAAAATTTTTATGAAATTGAGCAATTATGTCTGATTTTTAATAAAGTTTTAAAGAAATTTCCTAAAATAAAAAAATTTATTTTGATTATAAGAACTGAAAACAGTGAGAGTTTATCAAAAAAAATATCAGAGATTAGTGATTTAAGAGTAATTTGGGGGGGCAACCAAACCATTAACAAATTAAAAGAAATAAAAACAAGCGAAAGATGCAGAGATTTATATTTTCCAAATAGAAATTCATTTTGTATTTTAAATTTAAATGAACTTACTAAAAGAAACGAAAATGAGATAATTAAAATTTGTAATGGATTTTATAATGATACATTTTTAGTTGATCAAAATGCTTGTTCTTCACCTCATTTAATATACTGGGTTGGAAAAAAAAATAAAAAAATAATTGATATTTTTTGGAAATCTTTAGAAAAAGTTATTTCAGAAAAAAAATATACAAGTTTTCTTTCTGGTTCATATTACAAATATAATAAACTTTGTAATGAAATAATAAATTTTGATAATTTTGATAGTTTTAATAATTATAAAAATTTTTATTGTATAAATTTAAAAAGAAATAGATTTAATCTTAACGATTTAATATCTAAGTTAGGTTATTTTTATCAAATTCAAGTTAATAATATTAATGAAGTATTTAAAAATGTTGATAGTTTCACACAAACAATGACTTATTATGGTTTTGAAAAAGATGTAATTGCAAAAAATTATAAAAAATATCATCTAAAAGGCATTGATAGAATTGTTCCGATTGGACAGGCACTATCAATAGAATTTGATTGGGATGGATATGATTTATTTAATAGCATGACAAGAAATATAAGTTTGAGATAATGGAAGAAAAAATAATTAAGAATTTTGATAAGAATAGAATTTTAGAGGTTCAGCAAAATAGAGATCCTTTTTTAATGATTGATTATGCTGAGGAAATTGTTATAGAAAAGAGTGTTAAAGGTTATAAAGATTTTGTTAAGGATGAATGGTTTTTTAAAGTTCATTGGCCATCCGACCCAAATGTGCCAGGAACTTTGCAAGTTGAGTGTTTATTTCAAGCAGCATCTTTAGCAATTTTAGCCAAACCAGAAAATAATGGAAAAATTATGTATGTTAGTTCTTTAGATAAAGTAAGGTTCCTAAAAAAAATAACCCCAGGTAAAAGAATGGAAATTAATGCTAAAATAGAAAATTTAAATAGAGGTATTGCAAAATCTAAGGCAGAAGGTAAAGTCGATGATGAGTTAGCTGTTAAAGCTGAATTTTCTTTAGTGCTACCAAATGAATTAAAAAAATATATTTAATATATACTTATGCCAATTGCTTCATCTTTGTTAAATAAACCGAGACTAGTCAAAAAGTTAAGAGATTTCTATGATTACGTAAATAAAAATGATGGAAAAGTTGGAACTAAAACTAGAGGAATAGATTTAAACTTTAATAACGCATGTAACCTCAGATGTAAATATTGTTTTACCAATTCACCAAAAGGAGATCATGTAAAAGAATATCTTGATTTAGGAGCGATAAAGAAACTAGCTGATGAGGCAGATGAATTAGGATATTTTGAATTTGACTTACAAGGAGGTGAGCTATTACTTCAGCCAAAAAAATTGTTTCAAGTTTTAGAGGCAATAAGACCTGAGAGATTTTACATGTATTTAACAACCAATGGTTATTACTTAGACGAATCTATGGCAAAAAAATTAGCTGAATTTAAAGTAAGCAGAGTATCAGTGAGTATTGATAGTATGGATGAAAAAATTCATGATGAAATTCGAGGACGAAAAGAATCCTGGAAAAGAGCTATAGCTGCTTTAGAGCATGTTAAAAATGCAGGCATGGATCCTTACCTAAATATAACAGTAGGTCACTATAACGCTAATACAGAGCATTTTAAAGAATTGTTAGATTATTCAAAACAGAAAAGATACAAAACTTTGCTGAACGTAGCTGTGCCGTCTGGTATGTGGCAAAATGCAGAGGATATTATTTGTGATGATAAAGACAGAGAATATTTAAGAAAAATAAGAAAAGAATACAAAAACTTAGTGAGGAATATTTGGAACCCATTTGATAAAAACCATGAAAAAATTTTAGGTTGTACTACTGTTAATAGAGTATATGTGACTCCTATTGGAGATGTTTTGGTTTGCCCATATGTTCATATAAAAATAGGAAACATTTTTGAACAATCCCTTAAAGAAATTATCGATCATGGGTTTAGTATCAAGTATTTTAGAAATCATAGTAATTTATGCTTGGCAGGCGAGGATAAAGAATTTATCAGTAAATTTATGACTAAGAGTGGTCAAACAATTTTTAAACCTGCTTTAGCAAAAGATATATTTAGTAAAGAAGATTACCAAAATTAAATGCAATTAAAAGATAAGGTTGCTGTTGTTACTGGAGCTTCAGGAGATATAGGAAAAAAAATTCTTGAGGAGTTTTCAAAAGAAGGCGCTGATATTTATGCCTTAGTGAGAAATATTGATGATAAAGAATTTATAGAATTTACAGAAAATTTAAAAAAAATTAATAATAATAAAATTAAGATTGTACACCTTGATCTTGAAAATGAAGATACGATAAGAAGTTCATTTGAATTAATTAAAAAAGATGATGTTAGTATTGATATATTGGTAAACAATGCTGGTAGTATAAGCAATTCATTATTTCAAATGACTTCTCTTAAAAATCTTAGAAATATTTTTGAAATAAATTTTTTTTCCCAATTTCTATTAACACAAACTTATCTAAAATTAATAAACAAATCTAAAAATGGAAGTATATTGTTTGTTTCTTCTAACTCAGCGACTGAAAATCCTATTGGTAGATGTGCATATTCAGCATCAAAAGCAGCTTTAAATAGTTTAACAGTAACAATTTCTAAAGAAATAGGAACTAAAAATTTACGTGTAAATGCGATTCTACCAGGATTAACTGATACAAAAATGGCCAGAAATTTTACTAAAGTTGAAGCTATGGAGGAATATTTAAACAATGTATCTTTAAAAAGGATTGCAAAAACTAGCGAAATAGTAAATGTGATAGTGTTTTTAGCTAGTGATAAATCTTCATATGTAAATGGACAACTCTTAACTGTGGATGGAGGAAGATAGCTTGAAAAAAGTTTTTGATTTAAAAAAGTCCTCTAAATTTTCGCTTAATGTAAGAAAGAAAATACTTGAAATGTCATTCAATGCTGGAGCAGCCAGTGCCCATATTGGGGGGGCCTTATCTTCATCTGATATTATATCAGTAATTTTTTCTAATTATCTAAAATATGATAAAAATAAAACTACCTGGAATGAAAGAGATAGATTTATATTAAGCAAAGGTCATGCTTGCCTTGCCTATTACGCTGCTTTGAACCAGATTGGTGTCTTATCTAACAATGATTTGATGAGCTTTGAAAAAGATAATTCTGATTTAGCAGGACACCCCGTTAAAAATATAAATAAAGGTATTGAGTTTTCAACAGGTTCATTAGGTATGGGATTATCTATAGCTGTGGGTCTAGGTGTTGCATATAAAAGAAAAAAAAAAGAAAACAAAGTTTTTGTCATAATGGGTGATGGTGAATGCAATGAAGGTTCAAATTGGGAAGCATTAATGACTGCTTCTCATTTTAATTTAGACAACTTAGTAATATTTATTGATAAGAATAATTTTCAACAAACTGGAAATTGTGAAGATATATTAAATTTAACTAATTTAAGTGAAAAACTAAGCTCATTTAATTGTTTTTCTAGAGAAATTGATGGTCATGATCATAGTGAAATTTTTAAAGCCATAGATAATAATTTAAATTTAAATGGACCAAATGTAATTGTAGCTAATACTGTAAAGGGTAAAGGTATAAATTTCTTTGAAAATAAAAATGAATGGCATCACTCAGTTTTAAGTAAAAAGGCTTATGAGGAAGCTTTAGACAGTTTAAATAAGAATTATGAATATTGACGAAAAAAAATTAAAAATGATGTCTACCGTTGGTATGAGAGCCAGTTTTGGCTTAAGCTGTTTAGAATTTGTAAAAGAATTTCCTGATTTGATGGTATTAACATGCGACGTGTCAACATCTGCTGGTTTAGATAGATTTAGAAAACAATTTCCATCAAATTATTTAGATATTGGTATCTCAGAACAAAATTTAATTGGAATCGCCACAGGATTAAGCTCTGAAAATTTTAAAGTAATAACTACCACTTTTGCTCCTTTTCAAACTTTAAGATGTTGTGAACAAATTAAGGTAAATCTTGGCTATATGAAATCAAAGGTATTATTAGTAGGTTTGGCGTCAGGACTTAACTTAGGCAACCTGGGATTTACCCATTGTAGTATTGAAGAAATAGGAGTTTTAAGATCTATACCTAATATTCAAATTATAGTCCCAGCAGATTGTTTAGAACTAAGTAAAGCTATTAAAAATTATTTATCTAAAGGAAATAACCCTGTTTATATTCGGTTAACTGGAGGTTCTAATATAAAACAAATATATAAAAAAGACTATAACTTCGAAATTGGTAAAGCTGAAATTTTAAAAGATGGTTTAGATGTTTGTTTTTTTGCTTGTGGAGTAATTTTAAGTAATGTTTTAGAGGCATCAGATATTTTGGAAAAGCAATATAAAATTCAATCAAAGGTGGTTAATATGCATACAATTAAACCAATAGACAAAAAAGCAATAATAGATAGTTCTAAAACTAAATTACATGTGTGTGTTGAAGAGCATAATATAATTGGTGGATTAGCAAGTGCTATAAGTGAAGTAAAGGCAGAGGAAAATATTTCAGTTAAACAAATTAATATAGGTGTAGATGATCAATACATCAAAAGTGGAAGTTATAAATATATGTTAGATTATTTTAATTTATCACCTGACAAAATTGTAAAAAATGTTATTAACGCTCTAAAATAATGTCAAATTCAGATTTATATAAGAAAACTTTTATATCTTCTTTATCGATAGATGAGAAAGTATTTTCAGAAAAATTAGAATATAATGAGATACCAGAGTGGGATTCTATTGGTCATATGACTTTAATGTCTGGCTTGGAGGAATCATTTGGTATCACTTTGGAAACAGATGATATAATTGATTTTAGTTCTTATAACAAAGGTAAGGAAATATTAGAAAAGTATAAAGTTAAGTTTTAATTTTTAATTTCATTATAATTAAGCCCAACGTATGGCATTTTTAGTGGTGCTTTTTCATTTTTCAAGAATGGAATTTTTTGCAATGGATTAAATCTTTCAGTTATGGTTATTCTTAATGAACCTTTTTTCTTACTAGGATAACCTGAATGAACTAAAGATGAGATAAAAATTATAGCTGTTCCTGCTTTAACCTCTAGATATTTTTTCTTATAATTTTTTATATTTTTTTCTTTAATATGAGTATAGTTTTTAGTCCAAGATTTTGCTCCAAGTTTTGCGTTTTCAATGTTATGTTTAAAGTAGCCATCCTTGTGAGAGCTTTCATATACACATAAACCTCCTGTTGTTTTATCAGTATCATATAATGGACACCAAAAAACGATTGTATCTCTCGCAAATTGATTTGTTTCTTGATGGGCCTCTAAAAGTCTATCATTTAGATCATCGTGGACATGGATTGCAGGTCTACCAGAGAATACAACATTAGTTTTAAAGTATTCTTTTACAAAATTAATCATCTTTTTTTTATGAAGTGTTTGTAATAAATCTATATTATAGGGAGCTATATCATACCAATTTCCTTTGAGTTTCGGTTTTGTATCTCTAATAGTAAAATATTTTTTAACCAAGCTTGTATCTTTTTCACCATCTATATAGTTTAGTGTTTCTAGTAAGGTGCTTTTGATTTTTTTTAAATCACTTTTGTTGAGATAATTTTTAAAAACATAATAACCCTGTTTTTCTATATCTTTTTTAATTTTTTTATAGTCCCACATTTTAATTTTAATATTTATATATAAAGTTTATTTATAATTTTTTTAAAAAACTTAAAGAGAAATTTATAAATTATTAAATTTCACAAATCTATATAAACTATTTCCTTTTATAGGGAAGACTATTATTTGTAAATCCATTAGATTTTAACCAATTTTCTGCAATTTTAATTTCGTAATCATAATCTACGTCAAGCACCCCATTTTGAGTGAGAGGATATATTTTTTTACCCATCCATTTTTGTGGTAAAAGTCCTTTTTCGATCTCTTCTAAACATAATGGTCTTACAACAGATACACCACAATCGTGGAAATAAACTGTATCTTGTTTTTGTCTGTTCGAGTCTATTTTGAAATTAAAGTTTTTTAAAGGGATAAATGGAACTAAAGATCCATCTTTGTCAATTTTCCTTGCTCTAATAGGAGTATACATATTAAACCCTGAAACAGTTACTGCTGAGTCAAATTCATTCTTTTTTCTTAATATTTTTATACCTTTCTCAATTGTTTCAGGAAATACAGATACTGCATTACACATTAGAATTACAACAAGTTCAATTTTTTCATCTGTATTTTTTTTAATATTCTCATAAGCATGGACAAAAACCTCTTCTACAGTAGCTTCACTCGTTGCAAGATTTTGTGGCCGATCAATAGTTTCAGTCCCAAAGTCTTTTGCTATTTTCTTTATTTGATCAGAGTCTGTAGAAACATAAATTTTATCAACAAAACTACAATTTTGTGCTGCTAATAGTGGGTATGCCATTAAAGGTCTACCTAACACTAACTTTATATTTTTATTTGGCAGTCCAACACTTCCTCCTCTTCCAATTAAAATAGCCGGTATCATTTTTTAATTTCTTCTATATTGTTCTTCATTACGTTTTGGGTAAAAAGCATCAAAACCGATAGCACCCTCTGACATACCACCATGAAGATGATTTGGTCCTATGCTAACACCATAATTTTCTAGCAAAAGATCTTTTTTGTTGTTTGCATAAAAATTCATTTTACCATTTGTTAACCAAGTTATTTGCTCATTTGGATGACCTTTATCCTCAAATTTGAAACCAGATTTTAAATCGAATAAAACCAGTGTAATTTCTTTACCCTCATAAGGTCTTGAAATTATCTGTCCACCCCATAAATTTCTTGGTTTTATGTCTTTTAAAAAACTAAAATAATTAGTTTTATCATTTAATGGTTTAGATTTCTCTGAACTTACCATGTATAAAATAGTTTTTTGAATTGATGTTATTTGAAATTTTTCTAAACCAGAGACAAAGTCTACAGCATCAAGATTATTTAACCTATTTTTTTTATCATTATTATAAAAATCCACTGATCCACTGATAACAACAAAAATTTTTTCTTTATTATTTAATAAAGGAAATTTAAGACTAACTTCTTCGCTATCTAAAACGCTATTTTCAGGCATTTGAATTTTCGTTATAGAAAGTCCACTCCATCCTTTGAAATTTGCAATTCTAACCTTATCGTTTAAGGGAATAATTTCATCAAGTTTAAAATAAGTTGATTTTGTAGTCATAAATAAATTAAAATGTTATTTTTAAGTTATTTACTATCTTATTCAACAACGTGCAATTAAAAATAAAAAATGAGATTTAACCTAAATTTGTAAATAATATAGATTATGCTAAATCGTGTAACAAGTTATATTCTAAAATCAAAATGGAAGTTTTGTCAGCCTCAAAATAAACCTTTGTTATTAATTGATGGTCGGTTTGATCCTTTAAAATATTATTTTAATAAGTCTGATTACAATATTTTATATAGAAGGGGAGAAGAAATAAATTTTTTTGTTATTTTAAAATGTTTAATGCAATTAGATTTTAAATTTAAAAATTATATTTTAAATTATATTGAAATTGTAAAACCTAAATTACTTATAACTTCAATTCATAACTATGTTGGTTTTTATAAATTATCAAAACTAACAGGTATTAAAACAATGTTTATACAAAGCGCAATCGTAACTAAGTGGGGAGATTTATTTGGAAATAAAATAGTAACTAACAGCAAGAATAAAAAAAAATTCAGGGTTGATTATATGTTGGTTTTTAACTCTTCATATGGGAAGGAGTTTAGCAAATTTATTTCAGGAAAATATTTTGTAATCGGTTCATTTAAAAATAATTTAATAAAAAAAAATTATAAAAAAAAAAATGAGATTCTATTTTTATCAACTTTTAAACCTTTGGAGCATAGCTCTATTCTTATAAATGGTATTAAGGCATTTAAATTTACAATTAATGATAAAAAATTACTTTTTAGAATATTAGAATTAAGTAAAAAAAATAATCTAAAAGTAAACATTCTAGGTAAACAAGATTCAATTCAAGAAAGTAAAATGGAAGAAGATTATTATAAAAAAATTTTTGGAAGTAATTTAAAATTTATAAAAAATTTTGCTGGAAGACAAACATATAAAATTATTAGAAAATTTAAATACGTTTTAAATATAGACTCTACGTTAGGTATTGAAAACTTTTCTTCAGGAGGAAGGACAGGTTTTATATTTGTAAGACCTTATAAAAGCGTAATCAAAACAAGAGCCTTTGGTTATTTAGAAAAACTAGGCAGAAAAGGTCCATTCTGGACTAGTTATAATAATAATAAAGAGATAGACAGAATTTTTAATTTTATAATCAAAACTAACAATAAGAAATGGAAATATATAAACAAATTTTACTTTAATAAGGTTATGCCTTATGAAGAAAATAATAAAACGTTTATTTCAATTTTAAATAATAAAATTAAATTAAAAAAATAAATATGAAAGCTAATATTTTAGATTGCACGCTAAGAGATGGTGGATATTATAATAACTGGTTATTTTCACCAAAATTAATAAATGATTATATTAAATTCGTAGAGCGAAATCAGATAAAATTTATAGAAATAGGATTTAGATTTTTTGATGAAATTAGAACAAAGGGTAGCACTGCTTATTCAGATCTATCATTTATTCAATCATTAAGATTTGAAAAACAAACATCAATTGGATTAATGTTTAATGGATCAGATATACTTAAATATAAAAAAAATAAAAAAATAATTAATTATTATTTAGATGTTTTAAGATCTAATAAATTAAGTTTTGTTAGAATAGCTTGCCATAAAAAAGAACTTGATCAAATATCTTTTTTTACAAAAAAAATAAAATTGAATAAAAAAAAATTAATGATTAATTTAATGCAAATATCTGAGATAAAAAAAATAGAAATAAAAAATATTTGTGAAAGATTAAAAAAAGTTAATCCAGATGTTTTTTATGTGGCAGACAGTTTGGGATCAATGAAACCTCAACAATTTAAAATTATAATTAAACAAATTAGAAAATTTTGGCATGGTGAAATTGGAATCCATGCTCATAATAATAAAAATCTTGCACTTAAAAATACTATTATGGCGAATTCATTAGGAGCGGAATGGTTAGATTGTACTATTACTGGAATGGGCAGAGGAGCAGGAAATACAATTACAGAAGATTTATTGAGAAAATTGAATAAAACTAAATTCAAAAAAACTGATAATTTTTTAATTAATAAATTTAAATTACTAAAAAAAAAATACAAGTGGGGTGCTAGCAAAATATACGAGATGGCAGCAAATTATAAAATTCATCCAACATATGTTCAATTACTTTTAACTGGAAAACCTTTCGCAGAATACAGAAAAAATATAAAAAATGTCTTAAAAAATTTAAAAAAATCTTCATCAAAGTTTGAAATTAATAAATTATACATTGCATTAAATTCTGAGGTAAAAAAATATAAAAATAATTTTGGATTTTTAAAAAATAAATTGAATAAAGATGTATTGATAATTGGATCTAAGGATAATTTAAATAAAGATTTACTTAAATTAAAAAAATATATTAGAGAAAAAGACATTTTTGCTATTTCTCTAAATGATACAAAACAAATTAGAGAAAATTTGTGCGATGTACATGTTGCCTCTCATCCTTTAAGAATAGCAACTGATTTCAACCATTATAGTCAGAATAAAAATTATGCTTTGCCATATAATATATTGAACAGTAAAAAACTAAAAAAAATTTCAAAAAATATTTATAATGTAAATATTAAATTCGGAAAAAATAATTTTGATAAAAAAAATAATATTTTTGAATTAGGTACACCATTAGCAATTGGTTTTGCTTTACAAATTGCTCTCAAAATTAAAACAAATAAGATTATTTTATATGGTTTTAGTGATGAATATTCTGATTTATATCAAAAAAGTGAGTTAAAATCCTCAAAAGTTTTAAAAGATCTAAATAAAATCAGTAGAATTAAACTTGATGGAGAAACAGATTTAATACTTAGAACTTTTAAAAAACAAAATTCTAAAATAAAAATTACATCTATCAATTTTTAGTCTAAACAATTTTTGTTGTAACAAGGATTTGCAAACTCAAGATTTGATATATCTTCAATAATTTTTTTATGTGAGTATGATTTATTATTTATTATGCTGTCAATAATATGGAAAACAATACTAGCATTATATTTTCTATCAATCTTGTAGTAATCTTTTTCATTATCTAATTTTATGGCTAATAGGCTTTCATAATAAGTTTTTGTTTTTGTATCTTTTTCTCTAAACCAATGGTCTGAAGAAATTATTAAGTTTAAGTTTTCGTATTCATCTTGTAATTTTAATAATTTTTTAATCACTAGATCATTATATTTTAGATTTATAAGATATTTTGCATATCTTTCATTTTTATGTATTTTAAAGTTAAATTTTTTTTCACTAAAATCAGATGGCAAATGGGGAAGATAAACATGGGTGAAGATTAGTGAATGTTGTTTTTTATCAATTAAATCTCTAATTTTTTTGAATGTTATAAAATTTTTTCCATCAAAATCATCTATCTCTAGATCAGTTTGTAAATTCAATATTTTTTGATATTTGTTTTTATTATCTGCTTCTTTTACTTTTTTACCTTTATTTATTAGACTATAAAATTTTTTCACATAATTTATAAATGAATAATGAAAAAAAATTCCATTATAATTTTTCTTATTAAATAAGCTTAATTGTTCAAATAAGTTTATTTTTTCAACAAATTCATGACAATTTTTTAATTCATAATTTTTAAAATATACACTGCAGTATTTTGTTACAGTTGATAATATTGCAAAACTATTTTGGTTACTTATTAATTTTTGAAAAATTGTTTTATTAAAATCGTATCTTAATTTTTCATTTTTGTTATTTAAAAGAAATACTTCCTTATTTTTAATACTTATATTTTCAAAATTAAAACCGGTTAATATTCCCATCATAGAAAATTTAGTTTGTTTTGCATTTGGGATTATATTGTTAAAATAAATTGACTCTTTTTTGAGATTATTAAAATATCTTAAATTGTTATTTAATTTTAGGTCCTCAACAAAATTTGGATCATATTCATCAAACAAAACCCATAATGTAGTTGTATCATTTTTTTTAATACTAGAATTTTCTTTTATAATAGGTTTTTTATTCACTATATTTCTCAAATAACTATCGGGATATAAAAAAATCTCTCTATAAAAAAAAAAGATAATAAAAATGACTGTGGTAATTCTAAAAAATCTTATAATTGAATAATTTTTATTCTCTACAAAATAAACAAATAAAGAGGAAATAAAATATGGGAGCAAAATTTTTAATGGTTTAACAAATATATTTTTATCAAAATTCAAATTTATTAATATCTTTTCTATAAAATCGCTAAGACTAACATTTCCATAAAAATAAAAGCACGTTTGAATTATAATAACTAATAACCATGTTTTAAAAAAAAATTCTAATATTCTTCTAATAGTAAATTTTGATATTTTTTTTATTACAATGTTAATTAATTGAAAAAAAATAAATTGAAAAGTTAGAAGATAAAATAACTCAGGAATTTTGATTTTATAATTAATGGACTCATAAGTACTAAATTTAAAATAATAATAGTTTAGGGTAAATAATATTGAAATTAATAATAGATTTTTTGTTGTAAAAAATTTATCTAAATCGTCTTTAAAAGACATATCAATTTAGTTATTTTTTTTCTTCTATTTTTTTATCGTCTTTTTTTTCCTTCTTTTTAAAAAGGGATTTAATTATTCTTATTGGGTATCCTAAATAAAATGCAATAACACCCAAAAATGCTATGATTGCTTGTAATATAAATGCACCAGCACCTGGGTCAGCATATGCAAAAGCATAATTTGTAATTAAAAATTGTAATAATAAGAGATAAATAATTTTTAGCATAGAAGATATGTATAATATCCTTTTTCAATTTCAATCTTTATTTAAAAATTTCAACGCTGATGTTATTGAATTTGTATAATTATAAA
>MDTG01254911.1_pt1 | contig 14647 bp, 12 predicted proteins | sample 811421 | NCBI WGS metagenome assembly MDTG01 (sample SAMN05326645, study PRJNA326480) | marine metagenome | isolation source: seawater | place: Pacific Ocean: South East | collected 2011
CTGCTGTCGACGGTATTCTTGCCGACTTCGGTGTTTCTTCACATCAGTTCGATGTTGGGTCCCGGGGTTTTTCCACCCGATATTACGGCCCCTTGGACATGTGAATGAATCCGCTCAGTGCATTGAGTGCCCGTGAAGTAGTTAATCAATACATTTTTGAAGACTTAGTCCAGCTGTTTAAAGTTTATGGTGAACTTCGGATGGCAAAAAAAATAGCGAGCCTCATTGTCAGTAAAAGAGAAGCGGCTGCTTTAGAAACCACTCAGGAATTGGTGGAATTACTAAAACCCATCTTCCCAAAAAATGCTTTTAACAAGTTAATTGCTCAAGTTTTTCAAGCCATCAGGATTGAGGTCAACGCAGAATTGGATGTGATTAAATCACTTTTAGAGCAATCGGTTGACGTGCTCAATCAGGGGGGGAGAATCGTCTGTATCTCCTACCATTCTCTGGAGGATCGACTGGTAAAACTTTTTATCAGAGAAGGGAAATTTGAGGGCATGGCAGCTTCTGATTTATATGGAAATAGGCATTTGCCATTCAAAAAAGTTGGCAAATTGAGTTTACCCTCTGCCGAGGAGATAAAAGAGAACAATAGGGCGAGAAGTGGAAAACTCAGAATTGCAGAAAGGGTATGAGAAAGCTAATGTCCCTGTTGCAAATGGATTTTTTGGTCAATGACGCCGCCTATAAAAATTGGCGGATGATCCTTTTTCTCTCGGTACTATCGCTCATTATGATTGCCAGTGGTCATTTGGCCGAACGAAAGATTTTTCAAATCGCCCGACTTAATGAAGACCTTAAAAAATTGAAGAGTGAGTTCATTGAGCAACGTACAGATTTGATGAATTTAAAAATGGAAACCAAAATAATGAAGGAGTTAAGTCCACTTGGAATAGGCCCTGCAGATATGCCTCCTATAAAACTCAAAGTAAAAGAATAGTGATGGATAAAAAGAATAATACAATCATGAATCGCAGCTATTTTATAGCATTCGGGCTATTGTTGTTTTCATTTTTATTGGTTGCCAAACTATTTCACATTCAGTTTTCGGAAGGAGCGAAATACAAAGAGCTGGCATCCAAGCGAACTTTAAAAAAGGATATTATCGAGCCCAGTCGGGGAAATATATTTGCAGATGATGGCAGCATTATCGCCACCTCCATGGCTAGATACGAAATCCGTTGGGACGCAACTGTACCCTCAGATGCTTTATACCAAAAACACAAAAAATATTTGACGGCCGGATTGGCGGAGGTTTTAGACACCGAGGAAAATAGGATTGCAAACCGACTCAATCGTGCGGTTAAAGAAAAAAGCAGGTATGCACTAATCGCAAGAGACTTGAATTATTCTGAGCAAAAAATGATTAAGGCACTTCCACTTTTTAATTTGCCTTCCTACAGGGGAGGGTTGATCGTTGAACATGCGATGGTGAGGGCTCATCCGTTGGGTAAAATGGCGGAAAGGACCGTAGGGCGTGTATTTATAGAAAAGCATGGCGGATATAGAAGAGTGGGCTTGGAGGGGGCATTCAGCCAATATCTTGAAGGGGAAACTGGACAAAGACTCAAACAAAAAATTGCGGGAGGTCAGTGGAAGCCGATCAATGATGAAAATGAAAAAGAGCCGACCGAAGGTTTTGATGTGCATACCACCATCAATGTCAATATTCAAGACATTGCCCACACCGCTTTGTTAGCGCAATTGGAAAAGTTTAAGGCAGAACATGGAACCGTGGTGGTTATGGAAACCCAAACAGGAAAAATAAAAGCGATAGCCAACTTAGGCAGAACTAAGGTGAGCACTTACTATGAAACGCTCAACTATGCTGTCGGTGAAGCCCACGAGCCGGGCTCAACTTTTAAGCTAATGGCCATGGTTGCAGCTTTGGAAGATAAAGTTGTAGATGAAAATACCATGATCGCTACTGGGAAAGGCGAACTCACCTTTTTCAAAAGATTCAAAGTGAGGGATTCAAAAAAAGGAGGGTTCGGGACGATTTCTGCTGCCAAGGTTTTTGAGGTTTCTTCCAATACCGGCATGGTGAAAATAATTCATGACAATTATGGTAATACTCCCGAAAAATTTGTGAACCGATTGTACAATATGGGCATCAATAAACCCCTGGGTCTTCCAATATTGGGTGAAGGAATTCCCAAAATTATCCACCCCGATGATAAAGATCAATGGGACCGTCTCGATTTACCTTGGATGGCCTATGGCTATGGAGTCGCAATTACCCCGCTACAAACCCTTGCTTTTTATAATGCCATTGCAAATAATGGCGAAATGGTCAAGCCTCGTTTTATTGAGAAAATTGATTCCTACGGTGAAAAATTAGATCAGTCTTTCGGGAAAATTACTCTTAACCCTTCCATTTGTTCACAAGCTACCATCGACAAAGTAAAAAAAATGATGTTCAACGTAGTCGATAAAAAATGGGGCACTGCCCACAATATCAAAGACGATGTGTTGGCCATGGCTGGAAAAACAGGCACCTGCCAGTTGGATTACAATCAAAAGGGAAAAGAAATACAGTACACTGCGACATTCGTGGGATATTTCCCGGCTGAAGTACCAAAATACTCTTGCATAGTGGTCATTCACAGACCCGACAAGCAGCTGGGATACTATGGATCCACAGTGGCCGCTCCTGTTTTTAAAAAAATCGCTAAGAAAATTCACAACAACCTTCCTGAAACCATAAACATACATCCCGATCAAATCAAAAATTTATCCTCAAAAGCTTTTAATGTGGACTCTTCCGATGCGGTGATTCCCAACTTAAAAGGGTTAACCCCAATGGAGGCAATATCGGTTTTAGAACCCATGGGCCTCAAAGTTGTAATCAAAGGGAAAGGAAAAGTAAAAAAACAATCCATAAAGGCGGGAATGCGCTACCGAAATAACCAAACCATTGTATTAGAGCTGTCTTGAAAAAATTAAAAGAAATATTGTACAAAGTAGCCATCGAAGGGATTTCAGGTTCCACGGAGGTTGCTGTCACTGATATTTCCTTTGATTCCAGAAAAGTAAATAAAGGAACGATGTATGTCGCCATAAAAGGAACAAAGCACGATGGTCATGAGTACATTGATCAAGCTGTTGACTCTGGAGCGCAATCCGTCCTCTGCGAAATACTTCCCCAACAGATAAGTGCTGGAGTGGTTTACATAAAGGTGGAAGACAGCAAAGAAGCACTTGGTTGGGTGGCCGCAAATTATTTTGATAATCCTTCTCGAGAACTAACATTGATTGGAATTACGGGTACCAATGGTAAAACCTCTATCGCATTAATGCTCTACGAATTGTTTCAAACCAGCCACTCCCCATCTGGTTTGATCTCAACGGTAGCCATTCAATATGGGGAACTTTACTATTCTGCTACCCATACCACCCCAGATCCTGTTTCTATCAATCAACACCTAAGTCTTATGGTGGATTTGGGAATAGAAAATTGTTTTATGGAGGTCTCCTCTCATGGCATCCATCAAAAAAGAATATCGGGATTAGAGTTTAACGGAGCCGTATTTACCAACCTTACCCACGACCACTTGGATTATCACAAGACTTTTAAAGCCTATAGAGACACCAAAAAAATACTATTTGATTCCCTATCCAAGAACGCCTTTGCTTTGGTCAATGCAGACGATAAAAATGCAAAATTTATGCTGCAGAACTGCAAGGCAAAAACACATACCTATTCTTTGCAAAGGCTCGCAGATTTTTCGGCTCAAATAATGGAGAGTCAATTCAAAGGTATGTTGCTAAAAATTGACCAAAAAGAGGTCTGGTCTCAGCTCGTAGGTGAGTTTAATGCATATAATCTCTTAGCTGTTTTTTCGGTCGCCCAACTCTTGGGAAAAGACCCATGGGAGACTTTGAAATTGATCAGTCAGTTGCAAAGTGTAAAAGGAAGGTTTCAAACTTTTGAGAGCACGGGCAAGGTCATGATAGTGATCGATTATGCGCATACCCCCGATGCGCTAAAAAATGTTTTGATGACCATAAATAAAATAAGAACATTAAATGAAAACCTGATTACTGTTATCGGTTGTGGGGGTAATCGTGATCTGGAAAAGAGACCCATTATGGGATCTATAGCAGCCCAATATAGCTCAAAAGTATTATTTACTTCCGACAATCCTCGCGATGAAGACCCCGATCTAATAATTGAACAGATGAGCGAGGGAGTGGATCCAGTAGATTATAAAAAAATCATGCGGGTTCCCATAAGAAGAGAGGCCATCAATATAGCCTATCAAATTGCCCAAGCGGGAGACGTTGTTCTTATTGCAGGAAAGGGACACGAGAATTATCAGGAGGTAAAAGGGGAAAAGTATCCTTTCGACGATTATGAAATTGCTAAAGAAATTTTTTCAAAAACACTTTAAACAATGTTGTACTACCTGTTTGAATTTCTCGAGCAAAAGTTTCAATTACCAGGGGCTACACTGTTTCAGTTTTTAACATTTAGGGCCGCATTAGCCGTTATTATTTCTTTGGCATTTACCTTGATCTATGGAAAAATTATTATTCGATTTCTATTAAAAAAACAAATTGGAGAATCGGTAAGAGATTTGGGCTTGGCCGGTCAACGTCAAAAATCTGGAACCCCAACCATGGGGGGCATTATCATAATATTGGGTACGCTGATACCTGTTCTTTTATTGGCTAAAATTAATAATATATACATCCTCTTAATGATTTTAACTACACTGTCCATGGGATCCATTGGGTTGATAGATGATTACATTAAAATTTTTAAGAAAGACAAAGGTGGACTCAAGGGAAGATTTAAAATATTTGGTCAACTACTATTGGGGATAATGGTGGGTGCTGTTCTTTATTTTCATCCCGACGTTAAAGTGAAGGAGGAAATCAGGACATCAGAATCACAACAGTTTACTTCAATTCAAGAGCAATTTTCTGCCGAAAAAAAATCTACACTTACCAACATTCCATTGTTTAAAGACAATGCATTCGATTATGCTGATTTATTGCGTTGGATTTCGCCAGAACTGGAAAAATACACCTGGCTTGTTTTTATCCCCATTGTTGTTTTTATCATCATGGCCGTATCCAACGGGGCAAATTTAACCGACGGAATTGATGGATTGGCTGCGGGTTCCTCAGCGATAATGGTGTTGGTCTTGGGAATTTTTGCATGGGTGTCTGGAAATTTAATTTTTTCTGATTACTTGAACATATTGTATATCCCGAATGTAGGAGAGGTCGTAATTTTTGTCGCCGCTTTCTCTGGGGCATTGATCGGTTTTTTATGGTACAACACCTATCCAGCATCCGTTTTTATGGGAGATACAGGAAGTCTTACCATCGGTGCAATTATCGCAGTGATTGCCCTTATTGTTAGAAAAGAACTTCTTATACCGTTGCTGTGTGGGATTTTCTTGATTGAGAACCTCTCAGTAATTATTCAGGTAGCCTACTTTAAGTACACTCGTAAAAAAACCGGAGTGGGAAAAAGAATTTTTAAAATGGCGCCTTTACACCATCACTACCAAAAATTGGGTCAACACGAGAGCAAGATTGCCGCCCGTTTTTGGATTATCGGAATATTGTTGGCCGTTTTGTCCATTGTAACCCTAAAAATCAGATAATGAAAGAAAAACTGGTCATTTTAGGGGCAGGTGAAAGTGGTTTAGGCACAGCGATATTGGGGGTAAAGCAAGGCTATGAGGTGTTTGTGTCCGATCATGGAAAAATTGCCGAAGCCACCAAAAAGCAACTCGATGAATTAGCGGTAGCGTGGGAGGAAAATACCCATACCCTTTCCAAAATGAATGACGCAAATTGTGTAATGAAAAGCCCTGGAATACCAAACTCAATCCCTTTGGTTGATGCATTGTCCACTCGAAACATTCCGATTGTTTCTGAAATAGAGTTTGCTTCAAAATTCACCAGAGCTACATTGATAGGCATCACGGGTACCAATGGGAAGACAACCACCGCCCTAATGACTTATGACATCCTAAAAAACGCTGGTTATGAAGTGGCCTTGGCGGGAAATATTGGAAATAGTTTTGCCAAGGAGGTCGCTGAAAATGATTATCAATTTTATGTATTAGAAATCAGCAGTTTCCAATTGGATGATATTGTGAATTTTACCCCCCATATAGGCGTCATCACCAACATAACCCCCGATCATCTGGATCGGTATAACAATGATTTTGGCCAATACCTTAAGTCCAAGCTAAGAATCAATAAAAACCAGTCGAAACGTGATGTTCTCCTCTTCAATGCAGATGATGTGGAATTGACTGAAGCGTTAGAAAAAATTGATACCAAAGTGACCCTTCATCCCTTTGGAAGGAACCTTAAATATTCCAATAACACTTATTCTGAGCAAGAACATATTGTAATTGAAAAACAAAAAAACAAAACAATGATAAATACAACAGATTTTCCTTTGTATGGGAGGCATAACCTGTTAAATGCTATGGCAGCATCAACAGTCGCTCATTTATTAGATGTTAGCAAGCACACCATTCGAGAGAGTTTACTCAATTTTAAAGGAGCACCTCACCGTTTGGAGCAGGTTTTAAAGATTCAACACATCCGATACATCAACGATTCAAAAGCGACCAATGTCAATGCAGTATATTTTGCATTGGAAAGTATGAATGCGCCCACGGTATGGATTGTCGGTGGTGTTGATAAAGGGAATAACTACGAAATGCTCTACCCTTTGGTAAGAGAAAAAGTCAGGGCCATCATATGTTTGGGCGTAGACAATCAAAAAATAATCAGTGCCTTTGAACCCTTAACAGATTTGATGCTTGAGACTCAGTCCATGAAAGAGGCTGTTTTGATTGCCAATAAAATTGCGCAAAAGAAAGACAATGTTTTACTCTCACCTGCTTGCGCGAGTTTTGATCTTTTTGAAAATTATGAGGACCGGGGCAATCAATTTAAACAGGCAGTAAGAGAACTATAATATATAACAATGAAAAATAGGTTAGACATACTTTTAGGAGACCGAGTGCTTTGGGTGGCTCTAGCACTTCTTTCCATTTTTTCATTTCTCCCTGTGTTCAGTGCCAGTTCAAACCTTACCTATGTTGTGGGGAATGGAACTCCTTGGAGTCACTTGCTCAAGCATTTTATTGTTTTGGTTTTCGGTTTTGGGTTGATGTATGTCCTTCACAAAACTCCTTATCGGTATTTTAGAGGAATCTCTATTCTTGCACTTCCTTTAATCATTTTATTATTGATTTACACCGCTAGTCAGGGGACCCTAATTGGTGGCGCCAATGCCAGTCGATGGATTAGAATTCCAATAGTGGGTTTGAGTTTTCAGACTTCCACGCTGGCTTCCATAGTGCTCTTGTCCTATGTCGCACACATAATGTCAAAGGATAATCCCAAAATCTATCGTTTAAAATCTTCGATTATAACGCTGTGGCTTCCTGTATTTATTATTGTGCTATTGATTCTTCCGGCCAATCTGTCCACCGCAATTCTGTTGTTTTCTATGGTCATCATTCTTGTTTTTTTGGGAGGATATCCACTAAAATATCTCTTTGGAATCATTGGGACAGGTTTGCTGATGGGGATGCTTTTCATACTTGTGGCCAAAGCTCTCCCTGAGTTGATTCCCAATAGGGTAGATACTTGGGTCAGTAGAATTGAAAATTTTACAAATGGAGGAAGTGGTGGTGAAAACTATCAAATTGAAAGGGCCAAAACAGCTATAGCAACTGGAGGTTTGCTGGGACTTGGTGCGGGAAAAAGTGTGATGAAAAACTTTCTCCCCCAAAGCTCGTCCGATTTTATTTATGCCATTATCGTGGAGGAGTTTGGTTTAGTTGGAGGGGCTGCTTTAATTTTATTGTATTTGATCGTATTGTTTAGAATCGTTGTTATCGCTCACAAATCTGATACTGACTATGGAAAATTACTGGTATTGGGATTGGGATTGCCGATCATCATTCAGGCATTTGTGAATATGGCCGTTGCTTTGGAAGTATTTCCAATTACGGGTCAGACCCTGCCGTTAATCAGCAGTGGTGGGACAGCGGCTTGGATGACCTGTATCGCCTTTGGAATGATACTCAGTGTAAGTGCTGGTCAAGAAAAAGAGGTCCCTACTACTCAAAATACTTATGATAAAAATGAAAACCCTTTAACCATTCTCAGTGAAACCATATAAAGTGATCTTATCGGGCGGTGGTACTGGCGGACATCTCTATCCGGCACTTGCAATTGCCAATGCTTTTAAGATACGGAATCCAAATGCTGAAATACTATTTGTAGGGGCCCTAGGGAGAATTGAAATGGAAAAAGTACCTCAGGCAGGCTATAAAATAATCGGGCTATGGATCGATGGACTGCAAAGGTCGATATCTTTAAGAAACTTAACTTTTCCCTTAAAACTCGTTTTTAGTTTATTAAAATCCATTTTTATACTCTACAAATTTAAACCAGACGTGGTGGTAGGTACAGGAGGATATGCCAGTGGCCCATTACTTTTTATGGCCAGTATATTTAAAATCCCCACGCTTATTCAAGAGCAAAATTCTTATCCAGGCATCACCAATAAACTATTGTCCAAGTTGGTAAATACCATAGCTGTAGCCTATGAGCGAATGGAGCGATTTTTTCCAGCTCACAAAATTGTAACTACCGGAAACCCCATACGAAAGACGATTGTGGAAGGGAACATCAAAAAACAGCAAGCAAAAGAATTTTTTGATCTCAAAAACAATGATTCTACGCTAGTGGTACTGGGCGGCAGTCTGGGTGCGAAAAGAATCAACGAGCTGGTTGCCACACATTTGGATTTTTTCAAGAAGCTTGGGGTGCTATTGATCTGGCAATGTGGTGCCCTGTATTATGATCAATTCAAAAAATACCAATCGGAAAAGGTAAAAATAATAGCTTTTGTCTCTGAAATGGATCATTTATATGCAGCCGCGGATATGATCATATCCCGATCAGGGGCGGCTACTTTATCCGAATTGTGTGTCGTTTCTCGACCAGTTTTGTTAATTCCCTCTCCCAATGTAACTGAAAATCATCAGTATCACAATGCCATGGCGTTAGAGCAAAAGTTAGCGGCATTGGTCATAGAGGAAAAAAATTTAGAGAAGGGTTTTAAAAAAATATTTTTAGACCTGATCGAGCCCGAAAATCAAAAAAAAATGACAAAAAATATTAAAGAACTGGCAATACCTGATGCTACTTCACGAATAGTAGATTTAACAATGGCGCTTTTGTAGATGAGTTTAAAAGAAAAAAAATATTACTTCTTGGGGATTGGAGGCATTGGTATGTCAGCATTGGCCAAGTATCTTTTTCATGAAGGATGCCAAGTGATGGGTTATGACAAAACACATACACCCCTAACCACTAAGTTAGCGGAATTGGGATTGCCCATTATTTTTGATGCTTCCATCGATGCAGTTCCCGAGCCTTTTATATCTCCTGAAACTGAGGTTATTTTCACGCCGGCAATACCCAAAGACCATCCACAGCTTCTCTTTTTCCTCGATCAAGGAAACCCGATCCAAAAAAGGGCTGCTTTATTGGGTGAAATCACAAAATCAACAATAGTTTTTGCCGTAGCAGGAACCCATGGAAAAACAACAACTGCCTCTTTTTTAACCCATTTATTTGACTACTTAAAAATGAATTTTTCAGCTTTCTTGGGTGGAATTATGAATGGTTATGAAAGCAATTTAATAAGAAAAGGAGATCAATATTCTATCGTAGAAGCGGACGAATATGATCGTTCTTTTTTAAAATTATCTCCAGACTTCGCCTGTATTACTGCTACAGATCCTGACCATTTGGATGTGTATGGTACTCCTGAAAATATCAAAGAGGCTTTTGCTCAATTCTCCAGTTTGGTATCACAAGGTGTGGTTTCTAAACGACATGTTGGATTGGGTACAACCAGTTATTCTATAGAGGAGCAGACCGATTATTCCGCACAGCAGCTTCGCCCAGAAGCGCAGGGGTATTATTTCGATTTTGAAACACCAAATCAAAAATTTAAAAATATTTATATCAGTACCATTGGCAAGCACAACCTGTCCAACGCCATAGCCGCTTTGGCCCTAATGGATGTTGCGGGTTTGCCTGTAGAAAAAGCTTTGCCCGCCTTGGCGAATTTTAAAGGAATTCAACGCCGTATGCAGCTGTTCTCAATGGGAGATAAACTAATTATGGATGATTATGCACACCATCCTGAGGAAATAAAGGTGGTTCTGGATACTGTCAAAGAATTTTATCCTTCAAAAAAAAATATGGTGATTTTTCAGCCTCACCTGTTCTCTCGTACCCAATATTTTATGACTGATTTTGCTAATATATTATCCAAATTCGATGAGATTGTTTTGATGGATATTTACCCAGCTCGCGAGCTACCGATTTCTGGGGTTACTTCCGATGTTTTATTGGAGCAAATAACCAACCCCAACAAGAGGAAAATAAAAAATGAGGCTTTCCAGGAAACGGTAATCGATGCTATGTCTGAATTGGTTTTGATTTTAGGAGCAGGAGACATTGGAAATTATATTCATGAATTAAAAAATGAGACGATAAATGCGACTTAAAAAATACTTATTTTTTGCTTTTGGTTTGACATTTACATTGTTGATGACCGCTTTTGCTCATTACAGAAATAGTTTGCGCTTAGTGGAAAATATTACTGTTGAATTTGAGGCTCAGCAATTCCAGTTTTTAAATGATTCTCTCGTTAATAAATTGTTAATACAAAAAAAAGGAGCACTTCCATGGAAGGCTAAAGATAGTTTAGATTTGATTAAGCTTGAGCATCTATTAGAAAATGATCCTTATATTAAAAACGCTGATGTTTATCATTTTCAACAGGGTGTTTTGGGGGTCAGAATTCAAGAAAAAAAAGCGATTATTAGGATACAGGGACCCAAACAATTTTTCATGGACAGTAGTGGAGATTTCTTTCCTATTTCAAAAAATTATACGCCAAAAGTACCCCTTTTCTGGGGCACTATGGAAGAAGAACAAAAGCCTGACTTATTGTTTTTGATTGATCAGTTAAATACTGATCCATTTTTGCGCAATGAATTGGCATCCATTCAATACCGATCGAACTCATTTTTTATAGGGTTGAGGTCATTTGAATTCGAAGTAGAAATTGGGCAAGTTCGTCGTTTAAGAGAGAAAATTTCAAAGCTAAAAGTTTTTTGTGCTTATCGTGAAAGTCATCCTTCGGCAACTGAATTTAGTCGAATTAATTTAAAATTTAAAAATCAAGTAGTAGGATCTTAAATCATTAATATGAAGCATTCAAATATTTCCGTAGGTCTGGACATTGGAACGACAAAAATCGTAGCCATGGTCGGGAAAAAAAATGAATTTGGGAAAGTGGATATAATGGGCATAGGTAAATCGAAGAGCCTAGGAGTTCACAGGGGTGTTGTAAACAATATCACCCAAACCATACAATCCATACAACAATCCATAGAAGAAGCCAAAGTAGTCTCTGGTCATGAAATTAGTGAAGTGGTGGTAGGAATTGCAGGTCAACATATAAGAAGTTTACAGCACAGCGATTACATCACGCGCCCCAACCCTCAGGAGGTAATATCTCAAGAAGATGTAGAGCGACTGATCCAGCAGGTGTACAAACTGGTAATGCTACCTGGAGAAGAAATAATCCATGTGCTCCCCCAGGAGTACAAGGTGGATGGACAGGCTGAAATTAAAGAACCCGTTGGGATGTATGGAGGCAGACTTGAAGCAAATTTCCATGTGGTGGTAGGACAGGTCACCTCTATCAAGAATATCGCAAGATGTGTTAAAAGCGCTGGCTTAACCATGGGTAATATTACTTTAGAGCCACTGGCATCCTCAGAAGCAGTTCTAAGTCAGGAAGAAAAAGAAGCAGGCGTTGCCTTAATTGACATCGGTGGGGGAACCACTGATCTCGCCATTTTCAAAGATGCTATCATTCGTCACACCGCGGTAATTCCATTTGGAGGAAATGTAATCACCGACGATATCAAAGAGGGGTGTTCTATTATTGAAAAACAGGCCGAACTCCTAAAGGTAAAGTTTGGCTCTGCCTGGCCTGGAGAAAATCGGGATTCTGAAATTGTTTCTATCCCAGGATTGAGAGGAGGAGAACCCAAAGAAATTTCCTTAAAAACCCTGTCGAAAATCATCAATGCTAGGGTGGTAGAAATAATGGAACAAGTTTATTTGGAAATCAAAAACTATGGCCACGACGACCAAAAGAAAAAACTTATTGGTGGGGTAGTTTTGACGGGTGGGGGAAGTCAGTTAAAACACCTAAAACAGTTAGTGGAGTATATGACTGGAATGGATACCCGCATTGGGTATCCGAGTGAACACCTAGCCGGAGACACCAACAAATCAGAAACGAGCCCGATTCTTGCAACAGCCGTTGGACTATTGATGAACGCATTGGACCAGCAAGAAAAAAATACCCCCAAAGAAAAGGAACTCTCAGCAACCGAATCCACTGAAGGGGATTTGGATGAGACGGAAGTCCCCGAGATCCAACCGAGCTCCATATCCGACAAAAGGAAAACCATTATGGAACGTTGGGTAGAGAAATTGAAAGAATTCTTAGATAACGCATAAAAACATTAGAATGGAATCTGAATTGGACAATAATTTTAGTTTTGATTTACCCAAAAACAAGAGCAATGTCATTAAAGTCATCGGCGTAGGTGGAGGTGGAAGTAACGCAATAAACTACATGTTTCAGCAAGGCATTAAGGGGGTTGATTTTGTGATTAGTAATACTGATGCGCAAGCACTTAACGAAAGTGCTGTTCCCATCAAAATACAATTGGGTGCGACGCTGACAGAGGGATTGGGCGCAGGAGCCAACCCAGAAGTAGGCGCATTGGCAGCAGAGGAAAGCTTGGATGACATCAAAACCCTGCTCAACACCCAAACCAAAATGGTCTTTATCACTGCCGGAATGGGGGGTGGAACAGGAACAGGAGCCGCTCCGATAATTGCCAAAATGGCCAAAGAGATGGATATTCTTACGGTTGGAATTGTGACAATGCCATTTCAATTTGAAGGAAAATTACGATTAGAACAGGCCGAAAAAGGGTTGGAAAAATTTAAAAAAACTGTGGATGCGCTGATTGTCATCAACAACAATAAGCTGAGAGAAGTTTATGGGAATCTGGGCTTTAAAGCAGGTTTTTCAAAAGCAGATGAAGTACTTGCTACCGCAGCGAGAGGTATCGCAGAAGTCATTACGCACCACTACCGCCAGAACATAGATTTAAAAGACGCCAAAACCGTTCTAAAAGACAGTGGTACCGCCATTATGGGGTCGGGGAGTGCGAGTGGAACCAGCCGTGCCCAAGATGCTATCATCAATGCTTTGGATTCTCCATTGTTGAATGATAATAAAATCAAAGGTTGTAAAAATGTATTGTTACTGATTGTTTCTGGAATCGAAGAAATTACGATTGATGAAATAGGAGAAATCAATGACTTTATCCAAACGGAGGCTGGAAACAATACGAATATAATCATGGGTGTCGGAGAAGACCCAGAACTGGGAAGTTCAATTTCTGTTACCATAATCGCAACGGGCTTTGGTATCGAACAGCAACACCATATCGTCAATACAGAAGCAAAAAAGATTATTCATACCCTAGAAGAAGATCAAACGCTTGAGCACGAGCTTATGGAAGCTGATCCAACTCCATCCAATGAAGTGATACACACTTCCATTAAGGAAGATTATGAGGCCCCGCTTGCCCAGGTTTCAAATGAAGAAAAAGACGCTGTTGTTCCTGCGATTGAGGAAGTATACACTCAAGAAAATGAGGCAGCTGATGAAGGAGTTCCTTCGCTTTCGGAAAAGGAATTACTTTCGATAGCTGTAGTCGCAGAAACAGTGGTCACAGACAAACTGACCCCCGAATCTGTGGGAGAGGAATTGGACTACAGCTCCGAAGAAATAAAAGAGATGGATGTTATTTATGAGCTTTTACAAATGGCACCCCTCACAGAAGAAAGTCCGATTCCAAACGGGGAAGTGGAAAAAGAGTTTATTATCAACGACTTGGGGTCAGACATTTTAGATTTGAATGTTGTTGACTCTGAGGCCATAGTATCGGAGGAAGAAAATCAATTTACTTTCGATTTTGGAATGCCCATTTCAGAAACAGAAGAATCTCCCTCCGAAAAAATTATTCATCCCCTTTCTGAAGAAAAAGTGGATGAGCTTATTCAGGAGGATGCTGCCATAAACGAAGCTTTGGATTTTAAATTTGAGGCGGTAGAAAAACAAGAGAAGAGCAGTCCCTCGGAGTTGGGGGATATATTAATCGATTCAACCCCAGATACGCCTTTCGAAAAAACCATCAGTGAGGCTAATTTTGAAGAAAACGAAAAGCGGAAAGAGCACTTAAAAAAATTTAATCATGCCTTTAAAAATAGCATGAATAAAATTGACGAATTTGAGAAGCAACCCGCCTACAAGAGAATGGGGGTTGACATTGAAGAATTCGATTCACCAGCATCTGATGATTCGAGAATGTCTGTTGAGAATGATGATAATGATGAGATAAAGCTGCGATCCAATAACTCTTTTTTACACGATAACGTAGACTAAATATGGCTTTACTCAATAATTTAA
>MDTG01449335.1_pt1 | contig 14646 bp, 17 predicted proteins | sample 811421 | NCBI WGS metagenome assembly MDTG01 (sample SAMN05326645, study PRJNA326480) | marine metagenome | isolation source: seawater | place: Pacific Ocean: South East | collected 2011
AGTCCAGAACCATCACCAGAGAAGGTGGTTGCAGTAATAACACCAACGCTCAAATCTTGAGTCGTTGATAATGCGGTAGTAAAACCAGCTAAATCTGATATTCTAGACATTCTATTGCCTTTCTAGTTATTTATCTGCTGATATATTTATTGCTCAATAATCAGAAGAAATTGAAATTGACATTAACTCTACACTTATCATCTGTGCATGTTGTGCTGTTATGTGGTTTTGATGGATCAAAAAGTAAAATTCGATTTTCTATTGAATCAATTTCTGTCCCATCTTCAAGAATCGTTAGTCCATTGTTTGTATTTAAGTAAAAAATAGCACCCTTATGTGGAAATGGATAATCAAAGTGTTTATCATGTACTATTATTTCTGGTGTGGATGGATAACAGTTTGCTTTGATTCTAATTAATGCATGACAGTCCATCAAATTAAGAAGAGGTGCAAACATTTTAGATTGAGGTTCTATGTTAAAACCATCCCAAAATAAGTGAGTAAAATAAAAAGAAGCATGTATAGGGAGAACTTCCTTATCATTTGTAATTTGTGTGGTCAAATTCCAAGGAAAACCTGTACAAATAATATTATTTTTTATATTCTCAAATTCTTCTTGTGAAAGAGCATTATCAATAATTTTATATTCCATTAATGATATGAAAGTTTTTCTAATTTATCTTCTTTGATTGTATCGAGTGCATAATCAATATTAAAACTTTGTCTAATACCTTTGGTTTGTGGATAGGTTCCGTGTAAAATCCAATCTGGAAATATAAGTAACTTACCAACCTCTGGATTTATGTGTAAGTAACTTACATTTTTATAATAATATGGATTTTTGGGAGCAACACTCGTAGCTAAAAATATATTGTTTTCTGGGTTATACTCTATATTTGTCTCAGGAACTTCCAAATACACAATAGTAGAAATTCCCTGAAAACCTCCCTCATTATGGCAATGAATGGTATGATAGGAATTTTCTCCACCAATAACAGTCCATGCGTTTAAACCATTCAATTTTATTTTTTCTTGTCTTTCCGGATCAAATATAGTAGATTCTTTTATTGTGTTTAGAATTTTATTTCTATATCTCTCTTCAAATTTAAAAAATCTTGAGTCTTCTATAAAAAATTTTTTTTGATGATCAATAATCCAATATTGCTCTACATTTTTTCCTTCGGTGCTATAACCCTCTTTATAATTTGGTAAATTGTCTAGATTATCTTGAATAATAATCTTTATTTCTTCAATAAGATCATCGTCAAGAAAACTCTCAATAACCCATGAATCATTATTCTGGTATACTCTCATAATTGATATTAATCACACATCTAGGTTCATCTGTTGATGTAACTGAATGATGCTCAATTATACCATCAAACAATAACATTCGATTTTGTATACAGTCTACTTTAGCAGTATCTTTCAGAATTGTAAATCCATTACAATCTGTCACATAAAATAACGCAACAGTATGTGGAACTTTTCGATCCGTATGAAACTCATGATAAATATGTTCTTCTGTTGGCACTAAAAGATTTGCCCGAACATCGAAAAGTTTTTTACTTTTTAATTTTTTAATAATGGGTTTGACTATTGCATAATGTTTATCAAACCTAAGTCCATTTTCCGAAGAATATAAGGGTTTATTATACATCCAATCATACTCTTCGTATCCTGTAGGACCTAATTCAGGATCTCTTACAATACCTTTGACATAGTTCCAAGCAAAGTTTTTTTCTAGATTATCAATGTCTTTAGGAAAAAATGTATCGATAATGAGTTCAAAGTCTTTCTGCAAGAGAAAGTTATCAATGATTTTGAAGTTCATAAAAAATCAAGTACAAATTACAAAGTTCAAGGTAGAGGTTCAATAAGATATGGTTCTAAAAGCACGGACATACAACGAGTTCGGTTTCTGATTGGGGTGAAAGTTTGCACTACCATTTGACATGTCCGTGAAGAAGGCATTGTCGTTGTTACCAATCTCATTATTACCCCAGTATTTACTCGCGTTGTACGAATCCCAATGTTCTCTACAAACATATCCTGGATTCTGTAGATGACCACTAGAGGGTACAAACCAATCACCACAAGCAGCATTTGCATTTGCTTGTGTTACAGCATGATTTCTTTGATACCAGTTTCTCTCGACTTCTGTTGATGATGGTGCTACGATATATCTATTTCCACCTGTTTGGCAAATTAAATATCCACCACCAAATTCATCTCCAGGTTGTGCCGCTATTGTAGTGAAATTATAAGTTGTTAATGATAATGCAGCACCAGAAATAGCATTTTCTATCACACCCTGAGGTATTACAACAAAAATTTCGGTATTATTTACCATGTTGGCTGGTGGATCTATGGTAACTGTTTGATTATTGAAAACAACTGATGTTGAACCAACACCAATTGCTTGTATCAATGTTCCAACACCAGCGACAGGACTTGAGTTTCTCAGGAAAATTGAACCAACTCCGGCTTGAACATATTGATCGAATGTAAGAATTATATTTGTATTCACCTGAACATTAGTTGCACCATCAGTTGGACTAAATGATGTTATTGAGGGTGAAAAAATAAGATTATCGCCAGATCCTATAAACTTATCTGCTGAGATTGTTGTTGCTGTTAGAACACCTGTGACAACAGCACCACCATCAACAGTATCCAAGGTTGATGAGTTTAGTTCTCCAACGAATGAAGTAGCAGTTACAATACCAGCATTAACTATATTTCTACTATCATCAATAAATGTTGATCCAGAGATTTTTATTGCCATTTTTGTTTAGTGGTGATGAGATAAATTTACAATATCTTACGAAAGTGTATAAACCGCGCACATTCCGGTTACATCTATTAACTTTTGAAGTTCTGCAAGCTCCTCCGTGCTAAACGTTATACCTGCAATAATTTCTTTAAGCGATGCTTGAATTCTAGAAACATTTGCTGATTTAGGAATAGCCTTTGCATCTTCAATCAAAGAAATAAATTCAGTGTAGATGACATTTGCCGCTAATTTGGAGGATGCAGATGCTTTAAAAGTTGTGTAGAAATTAGAATCTAAAAGATTTTCCCAGAATTCAGAATAGTTAGCTCTTTCCTTTTTTTCATAATCTTCTAATTCAGTTGCATCATATGTTCTTGTTGAACTATTCCAATCATATCTATTATTAAAGAAGGTTGGACCAAGTGTGGCATAAGAGGGATGATCAACCTTTTTCCAACCAAGGGCAACTAATTCATCATCAGTTTTATCAGGAAGATCAAATCTCAATTCATCTTCGGGACTATCCCTCCACCTGTCAGGAATTATTTGAGGAGCAGCACCGTTCGGAGGGCTCCACATTCCTCTCGCTTCAGTGGCAATGATGTCTGCGTAAGCCATACTCTGGTATTAATTCATCTTTTCATTATTTATGTATTTTTACCTCACTATAAAATGAGTTATACTTATCATTTATTTCTTTTTTGATTGATGATCTATTGTCATTAGTTTTATAAACACTTCTCGCTAGTTTCAGAAATACCTCACCAAAATCTTGATGTTTTTCTAAAACTCTCAAGTCATCTTCAATGTCCCATAGTAGTTGGTTAACATCTAAGAGTTGGTTGAGATATCCATCATCATAGACTTCATTCTTTTTTGCAATCTCAGTAAGACTTTTCAACTCTCTGGTAACATATACATTATCTGTATGTTGTGATTTTATTTGAAGAATTGAAATCTTATCTAAAAGTTCTCCAACAGAAATAGGAATGATTATTTTCATGAATAAGATATCCGCTTAGGTTTCGCTTCCTTTACATATGACTCACCCTCTATTCTCTCTATTATTTCTTGATATGCAACTTGAATTTCTTCTTGAGTAAATTTAAATCTTTCTTCATTTAATCTTCCAACCATGTGTGAATGAAAACCAGAAATTCTCATACTATCTGGGTAAAACGGCACATTCCTCTCAATAATATGATAGTTTTCATATGAGGTATTGATTCTATGAGTGCCAGCAATCATTACTGATGCTGGTTTATTAAATGCTTTTCTCATATGTTGTCCGCAAGAATCGCATCCAACAAAATAATCTGCTGCATCAATAATCGCCATCCACTCTCTTAATTGAGGGTCAGGATCTGGTTTATAAGTTTTTACATCATGGAACTCTTTTGCTCCCATGAAAATTAAATTATATTTTCCAGAAAGATTTTCAAGAAAATAATCAATCATGTTTTTTGGCATTGAGCGATGACTGTCGTCAAAAATACCTGACTCATGAGGAGTAGCACTTGAACCATATGGTTGAAACACAATTGTTTTTTTCTGATTGTGTTTTTTCTTCGCTATTTGCAAAATTTCAAATGCCTTTCTTTTTTCTGAAAGCGACAATCGAAGTTGCATAGGAGGCAAATCACTATGATCAGTGGACTCATTGATCACCACATTAAATGCTTCTCGCAATGAGATTTCATTACGATAATATTCAGGAAGACGATAAGGTTCTGCAGTGATAACTTTATCTGCTTTCCAAAATAAATCAAAAGAACCTTTTGAGTCAGGGTTGAAAGTTCTTTTTTGAAGTTCAGGAAATCCCCACGTTACGAATTCCCAACCAGGAATCATAATGTACCATTCTTCATCGGGGTGATTTTTATGATATTTTAATAATGCAGGGATTGATGTGATTACTCTTCCAATTCCACCATCAATAGAGATTATTGTAGTCATTTATATTTCAAAGAGATATTTTCTTTTTGATTTTTTGGTTGATAAGTCTCATTTAAAATCTCTCCCCAATTTAATATTGGACTCAAATGATTAAAGTCGCAGTGTGTGCTCCAACCGGGAATAGGTGATATTACATATTTTTTTTGCTGCTGTAACTCCCAAAATTTTTGATAATCTTTCGAGAAATGAAATCCATCCTCCTCCTTGATAGCATCATAAGAAGAATATTTTATGTGTATTTCTAAATCCTCAATAAGTGTTTTATATTTACATGCGAATGTATTTGTCGTTGCAGGCACTGCTCTCCAGTGAGTGCTATCAGTGACAAATATTTCCGTTAGAAAACCTTTTTCATTAAAAAAATCAAAATCATACAAAGTGACATATGAAGACGTATCAAAAAATCCTTCTAATAATACATCACACCAACCAGGACGATGCACATAATCATCTTCTAAAAAATATACAATTTGATCATCATCAAAGTTCTTTGATTGAACAATATCTAAGGTTGAAAGAAAACTATCACATTCACTTCCATGTTTTACAAACTCGACATTCTTTTCCCTTGCTAAAAATGTTTTTTCAATACCTCCATAAAATTCATCATAAATTATCGTGTAGTTTACGAGATCAGTATTTAAAGTATTTTTAAAATTTTCAAACGCTTTAAATTTACTAAACCACTCTGGACGGGTTCTATCTGGGAGCTCTTGTAGTTTTGAATAATAACAATGTCTTAGAAAAACTTCAATAGGTTTTTTCATCTATAAGTAAACTCACTTTTTCGCAATACATTAGATTCAGATTTTTTTGGCATTACCCCCATCATGGGTCTTTTGTCATATTTATAGGAAGAATTTGGACCATTAGCATTTACATAATGAAGAAAAACCTGCATTTGCATTTCACCTTCATAACGTTCTCTCCAATGCGGTAAATTACATCCATCATATACGCACATATCACCAGGATTTAATTTTATTGTATTATTTTTACCATCACGATCTTTAATATGAAAATCCCATAAGTCAGTCGAATCGATGCAAATAGTTGTAGAATATTCACAACTAGGTCTATCTACGTGTGAAGGTAAAATGGCACCTTCGTAATAAATTCTAGCATAGGTATATGATGGATAAAGTTCTTTACCAACAATTTGAGACATTTGTTCTTTCAGTTGAAGTGAAAGGGTTTCAAATGGCAATAGTGCGTATCGACTAAAAGCTTTTGGAACAAAATTATCACTATAAGCGAATTTATTTTTTTCTCCTGAATAAAAAAATTGAGTATCTCTTATCATTTTAAATTCAGTTTTTAGATGATATAAAAGATCTTTAGAAAATACGTTTCTGACGACCTCATACCCGTTTTTAGAAAATGACATGACTATCTTAAATTTGGTCCCTGCACCCAACTCACAAGTGCGTGTCGAATCCCTTTTTTAACTGGTTTAACTTCGTGTTCGATATTTGATTCAAAAAATATGATAGTTCCCTTAGATTTTGGTGCTTTTATTTTTCTGCCGTCAAGATAAAAAATTAAATCTCCACCTTCATATTCTTCTTCATCAGTTAATTGAATAGAAAATGATAATTTCCTAATGTCAACATAATTATCTATTTTTCTTGAGTCGCCATGATCTACGTGTCTTGCATAAAATGATTTTTGATTTTCAGTATATTCTGAAAACTGTAAATCTTCCATAAATTTTAAAATCAAATCAAAATTTTCTTGATTGACTTTATGTATTTGTTTTATAATTTTTCTAAATAACCACTTTGTTTCAGAATTTAACTGAATCCACTTAAGATTTGTAATTCTTGTTGTCGGCACATTACCGACATTTGGATCTTTAATATGATAATTTAAAGTAAATGGTTTTTTGACCTCTTCTTGAATGTCACCACCAACTTTTGCATTTACTGGTGCTAGTTTTTTGGTGTATTTTTTAATTTTTTCGATCTCATCGTTAGATAAAAAATCGTTTATCCAATAAATTGGATGTACTTCTTTATTAAGTCTTAGAATGTTCATTATCAGGGGAATTTAAAAGATCGTGACATTGCTCTTCAATTTCTTCATAAGTTAACTTTGCAATTCCTTCATCTCCAATCTTCTGACGTAATAACATATAACCCCTTGGAACAACTTCTATTGTAAAAAATTGTCCAATCTCTTCCCAGGCAGGATTAGTCGTTTGAAGTCTAATATCTAAAAATTTCAGGATTTGTTTTACATCATCAAGTGTTTCAATTGTATCAACATTTAGTTTAAACCTTCTAGATAATGGATGATTGACTGGTTCACGCATAATTAATATCAAATTTAAATCTTGGTGTATTTATTTTATTCTTAGTGTAGTTAAAATTTTGATAATCAATATCATAAATTTCATACAATATATTTTTAGATTTCCTTGTAAGTTGTATTACTCTGTCATCTTTTATTTTAGATGAGTTTAATTTTTTAATACTATCAATTCCAATCTTTTTTAAATCTTCTAATAAATTTTCATATCTTACAAAAAAATCTATTTCTATTTCCTTGTTCTTATTTGAAATGATGAAAGTTTGTGGAATGATGGAAGGATTATATTCTTTTTTACCATAAAAAACTTTTTTATTATGGTAAATATACTCTACATATCCATTTATATCCAGTTCATTACACAATTCATAATGAGGATGTTTGTCTAAACCTTCTTCACCTGTTGCAGAAAACCAACCACTTTCTTTCATTCTTGCATACTTATATGCAGAGATGAACCTATCAATAGGATCACGAACTACTGTAAACTTTTTGTACTCATTCCAATATTCACCATAGTGTTTTTTATATTCTTCAATAGTTTTATCTATTAAAATATTTTGAACTCCTATTGATTTAATAATAGATGTTCCTGCATTCTTGGGGATATGAATAAATATTAATCTTCTTTCGTGACAGATTGTCATTGATATAATAATTTTTTATTCTTAATTGTAATCAAAGTTTCTATTTCGGGAAGATAAAGATATTCTATCATACTACTCTTAAGAGTATGTATTGCATGTTCAATGGTTTCAACTAAAGGTTCTCCGCCAAGATTAAAACTGGTATTCATTAACATGGGAACACCAGTTTTTTCAAAGAAACGATAAATCAAATTATAAAAATGACTATTTTGTTCTTGTGTGATGGTTTGAATTCGACAAGTATTATCTGCATGAATAATCGCAGGAACTTGTTCGATTGCATTCTTAAAAGCATCCATCGCGTATTGCATGTAAGGACTTTCTTCAAGTGAAAGCATATTAAACCATTTATGTGCTTCTTCTTGAAGAATAGTTCCTGCGAATGGACGAAAGTTTTCTCTTCTTTTGATTTGATTGACTATATCTTTACCATTCACAACTCTTGGATCAAAAAGTAATGAACGATTTCCAAGAGCTCTTTGTCCTGCTTCAGATTTTCCCTGAAATAAGGCAATAATATTTTTTTGAAGTAGTAAGTTAACAATGTCATCATAAGAAACCTGTTCTGTTTCTAATCCATTTGAATCATAAGTTTCTTCTTGATGTCCAATGTAAACATTTCTGAGAGGTTCAATTTTTGTTTTATCTTCGCAATGATAATATGCTGCTCCGATGGTAATACCTGCATCAAAGCAAATCGGATCAACATAAAGATTGATATCTTTTAGTTGCTTAAGATAATAATAATTTGCAACACAATTCAGTGCATAACCACCAGAAATGACGACATTTTTGATTCCAGTTTGTTCTGTATATTTTGAAATCAGATTTAAGATATGAGTTTGTGTTTCTTGTTGAAGATAGTATGCTTCATCAACTCTTTCTTTCCATTCTTTTGAATTACATGGATATTGTAGTTTTTCTTTATGGTTTTTATATTGTGCAAGTCCCATTATTTTTCCTGCGCCATCAACAGGATTATATCCAAATTTTGATGATATTTTTTGATATTGCTCACCAACACTTAAATTATTTTTATCAAGCGAAGATATATACTCCCAAAAACTATCATTGACTTCAACAGTTCTAAATTCTCTGGTTCTTTGGTATAATTTTATCTCTTTTTTATCTCTTTTTAGGTAATATACAGATTCGATTTCTATCTCACCATTATCTAATATCGCACCAGATGCATCAACAGAAAAACAAATTGCTTCATCAAATTTTGAATTATAAAATCCAGAATATGCATGATATAAATGGTGCTTTTCTTTTTCAATAACAAGTTCTTGATAAGAAATTTTAGACAGTTTATCCTTTACCTTTTCTAGTGAGTAGGTATAGTCATCAAGAAAATGTTGTGTAATAATAACTTTATCAAAAAAGGTGTCCTTCAAATCATTTAATACATGATCGAAATTTAAATCATGTTTAATTCTTGAAAATCTCTCTTCCATTTTATAAGAAGTGATCTCATTATCTTTTAAAATACAAATAGAAGCATCATGTGCTAATAATGGAATAGTTAATATTTTCATCTGTATTCAATATTCATTTTGGTATCTCTCCAAAATTCCATATTTCTCTCCCTGTATTTTTTGATGATATCTGGTGGGAGAATGCATCTTGGTGGTTTATATTCGACTCTTTTTCTAACCGTATGCAAATCTTTCTGATTACACACCTTATCAAAACTTTCATTTGAATATTTTACATTTTCAAAGTCATGTAAATAATAAGGTTTATCAAGAAACTTATACACTTCTCTCATCGTTTTTTCTGGTTCTTTACACAGATTTTCATATTCAACAAAATAAATCATTTCTGAATTTATTTCATATCCTTCTTGAAGAAATAAATGACAATCAATGATTTCCCTTTCAAAAATTTCTTGAGTTCTTAAAAAAATATTATCAGAAAAAATTTTTTCATTAATCCTTTTAGTGTGAAAGCAATTTTTATTTAAAATTACTTCAAAAGAATTTAATATTGAAACAATGTCTCTCACAGGACAAATGATTTTTGTATAAGGAAACAGTGCTTGAAGAAAATTAGTTTTCTTTGTCCAATGCCTCGAACTATCAAAAATCACAGGTTTGTCAATGTGCCGATAATATCCGTCAAAAATTCCATAACACAAATTTTTTCTTTGCTCATCCTCAATAGTGAAGTTGTTTTCCGAACCAGTAATTATATCGATAGAAGTTTGAACAAGTGATTCTACTGGTGATGAAATATCAGCGTAAAACTCTAAATTTTGTTTAAGTATTGCAGAAAGTAATGTAGAACCTGAACGAGGTAAACCACTTATAAAATAATATTGTTTCACCAATTATGAATTAGGATATTCAATTGAACCTTTGGGAAGTGCAATTAAATTAAATGAGATTGTAATTCTTTCTTCATCATGATTATTTGTTTCTACTGCGTGAGGAAGATAAGAAGGGAAAATCATAATATTACCTTCTACTGGTTCAATCTTGATTTGTTCTCCAGTAAATTGATTTTTGTTTTGTGCGAGTTTACAACCATCCCACATTCTATTAATTGCTGGATTAGAAATAACAAATTTTCCACTTTCTTCTGGTGCTGAGAGAACAAAGACACCAGAAAATACATCTCCATGAACATGTTCATGATTAAAACATTGACGACTATCATTAACATTCAACCACGCACTAGTCAACGCAACATCACAATCAATTAAATCTAAATCAGCAACTGCTTTGAATCCCATCTGACAAATGTACTCAAACAGTGGACGAAGTTGCTCTACATGATGAAGAGTATCTGGTGAATGGTAACCTGCAATATTTGATCGTTGTTTTTCTGTTGTTGGATTTTGTTCTTTATACTCCTTGACTACTTTAAGAAAAATATTTTGGTCTTCCTCAAAATCAGGATATTCGGATTGCCAGATCGGAACAGAATAAATGGACATCAAGTTCATAATTATTCAGGAGATTTTAATCAGTATAATCTATGTATGTTCAAAAAACAAGGGGTTTTATTTATTCTCCAGTTCATCAACTCTTGCGGAGAGTTCTTTGACAGACTCAATCAAGACACCAATAATACCATTATAGTTGACTCTCTTTGGATCATCACCATGAACAAGTTCAGGTAATACAGACTCTAACTCTTGTGCGATGACACCATAAGAAGACTCACCAGACTCTTTCCAATCAAAACTTACACCGCGAAGTCGATTTACTTTGCTAAGTGCTCCATCAACCACTTGAATGTTGGTCTTCAGTCTTTCATCGGACGTTGAATCAAAGTCTGTTGCAGTGGCAATACCAGTAATTACAATACCGTTGGGGTTTGCTTGTACCCTAATATTTCCACCGATATCTTTAAGGGAAGTGGCATCAATACCAGTTAAGTTGGAACCATCACCGTGGAATCTAGTTGCTGATACTGCACCATTAGTGATAGAAATGGCAGTTCCTGCTTTGATCGTGGTGGCGGTGATAACACCCGTGACTTCTATTTCACCAGTCTTGATGGTAGTCAGACCAACAGTAACGATACCAGTAACATTAGCACCGTTAGCAAGAACTTGTATCCCCTGTTGGAAAGTACCAACACCAAGCACGTCAACGTTTGTAGCATCTTGATATGTAATCGTGCCACCGACCGTAACGTTACCATCAAATACTGCTGATGTGGCAGTAATGACACCAGCCGTGACATTATTTACGGTAATATCAGGTGTGCCAGAAAGTCCTGTGGCATCACCAGAGAAGCTGGTGGCAGTGACAACACCTGTAACTGTAACTCCACCTGGGTTAAACCTTGCTACCTGAGAACCAGCAGCGGCAACTCCAGGTTGGTTGGTTGCTGCTTGGAAGAAACCAGAGTCAGCATCATTATTAAATGTAATAGAGGGCGCTGCAGCATTACCAGCAGCAAACGCAACATCTTGAAGTGTAGTAATGATACCAACATTAAATGGTGCGGCATCAATCCATTGTGCAGAGGTGGCATCTTGATAGTAGATGAATAATCTACCTTCACCAGTATTATACCAAAGGTTACCAGCAGTAACGATACCAGAGAAAGCATCTCCTACAGTAGTGCCGATACCAATGCTAGCAGAACCTCCTCCTCCTCCACCACCGCCACCGGCAATACTGATGTCAACGGTGGTTCCATTTACAGCGAAGGTATTACCAGAACCAATGAAGTTAAGAGTGGTGAAACCAAATCCTATGGTTCCACCTGAAGTTTTAATACCAACTCCGATTCCAGTAAGTTGTGATCCATCACCGGAGAATTGTGATGCGGTAACAACACCAGTTACAACTGCACCGCCACTAAAACTTGGAGTGTTTGATATTGTTGGGATAGTGGCAAGACCTGTAACATTCAGGTTTGCTTGACTTGGTATAGTAGCAATACCCGTCAGGTTTAGGTTACGACCTGAAATTTCATCATATGTGATATCAGCAAATGTTGCTACACCACTAATATTGACGTTCGTAATTGCAACGTTCGCTAATGTTGTAATACCAGCTACGTTTATAGAAGTGGCATCTATCTGAGTTGCCCCAGATATTCTTCCGTAAGAAGCAATGTCAACACTAGCAAGTGTTGCTACTCCACTAACATTAATGTCTGTTGCTGCAATGCCACCCCGAACATCAAGAGTTACACGGGGTCCAGTGCTCGCAATACCGACTTTTTTATTTGAACTGTCGGATGTATCAGTAACAATAAGATCGGAATTGACCTCTAGTCCATTCCTTACGACAAAATTCTTATCTACTGCCATTTGGGTTCACTATCCCCCGTTAGTTTGCTATATTCTATTTATTGAGCGACATATTCAAAGGTAACGAACGCATTTGTGCCTGTGTTACCACCAAGTTGAGTCTCAAGAATAGTAGCATCTCCACTAGTATAACCACTAGCTCCTCCACCACCTCTTCCATTAGAAGTGGCAGCATTACCACCATGTGCTCCAGATGCTCCACCACCCTCATTACCAGAACCATTACCACCATTGTTTCTGTGACCAATACCAGGTTTATATCCTCTTTGAATTGTTGGTGTTTGCGATATTACATCTCCATTTGAATTACGGAACTGCTGTTGTCCCATGTCATCGCAAGCAGAGAATCTTGATGTGAAATAACCAGATCCCATCGGACAACCAGAAACTCTTCCTGCGGTTTTAGATGACCAGTTTACGCCACCAGTCACAGAACCACCAGGGAAGAATCCTGTGGTTGGCAATGCTCCAGTATCAAAGGTTGGTCCTCCAGTTCCATTTGAACCCGGTGGTGTTTCACCTGCTATTCCAGTTCCTCCACCATCTCCACCTCTACCATTGGTGCCAGCACCTCCGCCTCCACCGAGCGCAACAATAAGTCTTCCTTTCTTATAAAGATATGCGGCACCACCTCCACCGTTTGTGCCACCGGTAGGTTGAGTTTGAGCACCAAGTTTAAGAATATATTCTTGGTTTTGCTCTAAAGTAAGTTCAAATACACTTCTACCTCCGTGACCACCTCGGTGACCATTTCTTGAGGCACCTGCGCCTGCTGCTAAAGTAATTTTTACTTTGATATCTTTCTCGGGTGAGTGGAAAGATGTAGTTCTCACAGGTATGTTTGGATCAGCGGTTATTGTTAATGAAGCATCGAACAAGTTCTGAGATCCTGAATCATAAAAATCACCAGTGTCAGCATGTTGATAGTATTCAACAATGGTTCTTGCAGATACAACTGTGTAAGTAGCAGTATCTGATGTGACGGGGGAGTTTCCAGCAGTTGGATGAGTTACAGTGACGGTAATATCAGAGTCTCCAACAGTAGTGCTAGAGATAGTTAATGTAGGTGTGTTTGCTCCACTTACATTGTCATTGTCAGATAGTGGGTTACCGTCCTGACTCCATTGATAGGTGACATCACTATCATCACTAGTAGAGACAGATACAGTAAATGTTGCGTCAATACCTTGAGCCGCAGTAGTGTCTTGAGGTTGAGTATCAATAGTTATAGTTGGATTGATGACAACTGTGACAGTGCTTGTGTCAACGGGTTGATTGACACCATTACCAGTTGAACGAGCAATACCCGCTGTGACAGCACCTTCTTCAGACTGATACGCGGAACCTGTGTATGTTGCACGGAGAAATACTGTTTTACCATTATCAGCAGGACTTACTAAGTTTGAAAGAGTAAGTTCATTTGTCTGAGATCCACTTATTTTTCCACTAACGTCTTCAGCAGCAACTCCCCCAATATACCATTGATACGCAATGGCACCAGTGTTTGTAACTCTTTCGCCAGGTATGGTGGTAGGATTGTGCTTAAACTCAGCAGCAGCGACACCCGTTAGAGTGACGCTACCACCGTCATCAACTGTTTCTGAGTCTGGTTCTGAAGTGAACCTTAGAAATGGTCCGTTGAGATCTAAGGTTGTTTGTGTGCTGCTGTAAAACGCTAGTCCTATCATGCGAAGTTCTGTCCTCCAACTACACCGAAGAGTGTTGCACCACCGTCAAAAGTCTTGAATGAATAGATATCAGTTTTACTTGCGGTTGTGGTGACAATAGGTAATACACCACCTGCAGGGAACTTAACCGGTATCGTCGTTCCACCATCATCCTTAAATGTTGCAATACCAACAGAGTGACCTCCTGTGCTATCCTGAGTTATAAGGATAGAGAAGGCAGTTGCACCAGTAGGAGGATTCAGAAGTGTAAACTGTGATACATCTGCATCTACTGATAGAGTAAAGGACTGTGCGTCAGCCAAGTTAATATTGACATTGCCACCTGATATATCAAGAGTCTGAACAAATTCGGAGTATGTCTTAAACTTAGCAGAACCTTCAATGTCAACCTTCGCTCTAGGTGACGCTGTTCCGAATCCAGTTTGATTACTAGACGTAGAGAGTGCAGTTCCTACAACAATATTGTTCGCAGTGATAATACCAGTGCGAATC
>MDTG01436923.1_pt1 | contig 14645 bp, 12 predicted proteins | sample 811421 | NCBI WGS metagenome assembly MDTG01 (sample SAMN05326645, study PRJNA326480) | marine metagenome | isolation source: seawater | place: Pacific Ocean: South East | collected 2011
ATCATCGTCGATGCACCATGCTCAGCAACAGGCCTTATACAAAGAAAGCCAGACGTGAAACTTATACAGTCACCAGAAAACATCCGCCAACTGACCCAGGAGCAGAAGAAACTGCTTCGCTCGCTGTGGCCGCTACTTAAAAAAGATGGCACGCTACTTTATAGCACGTGCTCCATACTTCCTGAAGAGAATGACGAGGTCGTACTCGATTTTGCCAAAAGAGACGATGCAACCATCATGCAAAACCAAGACAAGACACCCCGCATGCACACAAGCCTACCAACAAGCAGGCACACGGGAGGCTTTTTTGCACTACTACAAAAAACCCAATAAGCATTACCCACAGAGTTATCCACAGCTTAGCGACCGGGCCCTAACATTTACAAAAGCTGTGGATAACCCAGTGGAAGAGTCTGTGGCAAAAAACAGCCCCCATTCTACCCACACATTTCTCAAAAACAGTCCACAAACTTACCCACATGTAAAAAACCGATGATTATGATGAAAAGCATAGCGTTACGCCAGTTAATAGACTTATACATGCCCCTACATACTACAACTAATTTTTATTTATTTAATATGGGTAAGAAAATGAAGACCATACATTGAGCGCAGGCACCACTTGACTCATTCTTAAATTGTACGTATAATGTCAACGATTTCATAAGGATGCACAGATGTCGACATTCCAAAAACCAAGCAACAAATCACGCAAAACAACCCACGGGTTTCGTAAGCGAATGAAAACATCCAGTGGACGGGACACCCTGAATCGTAGAAGAAAGAAAGGACGACACAGCGTCAGTGTCTAATCAGGTTCACACTTTGGTCAAAAGATCACTATCAACGAATCAGTCGATCCGCGCAATCATGAGTTCTGGAAAGCGATTCTCGTCACGCTACTTACATTTCACCTGGGTCACGGCAGAAGACAACCGACACGCCATCAGTTGTGCCAAACGGCACTTGCGCCGAGCGGTCGATCGCAATTACTTTAAACGCATCAACCGTGTACAGGCGTCTGAAAAGTTAACACAAGACCCCCCAATTCACCTCCTGGTAGGCTCAAAGCAAGCCATTGCTAAGGTGCCACGGGAGCATTTAAACCACATCGTTGATCGCGCATGGCAAGCATTTCTCAAACAATCAAGCGCCTCTTAATCGCTATCATTCGTGGCTACCAGCAAATGATATCGCCATGGCTCTCACCCTGTTGTCGGTTTGTACCCTCCTGTTCTGAGTACGCCTGCCAATGCTTGAGGAGGCGCCCGCTGCCTGAGGCGCTGTTTCACATCGTCTACCGAATTGCTCGCTGCAACCCATTTACCCGCGGAGGCCTCGACACACGCGGTCTCGGTTACACAAAGGAATAAGATGAAAACAACCAAGACCATATACCTGATCCCCGTACTTGCTTTTCTCCTGGTCATGCTGCAGCGTGCCTGGTTTGCAGACAACACGACAACAACAACGCCCCCGACCGTGCAGGTACAGCAGCCAGCAAAAATATCAGGACTCGGCAAAATTAATGCATTCAAGCCCGAGGACGATATCTCGGTGACAACAGACATGTTCACAGTCAATATCAGCACGCAAGGCGGAGCCGTCATCGGCGCACACTTGACCGACTACCCACAATCGCTCACCGACAATGCCCCTTTCACCATGTTGAGCAACAAGACCAGCCACCTGTTTGTGGCGCAAACCGGCATGTCTGGCGATGCCGATTTACGATTCAGTACGGAGCGAAAAAATTACGTCATGCAGCCTGGTCAAGATCAATTGTCCGTAACCCTGTATGCTCGCGACGGGTTTGGTAAGCTTTTTAGTAAGACCTACAGTTTCCAACGGGGCCGCTATCACGTTGATATCAAGTCAACAATTGAAAACCGTTCTAGAACCACATGGGCCGGCATGCACTATTCACGATTTATTCTCAGGCACGATTCCGACACGGATCTACCTGCCAAGAACATTCCCATTGACTTAGACGCACCAAAGCCTGGCTGGTTTACCTTCAGCACCTATACTGGCCCTGCGTATTTCACCGAAAATAAGCCTTATGTCAAATTGCCATTTGCGGACATTGAGCGCAAACCACTGCGAAAAGACATCGAGGGGTCTGGGTGGATTGCCATGCAGCAACGCTATTTCATAACCGCATTCGTTCCACAGAAAAAAGCCAATCAAACCGTAACGGCAACCTGGCAACGAGGCACCGCAGATCAAGAGAGCACCGGTTATCGCAACCTATTTAACTTCTCAACAGTTGGTCAGAAGGTTACTCTGTCCCCTGGTGAGTCCGTTTCCGCATCGAGTCAGCTATATATTGGGCCTGAAAAAGCCAAGCTGCTTGCACCGTTGGCAAAGGGCTTAGAGCTTACCGTAGACTATGGTTGGCTATGGTTTATTTCTGATTTATTGTTTCAAGGGCTGGTTTTTATACACAGCTACCTTGGCAGCTGGGGGTGGTCCATCATCATGATCACGCTGATTGTGAAACTGATGTTTTATAAGCTATCAGAAGCCAGCTATAAGGCCATGGCTAAGCAGAAAAAGCTACAGCCTCAGGTCAATAAAATCAACGAAGAGCACAAGGATAATGCAGAGGCGCGTAGCAGTGCGCTTATTGCACTTTATCAAAAAGAAAACATCAACCCAGTGTCTGGTTGTTTGCCGCAATTGTTGCAAATTCCATTTTTCATTGCGCTTTACTACGTGCTCATTGAAAGTGTGGCCCTGCGGTTCCAGCCCTTTCTTTGGCTCCCGGACCTTTCTTCTGCAGACCCATTTTTTGTCTTGCCGGTATTATTTTGCTTAAGCATGTTCGCAATGCAAATGATTTCGCCGCCACCGCAACAAGCAGAGGGTCAAGGAAACCCGATGATGTTTATGCCACTGTTTGTCAGCATCATGATGGCACAGATGCCCGCTGGCTTGCTTATCTACTCCTTGACCAATAATGTGCTCAGCCTGATGCAGCAGTGGTTTGTGAATCAGCATTACCGATAGCATGCAGCAAGACACAGTAGCAACCATTGTTGCATGCGCAACAGGTCATGTTCAGGCAGGCATCAGCATTGTTCGGATCTCTGGACCAGACGCAAAGAAAGTCGGGGCGCAGTTGTCACAGCGGCAAGTGCCCAAGCCGAATCAGGCGTCTTATCGGCGAATTTATGACAAGCAAGGTGACGAGATAGATCGTGGCATCCTGATTTATTTCCAGGCACCGGCCTCGTTTACCGGAGAAGACTTGGTCGAGATTCACTCGCACGGAAGCCCCTACATTGTTCAGCAAATTATCGAGGCGTGTTTGGGGCCGGGTGTTGAGCTTGCCAAGCCTGGTGCCTTCAGTGAGCGCGCTTTTCTAAATGGAAAAATTGACCTCGTCCAAGCCGAAGCGATTGCAGACCTCATCGCTTCGCAAACAAAAGCACAAGCAGTCGCCGCCAATGCAAGTGTTCAGGGTGCTTTCTCACAAGAAGTCCACAAGCTACAGGATGCGCTCACACAGATAAGAACTCAGCTTGAAGCCATGATTGACTTTTCTGACCAAGCGATATCGACAGAGCATGAACAGTCCATTCTAAGTCACCTGCAAAAAGTGGCTGATCAAAGCGACACGCTCATTGAAAAGGTCAAGCGCAGCATCATGACCCAAGCTGGCCTACAGGTGGTTCTACTCGGCGAGCCAAATGTTGGCAAGTCCTCATTGCTTAACCAACTAACTCAGCAGGATTATGCCATCGTTACTGACATTCCTGGCACAACCAGAGATACGCTGAGAGCTAGGGTTGCGCACCAAGGGCAGTCGCTCGAGATCATCGACACCGCAGGGCTAAGAGACAGCGTCGACCCCATTGAGTCTATTGGCATACAAAAGGCTATTCAAGCAGTACAAAGCGCAGATGTGATATGGTTGGTTGTCGATGCCGCCAAAACAACCGAGGAAAAAGTTCGCCAGCAGCTCACGCATATTCCCCGGGAGAAGCAACCCGTTTTGTTACGCGTTGGAAACAAGTGTGACCAGATCGATGAGCAACCGAGACCACCTTTCCTCGACATGATGGTTTCCGCCATTCGGGGCGATAATATGGTATCCCTGCTTGATCTAACCTTAGAGAAAGCCGGAAGATCTGAGCAAGTCGTTCCTTTTTCTGCTCGTAAACGACACCTGCTGGCATTAGAGGCTTTTCGGGAATCGGTGCAACATGCCATCGATGCCCCCGCGGGGCTTGCAGAGCTGATTGCAGAAGACTTGCGCCAAGCGCAGCAGAGCCTGTCAGAGATTACAGGTGAGTTTCACTCTGAGGATCTTCTAGACGCTATTTTCAGAACGTTTTGTCTTGGCAAGTAGACACGCAAGATTGTCAATAAAGCAGGAGTTGTGCTAGTCTGATACAACAAGTATGAGATCATAACATGGCGCAGACCGCAATCATTATCCCTGCTCGATACGGCAGTACGCGATTGAGTGCAAAGGCACTACGCGCGATTGGTTCAGCAACGCTCATCGAGCAAGTCTGGCGCCGAGCAAAACAAGTCCCAAACACAGACGTTTTTGTCGCCACGGATCATGATGATATCGCAGCTACAGTTCATGGGTTTGGGGGAAGGGTCATCATGACGCCAGCCAGCTGTGAAACAGGCAGCGACCGCGTAGCCGCCGCACTTGACGACCTTCCCGCAGATGTAGAAAACATCATCAATGTACAGGGGGACCTTCCATTTATCGACCCAAGCGAAATACTTGGCGCACTGAGCCCTCTTCGGTATGGTTTTGATGTTGGCACACTGGTTGCCTGTATGCCTGAAGAAAAGCAGCGTAACCCAAGCTTCGTAAAGTCTGTTCTATCCGTGACAGAGCATCCTGGTGTCATGCGCTGCCATTGGTTTTGCCGTGCCGCATTACCTTACGGGCACCACCACCTTGGCGTTTACGCTTACACACGCGAAGCACTTGCCGCGTTCGCCGCTAATCCACCGCATCCACTCGAGTCGCAAGAGCAGCTGGAGCAACTACGCTTCTTAACGCTTGGCTATCGAGTCGGCGCTGTCCTGGTGAACTCACTTGCCCTTGAAGTGAATACGGAGGAAGACTTGATAGATGCTCGCAGGTACGCAGAAGCAAACGAAGCGAGTTATGCCGCGTAAATAGTACTGAACAAACCGGCTTAATAGGCGGTGTGGCACCAACAACCGCATGGCTGAATATCAAGGGAGGAAGGAATGTCAATCGACACAGTCATCAATAGTTTATCCATACCAGCAGAGCAAAAAGCTGCGATTCACGCGTTAGCAGAGCTGGTTGAGACAGCATATCCAGAGACAATTCCCACATGTTTTCAAGGGACCCCGGCACAGCAACAGCAGCAACTCATCACCGCACTGGCAGCACATTGTGATCGTGGTCCCATTGCGTCCCTTGCGCTGTCAGATGGGCATCATACATTGTTTGATCGCGTCACACCAGCCATGTGGCAGCAGTTTGTGACCGCCCGAGCGTCGTCATTACCCGGTTCTCAAACGTGGGTACCCAAAAGCGGTCAGCCCGTATTGTTACTGGTGCCGGGGGGCCATCTCTCGCGGTTATATTTGCGGCGCCAAATCGCCATCGATGCTGCGAAAAAAGCACGGGAAGCGGGGGGCGATGTGCTCGGCGTTGTGTCCTTGCCAGGCGACAGAGATTGCTACACAGATGAGGTAAAGACGGTCCAAGAAAGCCCTGGACTATATCCCGATTGCCATCGTAAAAGTGCATCGGGCGCATTGACTGAATATGATATTTCTTGTGAGTCTACACCACGGTTCGCTAAAGAAATCAATCTGACTGACGGACAGATACACTGCGTCAATAGTCCACAGTATAAGGTATGTTACCCCCCGGGACACAAGGTCATCAATCGTGCAACAACGCGTGACAATGCGGTTGCGTTAGCCGAGTGGTTATTAAATGGTCCGCTCAAAGATAAGTTATCCCCAGAAACCACAATAGTCCTTTGCATTGAAGCCCCTTTCCACCAACGGATGGCCAATGTATTTACGACTATCTTTGGTGCGTTACATGCCAATCCAGTAATGACCATGGTCACAGAAGATGACCTAAGCGATGAAGCCACGCTAAAAAGAACCCAGGGAGACAATAAAGCCAGCTTTGCCCTGGTAAACCAAGTGTACTGTATTGCAAGAGAATATCCCGAGCTAGTGGAAATCCAAGAAAACATACGCTGCTCCAGATCGTGTCTGTATGAGCGCCTGTATGCTGCGCCAGAACAAGGCCTGGCGCGAAAAACACCTTGACAAAAAGTGTTTTTTTCAATAAGATGTTGATTATAGAATCATTAATTAAATCACGTGAGATCAAAAAAATTCGGCGTCATTGTTGTCGGGGGCGGCCATGCGGGGTGCGAAGCTGCGGCTGCAGCTAGTCGTATGCAGATACCAACACTGCTATTGACGCACAGCCTCGACACGATCGGACAAATGTCTTGTAACCCAGCCATTGGCGGCATTGGTAAAGGCCATCTTGTCAAAGAAATCAGTGCCATGGGTGGAATCATGGCAGAAGCAGCCGACAGAGCCGCCATTCACAAGAGGACGCTGAATGAAAGCAAAGGTGCGGCGGTGCAGGCAACACGTGTCCAGTGTGACCGTGGCATCTATCGAAATGCAGTAAGAGCTCTTTTAGAGAAGCATGATCATCTTTCTTTATTCCAGCAACCCGTCAAAGACCTGATCGTTGAAGATGACCAGGTCGTAGGGGTACAAACGGAAATGGGTATTGAGTTCAGGGCAACCTGTATTATTCTCACAACGGGTACTTTTCTATCTGGCAAGCTACACATCGGAAAAAGGCAGCAGGCGGGTGGCAGAGCGGGTGATCAATCCTCAACAGCGCTATCAGATTACTTAAGATCGCACGGCAGATTTCGATTTGGTCGGCTTAAAACAGGAACGCCGCCGCGCATTCAAAAAAGCAGCATCCAGTATCAAAAACTCGAGATACAGCCATCAGTGAGCACGACCGCACCATTTGACTTTTGGGCCTCCACACCAGCCATTGAGCAGGTCGATTGTCACATAACCTACACCAACGATGAAACGCACGAAATAATTCGTCAGAGCATGCACGAGTCAGCCATTTTCAGTGGTGATATTTCCGGATCTGGGCCACGGTATTGCCCCTCTGTTGAAGATAAAATACACCGGTTCGCACAACAAAGCCGTCACCAACTATTCATCGAGCCTGAGGGCATTGGCGTTGATGAGGTTTATCCAAATGGAATATCAACCAGCCTACCCTATGAAGCACAATGTCGCCTCATTGCCACCATTCCTGGTTTTGAAAACGCACATATTACTCGGCCTGGCTATGCGATTGAGTACGATTATTTTGACCCACGTGACTTACAGCCACACTTAGAGAGCAAGCATATTAAAAACTTATATTTTGCTGGACAAATTAACGGCACCACTGGCTATGAAGAGGCCGCCGCACAAGGCCTATTGGCCGGAATCAACGCCGCGCTGTGCGTGCAGGGGAAGCGTAACTGGTATCCATCACGAGCGGAGTCGTACATTGGCGTTTTAGTGGATGACCTAGTGAAGCTAGGAACCAAAGAACCATACCGGATGTTCACCAGCCGCGCTGAGCATCGACTATTACTTCGAGAAGACAATGCGGATGCCCGTTTGAGCGAACAAGCCGTACAATTTGCTCTTCTATCACCAGAGAAGATGCAACGTTGGTCCGATAAACAAGCATTACAAAAGCAGTATAAGGATTGGTTAGCCAAAACAGTTGTGCATCCAGACTCGCCTGAGTCGCAGGTGCTGTTCGAGCAAAGTGGCATTCGACTGAAAACCCCAACGTCTTGTAAGCAACTGATGAAGCGACCAGAAGTTAATGAACATTTTGCATTGCAGATCAACCGTCAACAACCAAAAGACTGGCAGGCCATGCGCCAACTGGTCATCGACATTAAGTATGACGGCTATATCACCCGGCAAAAAGATGAAGTTGCCAAGCGAGCACAGCACGAGCAAACGCGCATTCCAGTCGATTTTGACTTTCAGCGTGTGAAAGGCCTATCAAATGAAGTAACAGAAAAGCTTGAGGCAGCACGGCCCCATACCATTGGGTCTGCAGCACGCATCAGTGGTATAACACCAGCGGCCATCTCCATTTTAATGGTTTATCTGAAGCGATATCACGCCATGAGCAGTGCGGTATAGCCAGAGCGCATTCATAAAGTGCAACAGAGTGCATGTTATCGACGCCTATATTGCTATGAGGCATGGGCCGAGGTCTTTGAAAAAGCATTAGCTAGCCGTCTTGACTAAAGAGCGAAAAAGCACAAGCAAGCTGCAAGTCTTCTTGTTCCACATGAGCTTCCACCAAAGTATGGCGATAATACGATTCACGAAATAACAGGTAAGATTGGCAACCGATCACACCGTGTCTGAGCAAATCATCAAAAACGGTATGGTAAATCAAGGCTAGGTTGCGCCCAGGCAAGATCTGCTCAAAAATAGTCCGCCGATGACGCTTCGCCCAGGAGAATCGCTCAGCAATTGCTTCTTGTCCACACCGCTCTGCCAAACAATCCAGATCACTAGGCGTTAATCTAAACAGCATACGACAAAGGTCGTTAGTCAAAAGGTTTGATATTGATTTCGGTGCGACCTCGCTGTCATAAAAACGTTGCACAGCTCGATCAAGATCACTTTTGTATGAGGTTACTTGCTGAAAAAGACAGGCGTCATACCGATCGGTAAAAATCGTTTGCACGGATAACGGCAGCGATCTGAAAAATGCCTTTATATATCGAGGGCAACATCACGATTCATTAGACCAGCGAGATGTTTATCTGCCAGTGAAGAGACGTCAGCTGAATAGTCACCTACGTTTAGCATATTATCCGACAAGTAGAGAAGCGGAAACGCAACACTGTCTTCTATTTAACTTTGAAACGACTTAATTCTAGATTCAATTGCCTTTTGGTCAAGCACATTCTCAATAAACTCAACTTTCGTCAGGTTAGAGTTGGCAATAATCAGTACAGGCGTTCCTTGAACAGCAAGGTTTTGCGCGTGAACATAGTTTTCTCGAATAACGGCATCCAGTGCGTCGGTATTGGCTGTAAGGTCTTGCTCACGAAGCCCAGTTTGTTTCAATGCTGTGTTCACTTTTTCCGTTGTGATCGGTTTGGTCAAGGCCCCAAGCTTAGCGTCAAACTGGTCAAATTTGTTTTTCTGTTGAGCAAGGGTTGCTGCTTTTGCCGCGTACTTAGACTCAGGTCCAAGTATGGGTAATTGTTTGATCACAACTCGAACATCATCATTGTTCTTGATCACATCGTCGATAATCAAACGAGCCTTCGAGCAATAGCCGCACCGATAATCGTTGAGAATCAGCAAGCTCGTCTTACCCTGGGGGTTCCCGATCACACCGTCATTTTTACTGTAAAACAGTTTTCGTGCATGCGTTGTGAGGTATTTTTGAATATCGAGCTGCTTTACTTCGGCCTGCTGCTTCTGGTATGCAACGAGCGCATCATAAACATATTGAGGGTTTTGCTCGAGAACTTTCTTCACCTGCTCTGCAGTAATCGGGTTGACGTTATCAGGTGAGCTGGCCGAGGAAAACCACCCCGCTTGTGCAACAGTTGATGTCATAAACAAGACAAAACCCATTGCTGCTGCTCTATGGCGCACGCCCTTGTTCAGAATCTGCAGAAAACCTTGCATCGTGTTACCCCCTTTTTTTGTTACGATCGACATAGTCATTGCAAGATTAACGCAATATACGACAACAATTCAAGTCCTTGATATTGAAAAACGGAATTAAATAAGATGAATTCTATCTTTTAAAAAACGTCAGGATTTTAGTAGATGAATGAGCTCGATCGTAAATTACCAGTCACTGTGCTATCAGGATTTCTTGGTGCAGGAAAAACCACACTGTTGAATCATATTCTTAAACAATCGTGAAGGGCATCGGGTTGCCGTGATTGTCAACGACATGAGCGAGGTAAACATCGACGCTGGTTTGGTGGAACGTGGCGGTAGTAGCCTATCACGGACTGAAGAAAAGCTCGTTGAGATGAGTAACGGTTGTATCTGTTGCACGTTACGAGAAGACCTTCTCATGCAAGTTCGCGATCTAGCCATTGAGGGAAAATTCGATTATCTACTCATTGAAAGCACAGGCATATCAGAGCCCTTACCTGTTGCGACAACATTTGACTTTCGTGACGAACAAGGACAAAGCCTGGCCGACGTAGCACAACTCGATACCATGGTGACCGTTGTGGACGCCGCAAATTTGATTAAAAATTACAGTTCCACAGACTTTATCCGAGATCATGGTGAAAGCTTAGGAGAGGAAGATGAGCGAACGTTGGTTGATTTATTGGTTGAGCAAATAGAGTTCGCAAATGTTATCATCATTAATAAAGTTGATTTGGTCAATCAAGAGGAGCTGCAGATCGTAAAGAGTATCATTCGTAGCCTCAACGCCAAAGCAAAAATCATCGATTCAACAATGTCACAAGTTGACCTCGCCCAAGTAATGAACACCGGGCGCTTTAATTTAGAAGAAGCACAAGATCACCCTCTCTGGGCACAAGAGCTCAATAACCACAAAGAGCATATACCGGAAACAGAGGAGTACGGCATAACAAGCTTTGTATATCGTGCGCGAGAGCCTTTTATACCTGAGAAAATACATGCTTTTTTCTATCAGGAGTGGCCAGGCGTTGTTCGGTCAAAAGGGTTCTTTGGGATATCAAACCGACCAGAGTTCGTGGGTGAGCTATCTCAGGCAGGCCCGCTTGTCCGTCATCAGGGCATGGGGCGATGGTGGTCTGCTGTGCCCAAAGAGCGCTGGCCAGATGATGAAGATTTCAAGCGGTTGGTCAATGAAGACTGGGACGACCAGTTTGGTGACCGCAGGCAAGAAGTTGTCTTTATTGGTCTAAAGGCGCAAATGAACGAGCAAAAAATACGGCAACAGTTAGATGTATGTTTAATAAAGCGTTATATCAACGACCCCAAAAAGTACGAAAAACTCAAAGATCCATTTCCTGCCTGGTTTGCAGAGTGATGCGTCGTTTCTAGAGGCGTTGTTACATCCACCAATCGTCCGGTGCAACAGCTTAGTCCAATAGAGAAAGAACGCCACTCACAAGACCACAAACGGCGCTTGCGCCTTGTGCGATGCCCTCACCACATAGACTTAACGCTGGTGGCATTTCGCATTTCTCAGCACATATAAGATCACAGCTTGGCACACCATTTTTACAGTCTGCATCATAACCAGTGGTCATACCACAACATGTTAGGCTTTCAGAAGCGCCTTCTTCCACACCGCCAGTGCCTGCTTCACTGGTTTTGGTTTGCTCATAGGCGCAGCAGCCAAACAAGTTACACGCTTGACTCTCTGATTGGTCAACACCGTGACCACCTATCGATTGCGAGCGCGCGCTGCTCGAACTGAACAAGCCACAGCAGTCAAACCATGAAGAAGCGTTTGATTCAAAAGCGCTATCGGTGAATGAAACACCTACATCCACACCCGCTTGGCTTTCAGTTGTACGCTCATCAATTTGAGCGATCGCATTAAAATTATTGTCAGACATTGTATTATCTTTCTGTTTATCATGGGCTTAGTTTATACTATTTGGCACAAGATTTCAAAATATATATTTATTGACATAATCAATACTGGAAGCGTGCGATAGATAGTGATGTGCGTTTAGAGGGCGCTGCCAAGGTGCTCTCTAAGTTGGCGCATGGCCACTTGCTCGAGCTGGCGAATGCGCTCAGCCGACACGCCGTGGGTCTTGGCTAGATCGTGCAGCGTGTGCTTTTGCTCATGTTCCGCCAACCAGCGTTTCTGGATGATGTCCATGGATCGAGAGTCAAGTTTCTGCAGAGCGCTACGCAGCTGGGAGTGATTATGTGCTTGGCTGGTTTGCGCTATATAGGCTGCCTCAGGGCAGGCACTCTCTGGGCCGGCAAGGTAGGTCGATGGCGATGCTGGCGTTGCTTCACTATGGTCAAGCGGATCATAAGAAACGTCATTTGCAGCCGAGAGCTTAGCCAGCATATCCTCAACGTCTTTCTTAGATACGTCGAGAGACTCAGAAAGGTAGGCTATTTCATCCTGGGTCATGTGGCTTTTCATGCGGTGCTTTTTAAAAAAAAGTTTGCGTGCAGCTTTCGTCGTCGCAATCTTCACAATTCGCCAGTTCTTGAGAATAAACTCCTGAATCTCAGATTTGATCCAATGCACTGCAAAACTAACAAGTCGAACGCCAACTTTTGGATCGAAGCGTTTCAGCGCTTTCATAAGTCCAATATTGCCTTCCTGGATAAGGTCTTCATGCGACAAACCATAGCCAAGATAGCCACGACTGACATAGACAACAAAACGCAGGTGGGACATGATCAGCTGCTTAGCCGCAGAGACATCTCCCTGGTCGTGAAGCTGTTCTAATAAAAGAACCTCTTCGTCTTTAGAAAGTATGGGAATACGTTGCGTCCAGTCAATATAAGCTGCTAGGTTACCAACCGGGGCAAGTGTTTGTGATGGATTGAGCGCAATCGCTTCTGTTTTAGACATTCACAAATCGCATAATTATTCGTTCAGTCATTATACCAAATGATGCGAAAAAATCAAGTCAATTCTGCATAACTGACCAACTACGCATCACCGTCAAAAAGCGCGTCGACATAACGATTCGCGTCAAAAGGAAGTAAGTCTGATGCCTTTTCGCCTACCCCAACAAAACGGATAGGTAAACGTAAAACTTTCGAAATTGCAAAAATGATACCGCCTTTTGCGCTACCATCCAGTTTGGTCAATATCACACCAGTAACCCCTACTGCATCTTTAAACTGTTGGGCTTGTCTAAGGCCATTTTGACCGACAGTGGCATCAAGGACCAGCCACACTTCATGAGGTGCGGCCTCATGCTTTTTGCCAATCACTTTTTTCACCTTAGTCAGTTCTTGCATCAAGTTGGTTTGATTATGCAGTCGACCTGCAGTGTCACCAAGCAGTACGTCGATCTGGTCTGCTTGTGCTATTTGCATCGCTTCAAAAAGCACAGCGGCACTGTCCGCGCCTTGTTGATGGGCAACCACCGGACTATCAATCTTGCCACCCCAGCCTTGCAGTTGATCAATCGCGGCAGCACGAAAAGTATCCCCTGCCGCTAATAGAACTGACTTACCGGACGCCTTTAATGCATGGCCAAGGCGCCCAATGGTGGTGGTTTTCCCAGAGCCATTCACCCCAACAAAGAGAATCACGGCAGGTTTGTCATCAGGCAGCGCCCAAGGGGCGGCTGAGGGCTCAAGAAGGTCAACAAGCACCTCGCGCAGTGCATGTTCAACAGTTACCGACTCGTCTGCAACACGGAGTTTTTGCTCCGTCTCTTGAAGAATATAATCAGCTGTCTCAACCCCAACATCGCTGGTCAACAAAATATGTTGTAAGGATTCACGAGTGGTGTCGTCAATTTTTTTGACGCCCAATAGGCCTGACAGCATTCCAGAAAACTGTCGCCTGGTTCGCTGCAAACCGTGCTTGAGCCGATCAAAAATACTGGTCTCTTGTTTGACTTCAGGGCTGGTTTTTTTCTGCTTGAAAATATTAAAGATCATAGGGGGGCTGCGCACACTAACTGCATGATTATACCGCAGTCACGTAGCGGGAACAAGGTTTGTGAGGCGTCATGATTCGCCATGCGATGGCCTTGTATTATCGCTAGAGTTGGGTTAACATGCTGATTATTATACAAGATATCGTCAATCATGTCGTCCTCATTTTCGACAAAACCGTTTAAGCTTCGGATCAACTCGGGCATGCTTCGTGGCCGTTTCGTCCATTTTAATGGTACAGAAATACGGCCAACCAAATCAACGGTGCGCAAGACGCTCTTCAACTGGTTGCGTCCAAGCATTCAGGGAGCGGTATGTCTTGACTGTTTTTCAGGTAGCGGAATACTCGCATTTGAAGCAATTTCAGAAGGCGCTGCCTCGGTCACATGTATGGATAAAAGCCCTGCTGCGATTCGTGGTATTGAAGATAATAAGAAGCGTATGGGTATTGCTGGGATTGATGCTAAAGTGCACAAGTTCCCCAAACCACTTTCCGCGGATCATCAGTTCGATTTGGTTTTCCTGGATCCACCGTTTGATCATGAGCACATCGTAGTTTATCTCGATTGGTTGCTTGGCTCTGGCTGTCTAAAAAAAGGAGGTTTCATCTATATCGAACAGCCCAAGCCGCTACAACAAGCAGAGGTTCCACAACCACTCCGTCTCTTCAAATCGGCACGCACCGCAGGCGTCTATTTTTCATTACTTAAGCTGGAGGATGGCCATGAGTAAACAGGTCGATCACATTAAGAAAAAACAAGAAAAAGATGATTGGCATACCCTAATCAGACAAATGAGCCCAGGACTTGATGATCAGGTTGTTGAACGTCTGTGCCATTATGTCACGCGATTAGAAGCATGGAATCGCGTTCACAACCTCACTGGGCTTGATAGCGCGCATGATATCGTCACCCAGCTGGTGATGCCGAGCATTGCCTTACAATCCACGCTATCTAAGTATGCCTGCGTGCTTG
>MDTG01260874.1_pt1 | contig 14644 bp, 15 predicted proteins | sample 811421 | NCBI WGS metagenome assembly MDTG01 (sample SAMN05326645, study PRJNA326480) | marine metagenome | isolation source: seawater | place: Pacific Ocean: South East | collected 2011
ATTCGAAAGAATCCCCCTTTTCCTTTTCTTCCTGTGTAACCATCATCAATAAGCTTTTTTATAATTGGCAACTCAGTTCCTACTTGATGAAAAGGATCGCTGGTAGGTAATTCTTTTATAAAACTTTTTAAAACATCAGACATTAGATCAATGCCAATTAAATCATATAAACCAAATATTCCTGTTTTAGGAATTCCCATAGGTCGTCCAAATACAGCGTCTGCTTCCTCTATAGATATTTTCATTTTGAATGCTTCTGTCATTGCAACCTGCATTGCATAGACACCAATTCTATTTCCAATAAAACCAGGAGTATCATTACAAATGATCACTCCCTTACCTAGTTGTTGATCACAAAAAGTTCTAAGAGAATTTATTTTTTCAATATCATTAATCGGCTCAGTTACAATCTCAAGTAAAGACATGTATCGCACAGGATTAAAAAAGTGTGTTATGCAAAAGTTTTTTTTCATATCATCAGACATATTTGCTGATAATATTTTGAGAGGTATAGTTGAGGTATTTGAAGAAATAATCGACTCTGCTTTTCTTGCTGCTTGAATTTTAGAATAGATATTATGTTTTATGTCAATTCTCTCAACTACAGCTTCAACAATCCAATCAGCATGTTCAACCTCTTTAAAATCATCATCAATATTTCCAGTTGTAATCAAATTAGCTTTATCTTTATCAACCAAAAGTGGTGGTCTAGACTTTAAAATCTTCTCTTTAGCATTTTCAGTTATTTGATTTCTTGATCCTTCTTTAGATGGCAGATCTAGCAAAGTGACTTTGATACCAGCATTGGCAACTTGAGCAGCAATTCCGCTTCCCATTGTACCCGACCCAATTACAACTACTTTTTTGATATTCATTTGAATGTATAAAACAGAGCTTATATAAGAAAAATTTGAAGTATGAAAATAATTTAAGCATAAGTGTGGAAATTAATATAAATATCTCTTATAGGCCGAAAAAATGAAAAAAAATCCATCTAGAAATGTCCATTTTTCAAAAAGACCAAGTAATCTGTTAGATCAGATAAATGCATCTATTGATGTAGATAAGCGCTTATTTAAAGAAGACATCGCGGGGTCAATTGCTCATGCAAAGATGCTTGGTAAACAAAAAATTATTTCAAAAAAAGACAAAGACAAATTAGTATCTGGTCTTAAATCGATTAAATCCGATATTGAAAAAAATAAAGTTAAGTTTTCAAGAGAACTTGAAGATATTCATATGAATATAGAAAGTTTACTATTAGGGAAAGTTGGAAAAGTAGCAGAAAAATTACACACAGCAAGATCAAGAAATGATCAAGTAGTTACTGATCTTAAATTATGGATTAAGAATAACTCAAATGAAATAGATAAAGAATTAAAGATATTTCAAAAAACATTAATTAATATTTCAAAAAATAATATTAATACAATCATGCCTGGATACACGCATCTTCAAATTGCTCAACCAATTACCCTTGCACATCATTTATTAGCATATGTTGAAATGATAGGAAGAGATAGATCAAGATTAAAAGGTTGTTTGTATAATTTAGATGAAAACCCTTTGGGTGCGGCTGCCCTTGCTGGAACCTCTTTTCCAATTGACAGATCATATACTACAAAAGAACTTGGTTTTAGGGAACCGACTAGGAATGCAATGGATAGTGTTTCGGATAGAGACTTTGTAATTGAATTTATTTTTGTTCTCTCATTAGTTGGTGTTCATTTGTCACGACTTGCTGAAGAAATTATCTTATGGTCTAATCAAAACTTCAACTTTATTTTTTTACCAGATGAGCTTTCAACAGGAAGCTCAATAATGCCTCAAAAAAAGAACCCTGATGGTGCAGAACTTGTTAGAGCAAAAGCAAGTTTAATGATTGGTAATTTAACATCTATTTTAAATATATTAAAAGGACTCCCCTTATCATACAGCAAAGATCTACAAGATGATAAAAGTCTTATTTTTAATTCATATGATAATTTATTACTTTGCCTTAAGGTAATGAATGAAACTTTATCAAAATCAAAATTTAATAAGCCCAGAATGAGAGAGGTAATAGAAAATTCAGATTCAACTGCTACAGATTTGGCTAACTGGCTTGTACAAAATCTAAATTATACATTTAGAGATGCTTATAAAACTACAGGTAATGTTGTTGCTTATTGTAACAAGAAAAAATTAAGTTTAGAAAAATTAACACTGAAAGAATTACAAATATTTGATAAAAATATTGATAATAGTGCAAAAAAATTACTTTCAGCGACCAATAGTATAGTTATTAAGTCTAGTTTTGGAGGAACTTCTCCTAAAAATACTAAGAAAATGATAAATTTTGCTATAAAAAAATATTTAAAATGATGACTAAATTTTTTTTGTTTATATTTTTACTATATCTTTTTGGTTGTGGCAAAGTTGGTCCTTTAAGTCTTCCTGAAGACCAAATAGATAAATCGGTTATCACATACCCCTGTGATGAAGCCTGTTTAAAAAAAATAGAAGATGAAAAGAAACGTCAGCAATCAGTAGTTTTAGAAACTGAATAAATGTTAGAATTTAAAAATCAACTTCCATTTATTGAGAATACATCATTACAAGAAGTAATTAAAGTATGTGAAACTCCTTTTTATTTGTATTCTCAAGATAAAATAATTCAAAAAGTTGAAATGACAAAAAAAGTTTTGGGAGAAAATATTTTTTTTTCAGTAAAATCTAATTCAAATCAAGCAATTCTCAAATTGATGCAATCATTAAATATTGGTGCAGATGTTGTATCTTTGGGTGAACTTAAAAGATCACTAAGTGCTGGATTTGACCCTAGTAAAATTATTTTTGAGGGAGTAGGAAAATCAAAAGATGATTTAACTTTTGCAATTCAGAAAAACATACGTTTGATAAACACAGAGTCACTTGAAGAAATTAAATTGCTTCAAAGTTTAGCATTAGAACAAAATAAATATGTTGATATTGGTGTGAGACTGAACCCAAATATTGATGGAGGAACAATAAATAAAATTTCTACTGGAAAAAAAACTGACAAGTTTGGAATAGAAATTAATGAAATTGAAAATATTATTAATCTAATGTCTGATTGTAAAAATTTAAACCTAATTGGTATTAGCTGTCATATAGGAAGTCAAATTAGTAATATTAATGCTTATAAAAATACTTTCATTGAAATGAAAAAATCTGCAGATAAATTTTCATTATCAGGAATTAATATCAAACATGTTGACTTAGGTGGTGGATTTCATGTTAGATATAACAAAAATGATCCTGAGTTCAAAATTGAAAATATAAAAAATGAATTAGATGATTGCTTTAGTAAATCAAATTATGAATTATCATTTGAACCTGGTAGATATTTAATTGCAGAGGCAGGAATATTGGTTACCTCAATTATAAATGCTAAACAAAATGGGGGAATAAATTATTTAATAGTTGATGCAGGCATGAATACTTTGGTTCGTCCTGCTATGTATAATGCTTATCATGAAATAGAGGAGATAACAAAAAAAACAGATGAAACTATGAATTATACAGTAGCTGGACCTATTTGCGAGAGTTCCGATATCTTTGTCAAAAATATACATCTTACTAAACAAAGTATTGGTGATATATTAATTATAAAAAATACCGGGGCTTATGGAAAAGTTATGTCTTCAACATATAACACCCGTGCACTTCCTACTGAGGTTCTTATTAATGGAGAAAATTTTGCAATAATTTATGCGCCTGATAAGATAGAAAAAAATATTGAAGAAGATATAATTCCAAGCTGGTTATAATTAATTAAGAATATCATAAAAAATTTTTGCTAAATCTGAAATAATTAAATTTAAATTAAAGAAGAACTCTTTGATATAAAAATCTATCAATACGAAAGTGTTGATATCAATAGATCTAAACATCCAAAATCCAAAAATAATAATTATTATTAAAGCAACTACAATAATTGAATTTAATATACTTGGTTTTTCATTCCGAACAATAGTGCTTGGTAGATTTTTAACAACTTGATTTTTATGATGAGTCTTTTGATAGTTTGTTTCAGTGTTTTCAATATTTTCTTTTTTCTCTGCAATAATTGAAGAGCGCGTATTTATATCATCTAAGTCTTGATACCATTGATAACCACAATTTGCACATTCTACCATTCTACCATTTGGTTTTAAGTCTGCAGAATTTACTAGATATTTAAATTCACAATTAGTACACTCAATGAACATAAATTATATATAGATTACTCAGCCTAGTATATAAAACAATAATATATCTTATGATGATTTTTAAAAGTATAATATTTATATTTGCCTAGTAATTTGGACTTTGTTCATGGGATTGATTTGTATACCTTTTCTTTTACTTCCAAATAAACTCCTAAAATACCCAACGAAAATTTGGATTAAAGTAATTTTTATTTTTTTAGAAAGAATTTGTAACATACGGCATAAAATTAAAGGCGAAGAAAATATCCCTAAAGAAGCAGTCCTTATTACTGCTAAACATCAGTCTGCTTTCGAAACACTTGCTTTATATTATTATTTAAAAGATTGTTTTTTTGTTCATAAAAAGGAACTATTTTTAATACCTATATTTGGTCAATATTTATATAAATCAAACATGGTTGCTATTGACAGAAAAGGAGGAACAAAAACGATGAGAGTGATGTTAGAAAAGGTTTCATCAAAATTGAAGTCAGGAAGTTCCATAATTATATTCCCAGAAGGTACGAGAAAAGTTCCGGGAAGTGAACCTGATTATAAAACAGGTTTTATAGGAATTTATAATCATACAAGAAAGAAAATTTTACCTATTGCTGTCAATTCAGGTTTATGTTGGCCAAAACACTCTTGGATATTAAAAAGTGGGTTAATAACAATTCAAATATTACCATTAATCCAAGAAAACATTGATAAGAAAACTTTGTTAAATAAAGTTCAAGAAAACATAGAATTAGCAAGTAACAAACTGCTAACCCTTTAATTTTTTTCAGTTGGATCAAAAGTTCCGGCTTGCCCTATTTCCTCAATAATTTTTCTAATTTCTCTAGATCTAGAGAATTTATCTTCTAAAAATTTTAGATCATTATTTCTAATAGCTTTTTGATAAGTTAATAAATCCTCACTAAAGCGACCAAGCATCTCTAAAACAGCTTCTTTATTTTTTTCATAGACATCTCTCCACATTACTGGATCACTTCCAGCTAGTCTAGTAAAGTCTCTAAACCCAGCTGCTGAATATTTAATAACCTCATCTTTCATTTGATTTTCAAGTTCTGTTGCTGTTCCTACTACAGAGTATGCAATAAGTTGAGGAATATGTGAAGTCATAGCTAATACTCTATCATGTCGCTCCGCGTCCATTATCTCTACAGTCATACCAATGGCTCGCCAGATATTGGATAACGACTCTACAAACTTATCATTGGAATTTATGGGTGTTATTATACAATATCTATCATCAAACAGCTTAGCAAAACCATGCTCTGGACCACTTTTCTCTAGGCCAGCTATAGGGTGAGCTGGCAAGAATAATAATTTGTCATTATTAACAAATGATTTAAAATCATTTATTACACTGACTTTTGTAGACCCAACATCAGTAATTAAGGTAGGTTTTTTAACAAAACTATTTAATTTTTTAAATAAACTTTGGTAAGAACTAAGAGGAGTGCATATAAAAATCAGATCAAATTGATCAGAAATATTTTCAAAGCTATCATATATATGATTAACTATTTTTAATTCTTTGGTTTTATTAATTGTTTTTTCATTATTATCAATTGCAGAAATATTCTGTGCAATTTTTTTCTCTTTAATGGCTCTAGCAATAGATGAGCCAATTAATCCCAAACCAATTACTAGGGCTGAATTGTAAGGTTTATTAATCATTAAAATTTTTTAAACTATTTATCGCTTGTTCCATTTCAGCTTTAGTTCCAATACTAATCCTAAGTAAATTTGGTAAATTGTAACTATTTAGTCGCCTTATTATGATTCCATCATTTGCTAAATGATTTGACATTTTGTCTGCTCCATCAACGGAAGACTCAATTAAAGAAAAATTGCCCTCCGTTGGTTTTGTTTTTATTTTTATATTTTTAAGCTCATTTTCAAACCATATTTTAACATCATTGTTTAATTTTACAATTTTATCTATGTATTGGCTGTCTTCTAATGCTTTTATTGCCATAGATTGCGATATTGATGTTGTATTAAAAGGTGGTTTTATTTTATTGATAATTTCTGCAACTTTTTCACTAGTATAACACCAGCCAATTCTTAACGCCGCAAGCCCATAAGCTTTTGAGAACGTTCTGGTCAAAATTATATTATCAAACTCGTCTGAAAGACTAAATCCTTTATCGTAATCTTTTTTTTGTACATATTCAACATAAGCACCATCGATTACTACTATTATGTTTTTAGAAATATTTTGCAATAATTTAACTATTTGATCTCGTGATAAATATGTACCTGTTGGATTATTGGGAGATGCAATATAAATTACTTTTGTTGAGTCATTTATACTATCTATAATAGACTCGATTTTTAAATTATAATTGTTATCTTCTTTTATTTTTTTTTGGAACAGCTCCTACTACTTTACTCACAATTGAATACATCTCAAAACCATGAGTTGAATGAAGAATTTCATCACCATCTTGACAAAATCCTAAAGCAGCAAATAATAAAACTTCGTCAGATCCTGAGCCTAATATAATTCTATTTTCATTTAATAAAAATTTTTTAGAAATTGCATTTCTAAGAGTTGATCCATCAATCTCTGGGTATCTATTCAAATGATTAATTAGATTCTTATTTTTTAATATTTCTAATATTTTTGGAGATGGTCCATATGGATTTTCATTAGAAGATAATTTAATAATTTTTTTTTCTGTATCTAATGTTGACTTACCGCCTTTGTAAATTCTAATATTTTCAATAGAACGTTTTGGTTGAATATTTGACTCAGAAAATTTCTGTAATTTTTCAGATGATTGAAAAATCTCTCTCCATAGTCTCACAATTGTATCTTTTGAATAAGATCCTTGAGATTTATTTAATAATCTATCAAGAATTTTTTGCTCCCTGTCTGGATCAACAACTTTTTCTTTATTTTTGTGTTTACCAATTTGTAATACAATTTCTGATCGATTTGATAACAATTCCAATATTTCATCATCAATTAAATTAATTTTGTCTCTTAAATTTTCTAGATCTTCATTTTTCATAATTTGGCAGGTTCCTTTACAAATTTATGAAGAATAAATCAAAATAAAGTGTTATTTATTTTAAATTTTGAGCAATTATTGACTTAGACGAATATATAAATATAAGCATTTCTTCACCGATTTGAGACAGCTTGCGGGTGGAGCATAAATCAGCTAAAGCGCTTTAACTCCATTACAATCTACTCAATAGGTCGCAAACTATGAGTGATATAAAAATTAAAACTGATAATACGCTAGAATGTTCTGTTGCAATTATAAATAATGCTAATTTTAGTTTAGAGTCTGGTGAAAAAATTAAAAATTTAAAAATTGCATTTAAAACATTTGGAAAGCTAAATAGTAAAAAAACTAATTCGATTTTGGTTTGTCATGCACTTACAGGAGACCAGTATGTCACTGGACATAATCCAATTACTGGAAAAGATGGATGGTGGTCAAGAATGGTTGGACCAAACAAACCTATAGATACAAATAAATTTTTCGTAATTTGTTCGAATGTAATAGGGGGATGTGCAGGATCAACTGGGCCAAAAGAAATAAATGAAGAAAATAAATCTATTTATGGTGGAGACTTTCCTTCAGTAACTATTAAAGATATGGTTAAAGCCCAATCAATTCTTATTGATGGTTTGAATATAACAAAATTATTTTCAGTTGTTGGTGGATCAATGGGGGCTATGCAAGCACTACAATGGTCAATTGATTTTCCTGAAAAAATATCAAATATTATTCATATAGCAGGTGCTTTAAAACACTCAGCACAAAACATAGCCTTTCATGAAGTAGGCAGACAAGCAATTATGAGCGACCCAGTCTGGAAAAAAGGCAGATATTTTAATTATAATGAAAGACCTGAGCGCGGTTTATCTGTTGCTAGAATGATAGCTCACATAACATACCTTTCAGAAGATGCGATGCATAGAAAATTTGGAAGAAAATTACAATCTCGTGATATTATTTCATTTGGTTTCGATGCCGATTTTCAAGTTGAGAGCTATTTGAGATATCAAGGCAAATCATTTGTGGATAGATTTGATGCAAATTCTTATCTTTATTTAACAAGAGCCATGGATTACTTTGATTATGATGAAAAATTTAAAAGAAAAATAGAATTTAGTCAAAATCCTAATAATCATATCAAGTATCTAATTGTTTCTTTTAGTTCTGATTGGTTGTTTCCTACTCAAGAGAGTAAAATTATTGTTAATGATTTAAATAATCTTTCGAGAAAAGTGAGTTTTTTAGAAATTGAAACTGATAAGGGTCATGATAGTTTTTTGTTAGATGAGCCACAATTAGATAATCTGATAAATGGTTTCCTATTAAGTAACTTTGAGGAAATAAATGAATAGAATTTCAAGCATTAGAAAAGATTGGAAACTGATAGAAACCTTAATGGATGAAAATAGAAGTATTTTAGATATTGGCTGTGGTGATGGTATGCTGATGGAGCAACTTGAAAAAAATTTAAATGCAACAACTCACGGCATAGAGCTAGATAGAGATTTAGCATCTAAAGCCATTGCTAAGGGATTTAATGTTATCCATGGTGATGCAGAGCTTGATCTCTCACAATATTCTAATAATAGTTTTGATTATGTGATTTTGAGCCAAACATTACAGGCAATGATGAAACCTAAAGAAATATTATCTGAACTATTAAGAATTGGTTCAAAAGCTATTGTCTCATTTCCTAATTTTGGCCATTGGAAAATTCGATTTCAACTATTAGTTTCCGGAAGAATGCCTGTTACTGAAAGTCTACCATATACTTGGTATGATACACCTAATATTCATTTCTTTACAATTAAGGATTTTTTAAAACTCTGTAGTGATATGAATATAATAGTTGAAAAAAGTATCGGCTTAACTTCTAGAGGAAAGCAATTTGACATAAGTGAATCTTTTGCAGGAGTTAATTTTTTTACTCATGAAGCAATTTTTTTACTTAGTTATAAAAATTTTGAGCCAATAAAGATAAAATCAACCAAAGAAATTTTTAATAAAAATTCAGTAATTGTTAGTTGATGGACAAAATCAATGTTAAAATCATTAATCAACTAAAAGATAATTATTCTTACATATTGTATAATAATAAAGGAGATGCCTCTTTAATTGACCCAGCTGAGAGCCTGCCAATCTTAAAATATATTAATAAAAATAGTTTGAAAATAAAAGATGTATTTATTACACACCATCATAAAGATCATACTAGTGGAATTGGAGATATTATTAAAAATTTTCCAAAAGTAAACATTCACTCTCCAAATGCATTTATAGAAAATACAAGATATGTTTTAAATCACAATGATGAAGTGGATACACACATTAATTCTTTCAAAATTATTTCCACGCCAGGACATACATTAGATCATATAATTTATTATGATGATCACAATAAAATTTTATTTTGTGGAGATACATTATTTAGACTAGGTTGTGGTAGAGTATTTGAAGGAACTTTGAATCAAATGTATTCAAGTCTAAAAAAAATTAATGAACTTGATGATAATGTTCTTGTTTATTGTGGGCATGAGTATACTTTAAATAATCTAAATTTTCTTGAGAACATTCTGGATAAAAAAAAATTATATTCAGATATTCGCCATAAAATTGAAAGCGACCTTGCTATTTCAAATAAATCTGTTCCATTTAATTTATTAGATGAAAAGTCACATAATTTGTTTTTAAATCAAGACTCCCAAATAGGAGAGTTAATTAAAAGAGAATTAATGTTAAAAAATTTTGAATTATTTAAATATCTAAGAGAAAAAAAGGATTGTTTCTAAATACTAAATTTTTTAAGCAAAATTGCCAAATTTTTAGTTTGACTATTTATAGGCTTCACTATAAACCCCGAAAAAAATACAATGCTAGCTATATTTAAAACAGGTGGAAAACAATACTCAGCAAAAGCTGGGGAAATACTAAAGGTTGAAAAACTTAGTGGTTCTAAAGGTGATAAAGTATCATTTACAGATGTGCTAGCAATTTCTGACTCTAAAACTAATAGCATTGGTGAACCATTATTAAAAGATGCTTCTGTTGAAGCAAAAATTATTGATCAAATTAGAGATAAAAAAATAATTGTTTTTAAAAAAAGAAAAAGACAGAATTATAGACTTACTCAAGGACACAGACAGTATTTGACCGTTTTGAGAATTGAAACAATTTCATTTGATGGAAAAAAATCAACTGCACCGCCTGAAACAAAAAAATCACAAAAAACTGATACCAAAGAAACTCAAAAAAAGACTGAAACCAAAGATACCAAAGTAACAAAAAAGAAAGTTGTAACAAAAAAAACTATAAATAAAGCTTCACCGGTTAAGAAAAAATCTGTAAAGAAAGTTGCTAAAAAAACAAACAAAAATAAAGAAGATAAGTAATGGCAACTAAAAAAGCAGGTGGTAGTTCAAGAAATGGAAGAGATTCTGCTGGACGTAGACTTGGAGTAAAAAAATTTGGTGGGGAAAATGTTATTGCAGGTAATATTATTGTTAGACAACGCGGAACTAAATTTCATCCAGGTGACAACGTAGGTATCGGGAAAGATCATACAATTTTTGCAACCAAAAATGGAAAAGTTACTTTTAAAAAAACAAGAGTTAGAACTTTTGTTTCTGTTGTTCCCACACAACAATAAAAACTTTAAATTTACATATCATTAATGAAATTTTTAGATCAAGCTAAAATATTTATTGCTTCTGGTAATGGTGGTGATGGATGTGCAAGTTTTAGAAGAGAAAAATATATTGAATTTGGTGGACCAAATGGAGGAGATGGGGGCAAAGGTGGCGATGTTATTTTTTTAGTAGATAATAATTTAAATACATTAATTGATTTTAGATACCAGCAACATTTTAAAGCAAAAAGAGGTGAAAATGGAAAGGGTAAAAACCAAACTGGTGCAGATGGGAAAAATTTAATAATTAAAGTTCCACCTGGAACTGAAATATACAACGAAGATAAATCTGTTTTACTTTTCGATTTAATAGGAGAGAATGAAAAAATAGTTTTTGCAAAAGGTGGTAATGGCGGGCTTGGAAATAGTCACTTTAAGTCTTCTACAAATCAAGCACCAAGAAAATTTACCACAGGAGAAATTGGTGAAGAAAAATGGGTTTGGCTATCTTTAAAACTTTTTGCTGACATAGGTATAATTGGAAAGCCAAACGCTGGAAAATCAACTTTTCTATCAAAAATATCTAATGCTAATCCAAAAATAGGTAATTATCCTTTTACAACACTTAATCCAGTTCTTGGAACGGTCAAAAGATTTGATAAAGAAATTATTTTAGCTGATATACCTGGATTAATTGAAGGTGCCCACGAAGGAAAAGGCTTGGGCGATAAATTTTTAGCCCATATTGAAAGATGTAAAATTTTACTTCACCTAGTTGATTTTACTGACAAAAATTGGTTTGAAAATTATAAAACAGTACGCAATGAAATAGGCAAATATGATAAAAAAATTTCATCAAAAACAGAAATAATAGTGATTTCTAAAGCTGATTTAATTTTATCTGATAAAGAAGATAAAATAAAAGAAATTAAAAATAAATTAAACTCCAATATATTCGTTATATCAAGTTTTAATAATGAAGGTATAGAAGGTTTAATGGATAATTTATTTAACTCTATTATAATAAATGATGATTAAAAAATTTAATAAAATCATAATTAAAGTTGGTTCTAATTCAATAGTTGAGCCTAAAACAAAAAAAATTAAGTCTAAATGGTTAGATAGATTGTGTAAAGATATTGCACAAATACACAAAACAACAAAAATAATTATAGTATGTTCCGGAGCAATTGCGCTGGGCTCAAAAAAAATATCTAAGTCAGTTTTAAGAAAACTTGAAGATAAACAGGCTGCAGCTTCAATTGGTCAGATTGAACTAGCTTACCAATGGAGGACTAAATTAAAGAAATATAAAATAAATGTTTCTCAAATATTATTAACTTTAGAAGACAGTGAGGTAAGACGTCGTTATTTAAATGCAAGAAATACAATTTCCTCTCTTCAAAATAAAAATATAATTCCTATTATTAATGAAAACGATACAGTTGCAACAGAAGAGATTAAATATGGAGATAATGATAAATTAGCTGCTAGAGTTGCACAAATGATTGGGGCTGATCTACTAGTTTTGCTAAGTGATGTTGATGGTTTATATGAAAATAATCCAAAAAAAGTAAAAAACGCAAAAAAAATATCAGAAATTTTTAAAATTGATAAAAAAATTGAGAATCTTGCAAAAAGCCAAACTTCTGAGCTTGGAAGTGGAGGAATGACAACCAAAATTATAGCTGCTAAAATATGTTCAGATAATGGTTGTACTACTATTATTACAAATAGTAATAAACATAACCCAATTAGTTCTATTAATATTAATAACTCAACTTTTTTTTACCCATCTACCTCAAAAAACTCATCTCGAAAAAAATGGTTATTAAATCATTTAAACCCTACTGGATCATTTATTATCGATGAAGGAGCTAAAAATGCAATAAATAAAAATAAAAGTCTTCTCCCTGCAGGCATTATTGAAATTAGAGGAAAATTTAAAAGAGGGGATGTAGTATCTATATTAGTTAAAAATGGTTCGAAAATTGCACTTGGTATCTCAGCTTATGATTATAATGATGCAAAAAAAATTATTGGTAGAAATACTAATGAAATAAATAAAATTTTAGGTTTCGAAGGTAGAGATGAAGTGGTACATAAAGACAACTTAGTAAAATTTTCTTCATGAGCATAAAACAAAATATTTTAGAACTGGGTAAAAAAGCTAAGAAAGCCTCTTTTGAGATGAAGTTATGTAGTAATGATCAAAAAAATTCAGCTCTCTCTTTTTTAATCAAAAATATTTCAAAAAACAAAGATAAAATTTTGGCGGCAAATAATGTTGATCTTGAAAATGGTAAAAAAAAATCATTATCAAATCCTCTTATGAACAGATTAACTCTTACTGATAAATCTATAGAAGGATTAATTGTAAGTATTGAAGATATAATTGGTATACCTGATCCAATTGGATTAACACTTGAAGAGTGGGAAAGGCCTAATGGTTTAAAATTTAGAAAAATATCTACACCTTTGGGGGTATTAGGGGTAATTTATGAGTCCAGACCAAATGTAACAATTGATGCTTCATGTTTATCTATAAAGTCTGGAAACTGTATTATTTTACGTGGAGGAAGTGATAGCTTTCATAGTTCTAAAGAACTTGTTAAAAATATAATTCAATCTTTTAACGAAGCAGGACTTCCAAATCATTGTGTTCAAATGATAGATACTCCAGATAGAGAAGCAGTAGATTATTTACTTGGTATGCAGAATTATATCGATGTAGTTATTCCACGAGGAGGAAAAGGGCTTATTGAAAAAATTAATTCTTTAAGCAAAATTCCTGTCATTAAACATCTGGACGGAATTTGTCATGTATTTATAGATAAAGATGCTGATTTAAATATTGCAGAAAAAGTTGTCTTTAATAGTAAAATGAGAAGGCCTGAAATTTGTGGTGCAGCTGAAACACTTTTAATAGATAGTAGTATTAAAGATAAGGCTATGAGAATATTAAGTCCTTTGAAAGAAGCAAATTGTGAAATAAGAGGTGATGAATTTATAAAATCTTTAGATAAAAATTTTAAAATTGCTGATGAAAATGATTGGTCACTTGAATACTTAGATAAAATTTTATCAGTTAAAATTGTTTCTGGTGTTGAAGAAGCAATAAATCATATAAATAATTATTCTTCTGGCCATACAGAGTCAATAATTACAAATAACAATGAAACATTTAAATATTTTTACAATAAAATCGATAGTGCAATAATTTTAAAAAACGCATCAACTCAATTTGCTGATGGTGGAGAGTTTGGATTTGGTGCAGAAATTGGAATTTCTACTGATAAAATACATGTACGTGGGCCTGTTGGAACAAAACATCTTACAACATTTAAATATGTTGTTGATGGAAATGGTCAGGAAAGACCTTAATTGAAAAAAATAGGTTTGCTTGGCGGATCTTTTGACCCCCCACATAAAGGGCATTTGTTTATTTCTTTAGAGGCAATAAAAATTCTTAAACTTGATGAAGTTTGGTGGATAGTTACTCCACAGAATCCTCTTAAGATTTCAAAACCAGCTACCTACCATGAGCGAGTTATGAATTGCAGAAATTTAACAAGAAACTATCCAATAATTGTAAAAGAAATTGAGAAAAAAATTGGATCAAGTTATTCTTATAAAACATTAAACTATATTTTAAATTATTATAAAAATATCAAATTTTTTTGGTTAATGGGTGCTGATAATCTTATAAGTTTTCATAAATGGCAAAAATGGCAAAAAATATTTGATAATATGTCTATTGTTATTTTTAAAAGACATGG
>MDTG01254392.1_pt1 | contig 14642 bp, 17 predicted proteins | sample 811421 | NCBI WGS metagenome assembly MDTG01 (sample SAMN05326645, study PRJNA326480) | marine metagenome | isolation source: seawater | place: Pacific Ocean: South East | collected 2011
CTTGAGGGCCAAGATGTGCCTGATAAGTTTTTTTCCAAGGGATTACAGATGCTTGTCGATGGAGCAGACGAGGCTAAACTTACCACGCAATTAAACCAAGAGATAAAAGCTATGAAGGCTCGCCATGAGAGCAATCAAAACGTTGTGAAAGCTTGGATCGATATAGCTCCGGCTATGGGTATGATCGGAACACTTGTTGGACTTGTTTTGATGTTAGGAAATATGGCTGATCCAAAAGCAATCGGTCCGGCTATGGCAGTTGCGCTATTAACTACACTTTATGGGGCGTTTATAGCAAATGTTTTATTTTTACCTATGATTACCTCTTTAGAAGGGTATACCGCATATGAGGTTACTTACAGAGAGATGGTAGTGATGGGTCTGAGGAATATAGCACGAGGAGAGTCCCCAAGGAATATTCAAGACCAGATGGTAGCTAATCTTCCACCGGCAGTTCAACAGAAACTTGAAGCAGCCGCATAGAGGGATTTTAAGAGTATTTAAAAGTGGCTGAAGAAGTAGAAGCAGAGATAGAAGAAGAAGAAGAGGAGTGTCCCAAGTGTCCTCCCGTCGGCGCTCCAGCGTGGATGGCAACGTTCGCAGATATGGCTACCCTCTTAATGGCATTTTTTGTTCTAATTCTCTCATTCGCTGAATTTAACGTTCCAAAGTTCAAGCAAATTTCTGGCTCACTTAAAAATGCCTTTGGCGTACAAAGGTTAGTGCCCGTTGTTGAACAACCGAAAGGAACCACAGTATTATCATTAAACTTTAGTCCATCCCCCAGTCAGTCAGTTACAAAACAGATGACTCAGCAGACAACCAATTTAGAGAAAAAAGAGTTAGAGATTAAAACAGAGGAAGATCAGGGTGGCGAAAAGGATAAAAGTGCTAAAGAGTTAGTTGAAGCTCTTCAGCAAGCTGTTGATAAGGGTGAGATTAAAGTGGAGGCAATTGGTGAAGCTGTGAAAGTCGAAATTGGTGATCAGGATACAGCCGCAAAAGACTTGCCCAAGCTAATACAAGAAACCCTCCAGGCTATTGAGAAGGCAAAAAACAAAACCGGGAATGCGGACCAAGAAGTGCTTTTTGGCGGGTTAGAGGAAAAACTAAAGGAACTTGCGTCCTTGGCTCAAAACCAAGCTGATGGAGAAACCAAAGGCTCTTCAAAAGAAGCAGGTTCTGGGTTAGATGATGAAGAAAAATCTGCTAAAGAGGCTTCTGCTAATCAAGCGGCTAATGAGCTTGAAGTGGCATTGAAAAACGAAATTGATAAAGGTTTGGTCAGTGTAGAAAGGAAAGATGGAAAAGTATTCGTAACTGTAGGTTCAGGCGGTGCTTTCTCATCTGGGTCAGCAGAATTAACGTCGCAAGCAAGAAACATAATGGAGAAAATTGCTGACAAGGGGGTAGGGGAGACTGGAACAGTTACCGTATCTGGTCATACTGATAACGTACCTTTAATGTTCGGGGGCAACTTTAGAGATAATTGGGATCTCGCTGCAGCTAGAGCTTCTAGCGTAGTGCAAGAGCTAGAGAAAGCAGGCAACATAAGCACTGATAGAATGAAAGCTGTTAGTTTCGGCGAGTCAAAGCCAATAGATACAAACGACACCTCTACTGGTAGAGAAAAAAATAGAAGAATTGAAATCGAGATAAATTTTTAACTTTACCTTAAATTGTCACTATCCTTTTAAACGACTTCTGATGGTTGCAAGCTTATAGAGTATTATATCCATAACTCAAAATTCTAGCAAATATGCTTGGCTTTCTTCAGAAATCTAGAAAATATAAGGTATGCTAAACGCGATTCTTTTTTACATTGTAATAGTTGGTATAGATAAGTTAACAATTCCAATTTTATGATCCTTAACCCCATAATTTTTTGTGCAGAGAGTAAAGATCTAGATTAAGAGAAGTAGGCCAAAAAATAGTTCTAAGCATTTAGTTCTTTGTAAATTATAATATAAGGAAAGCAGTAAGTTGTAATAAAGGCTCTATGTATATAAAAAAAGAGAATTCCCTATATTTTTTAAGTAGAAGCACGATCGTCTAAAAAAAAGTTTATTAAAGTGGCTCAAGTGCCGGAATGCCTAGGTGTGTAAATCTTTTCAATTATAAAACCTCATAGAAACTAATGTCAGAGCAAATGTTTTGTCTCTTTTATTAACAAACAATCAAGACCATTTCTTGCAGAGGTAAAGTTCAAGACTTTGATAAAGTGAAGATAATCGCCTTCTTTTTTCCCCAATGGAAAAAAATATCTAAATCTATATTGTTAAATCAAAAAATTTATAGTGTCTGAGAAAAAATCCAATTAAGCCGTTGAATTAAATATTCTCTACGGAGATAGTACTGATAAATTTTTGTCATGTAAATTGTTGAGAGGCCTTAGGTACATTACCAGATTTATTTCGTTTCTTTGGTTGAGCCATTTCTTTTTTATATGCCTTGACAAGAGGGTTAATAAAATTAACCTTTTCATCTAAGCCACGACACATTTCCTGAGCTTCTAAGTCGGATCGAGCAGCTAGTATTGCCCATACTTGTCTGTCTTGGAACATCCCATAGCTTCGTCTAAGAGTAACCTGACCTTGTTTAAAATAAAGTCCTAATAAAATTACAGCCAAAATGAAAAGAAAAATATTTACACTAAATGTAATTAAATAAACACAAAGTATTGCTAATAAAGGTTCCCACATTTTTTGCTGCAACAACCATATAGGGGGTAAGATAACCGCAGTTTGACTGTGAGTGGTATCATATACGTCAACCACTCTTTTAACGTCTCTTAATGCTTCAAATATGCGATATTCCTCTTTTTCACCTATTTTTCTTTTTTGAGATAATTCCATTATCATTTGCGATTCTTCTGGTCGTGTGAATTCAAAAATACCCCCCAATGGGCCTCTGGTAAATAACTCAAAAAACTTGCCATTTCGCCAAATTGTCAGTAACCATTTATCGCCTTCTTCTCCACTAGATAAAAGGTCGACCATATTATCAATGCTTTCATGATAATTCATACCATCTATAGCTACGATAACATCATTTTCCTTAAGCCTTAAAGCTCTTGTTCTAGATGATTGACCGTGTTCTTTTAGTTTCAAAAAGCCTTGAAGGAGTGGATCATCGGAACCGTGGTTGTCGTCAATATTTTCATCAAGCGACTGTTCACTGACATCTGCTCCAGGTTCTCTAAGGTCTCTAGTTTCTTGTTCATTAACTTCTGCCATTTTATTATCTCTGAGGAAGTTTTACGGAAACTTGATTAAACCGTCTCTACTTTTCATCTTACTAAAGATTTCTTCATTTTTTTTATAAAGAGACTGTATTTCTTTTATTAACTGTTTTTGCGATCTAGAAATGGCTTCCATCTCCTGCTTATCACCGGAAGCGGAATTCATATCTTTTAATGAAGTCAATAATTGCTTTTGATACAGATCAATTTCATTATCCAATTCTGCCAATCGATTTTCAAAAGATTTAGCAAGTTTTTCAGCAAAAATATTAACGGCTTGCTCTGTATTTTTTGTCATAGCCTGTTGCAAACCTTTATTTTGCTCCAGAACCCTGCTCGCAAGAGCATTAGTGGCTACAGCAATTTCTTTTCTTAATGATGACAATTCTTCTACTAATTTCTCATTCTGCTTTTCAAGCGCAACCTGACTATCCATTGCTACCGATAGCGCTTTTACATTATCCTTCAAATCATCCACATTTTCAGCAAATATAACTAGTGCCTCTCTGTTAGTAGTTGTCATTACATTTAAATCAGACATAGAACGAAAGTATAATACTGATGTAAAAATCATTGCTACGACAGCGGCAACCATAGAACTTCCAAAAATAATAGTAGTATAGCGATGTATTTGCTTCACTTGTGTCTCCAGTTTTTTATGTTCTCGTTTTACCTTATTGTACTCAGAAGTAACGTCGGTGGCAGCGTCAGCTGCATCTAAGGCTATTTTGATACTTTCTTCAATTGTACTTAGATCTGAACTCATTACTTTGACCTCCTACGAGACTCGCTTGTTTTTTTTATAATTCTTTTATTGTAATAAGCACATTTCATGCCACTCGTTGCCATAACTTCTTGATATGGAATTTTTGCTGATTTAAACCCAAACTTTTTACAACCCCACCTTCTACGTGGATCATGTGTAATAAATAAATGGATGCACTGATTACAAGTTGTCATTATTTTTATGTTCTCTTGACGATTTGATTGAGTCTAAGAGCCTAGCGATCGCATAGCGAAAAGTAGCAAGAACCAGTAAGAAACAGACAAACCATATTGCCAAAGCTCTTAATATATGCCCAGAATAAAAAGCCTCTAGCCCATTGAGCAATGAAAGAAAAGCAACGCCACCAAAGCAGGCAGAGCTAATATAGTCTCCAAGAGACTCATGAGTTCGTCTAGGCATTTTTATTCTCCGTTAAATTTTGTCCATGTTCATTAAATCTTAAGTCTTCCGGAACATCAATCTCTGGCCTAGTGATATCCTCTCCTCGGTCTAGTTTATAGACATATGCCAATGCGATGGCTACTGCATTGTAAAGTTTTTCAGAAATTTCTTCTCCTATTTCTCCGGTAAAATATAATGCTCTTGCTAGCATTGGGCTTCTGAAGCTGGTTATATTTTTCTCAGAGCCAAGTGCTATGATTCTTTTAGCCAAAATCCCCTTACCCATAGCAATTATTTCTGGAGCACCTATCTGCCCTACTTCATATTTGAGGGCTATTGCAAAGTGAGTGGGGTTGGTTATTATGGCGGTTGCCTTATCAATATTTTCGAGAGCTTTTTCCTGTTTAGCTGCTTGTGTTGCCTTTTCCATTTGAAGCTTACGTATTTTTGCTCTTACTTCTGGAGAACCTTCCATTTGTTTATATTCGTCTTTGACTTCCTGTTTAGTCATTTTCAGAGAAGTTATGTGTTCATATCTTTGATAGAAGTAATCTAAGACTGCTATTACCAGTAAACTAATAAGCAGAGCTCCTATTAATATAGGAAAAGAGTTTTGGATATGTTCAAGTCCGGACTTCAAACCGCTATCAGTAATTCGGAGGATGCCTGGCAATAGGTAGTAGATAACGAGAACGGATGATGTGACTAAAAGAATTACTTTAAGTATATTCTTTACTAGTTCTACAAGGCTTTTAAGTGATACCATCCTCTTAAGTCCGGTAATGGGATTTAATTTATTTCCTTTAAAACCTACAGCCTTAGGAGCAAAATTTATCCCTCCAACAGCAAACTGTGTAGCTAAAACAATAACTAACATCGGAAATCCGATAAAAGATACAAACTTCAAAATGTACAATAGAGCTTGTAAGGGTTTTTTAACGAGCATATCATCTAGGCTCTCAGAGTGTGACATAACAAAAAGATCCCCCCACTCAAATAACAAATCTCTACCAAAAAAGCTGAGTGAATATAAGAAGATCAATAGTGCAGCAACACTTGTAAAGACGAACATTTCTTTTGAGGTTAGAACCTTACCATCTTCTGCTGCTTTGTTAAGCTTACGCTGGGAGGGCTCCTCAGTTTTTTCCTGGCCGTCTTGATTTTCTTCAGCCATTACTTAAACTTTCTAATGTTGACATTAAATGATCTAATGATGACTTGACAAGATCAGTAAAAGCAAATCCGAAATTACTAATTGACAGATATAATATTATAAACGCACCAAGAATGGTCATTGGAAAACCAAAGGAAAATAAATTTAGCTGAGGTGCTGCTCGTGTGATTATTCCAACTGATACATTTATAAGTAAGATTACCACAACCACGGGTAACATTAATATCGATGCGTTTAAAAACATTGAACCAGATGCGGCCATACCACCGTCAATCAGAGCTGAAGGAAGAGGAAGTGTTCCAATCGGAACCAAATAATAGCTCTCAATAATTATTCTTAAAGCAGTGAGATGCCCATCAACCGCTAGAAAAATCATAATGAGAAATAAATAAAGAATCTGACTCACAATGGGAGTTTGAACGCCAGAAATTGGATCTATCTGAGCAGCGTAACTTAATCCAGCGCTGGTAGCAATTTTTTCACCAGCTAATGATACTGCAGAAAACATTATCGATAGTATTAATCCAGCAGTAGCTCCAATTGTAATCTCTTTGAAAATAACTAAAACACCGTATGCTGAGGTGAGAACTCTCGTATCTATAGTTTGGGGCTGGATAGAAAAAACAATTATTGATACTACGAAAGCCATCAATACTCTTACCCGTATCATTATAAATGAAGCACTAAAAAAAGGTGCCGCAATAAAGAAGGCACTTAATCTGATACTTGCTAGTAAGAATCCTAACAGAAAGTCAATTAGGCTACCAAGACTTAAGCCTGGAAGTATTTGGTCTATAGACTGTTCCATGAATTATGCTTGACCTATTGAGGCTATCTGATCAAAAATAAAGGCAAAGTAATCAACAAGCCCAGTCAAAATGAAATTTGCCAATAGAGCAAGAGTTAATAGTACCAAAACCAACTTAGGTACGAAACTTAAAGTCATCTCATTTATGGAAGTCGCAGCTTGTATAATTCCAACAGTCAGTCCTATTCCTAAAGCGACTAGAAGGATAGGTCCAGATGAAATAATTATCTGCCAAAATGCATCTTCTAAGAAATTTACGTTTTTATCAAACTCCATCTATACCATCCTTATTAATTTGAAACATAAGTAGCGACTAGTGATCCGACAGTCATTGCCCAGCCATCTACTAACACAAAAAGTAGTAATTTAAATGGAAGAGCAACCAGCATAGGGCTTAACATCATCATACCGAGTGACATTAAAATAGAGGCTATTACCATATCTATAACCAAAAATGGCAAATATAAAAGGAAACCAATTTGAAAAGCCGTTTTCAGCTCAGATGTAATAAATGCTGGCAGTATTACCGTTAATGGTATATCTGAAGTTTTGTTATAGCCGCTGTCGCCAATTAGATCTGTAAACATAGAAAGGTCATTCTCTCTTGTATTTTTCACAAGAAATTCTTTCAAAGTATTTGATCCCGTTGACAAAGCTGATTTCGCAGGCAGATCCCCCTCAAGGTAGGGGTCAAGTGCGGTGTTGTTAATTTCGGTTAAGGTGGGCGTCATAATGAAAAAGGTTAAGAAAAGAGCTATGGCGATCAATACTTGGTTAGGTGGTGTTTGTTGTGTTCCCATTGCTTGTCTGAGTATCGACAAAACAATGATTATTCTTGTAAAGGAGGTTGCTCCTAATACTAATGATGGTAGCAAAGTTAAGCCTGTCATAAGTGCAAGAATTTGTAGCGATAAAGAATATGTTCGCTCCGTCTCGCTAGTGCTTTTGATTGTTAAAGCCGGAAGGCCTTCTGCAAATCCAGAAAACGCATCTTGTGCCCAAACTGCATCGAAAGACATCATAAAAAAGGTGACTAGTGCCGATGATATTAGTAACGCGTGTGTCTTCATTTTTTAAATCCTAGCTTGGGGTTCATTTTCCTTGCATTCGTGATAGCGTCTGATAATGACTTTGCTTGTCTATTTTCTAAATCTGCTTTGTCAGACTTTGGGTTAAATATATCATCAGAAGATTTCAGAGACTTGTTACGTTTAATATTGGTCTCCGTTTTTGCCTCATGGGGTATCACTATTGGACTGCAACCTTTATTAGTAAATTGAAGATACTCCTGTCCATCAACTCTTATTATTCTTACGCGTTCAGTATTACTTAGCCCGAGATCATCAATAAGTATTATTCGCCTCTTTTGATTAAAGTGCCCCTGTATACCGAACTTATTATTTTTTATATATTGTTGTAATATTATAAGCCCGCCCAGAAAAACCAGCACAACGATTACTTGTGTTATTCCTATATCTTCCACTTGCATTCATGCCTCCTTCCTACTGAGAAGGCAAAAACCATGCCAAGTTTAAAATAGCTAAAGAATTCGAGTTTTAGGGTTTATAATGCAGATAATCAGTCAAATTATTGACTGACTCATTTGACGCTTTCTATTCTTTTCTGAGGATCGACAATTTCAACAAACCTGATGCCAAATCTTTCTCCGACCATTACAACTTCCCCTTTGGCGATCATGGTACCATTAACTAAAATATCCAAAGGATCTCCAGCCAGTCTATCTAATTCAATAACGGATCCTTCATTTAGCCGAAGCAATTCTCTGATTTTTAATTCGGCACTTCCTACCTCGACGGTTAATTTAACGTCGATATTTTCTAAAACTCTAAGATTATCGGCAGAAGATGAAGTTTGTTCTCTAACCTCTTCAGGGATAGCTTGTTCCTCTTTCTTTTCTTCAATGTTTTCTTCTTCACCCATAGCGTTACCCCATATGTTATTTGCTTAATCGTTTTTTTATATTTACTGCTGCTTGCCCAGATAATTCTCCGAGTTCGCTTAAAAATACTAACTGATCTTCAATTAAGACCTCAATGCCATCACCAACGTATATCGGAAACGTATCACCAGTTTTAGTTTGCAGCAATTTATTCATTGGTACAGTTGGCTCGCTTAAACGACAACTTACATTTAGTGGAACTTCCATCACAATGCGTTCCAACTTTTCTGTCCAACTATAGTCGTCATCTATTACTTCACTCTGAACTCTGGATCTTAGCTGTGAAGCGATCGGTTTAAGTGTTTGCAAGGGATAAATGATGTCAAAAGTAGCAGCATCCACCCCGGGCAATTGAACAACGAATGAGCATATGATTACCATCTCTGAGTTGTCAACAAAAGAAGCAAATTGGGGGTTAACCTCTCGACTTTGCTCAGTTAGAGTTATTGGCATAAGATCATGCCAGGCTCGTTCAAGCATTCTATTTAAGCCTTCAGAAATTATTTCAATGAGCCTTTCCTCTGTACTTGTGAATTCAGCTCGTTTTTCTTTAAGTGTCTCAATTTGACCTCCATAATACGAATTCGTAAGTATTGATATGAAGTTTGGATCCATAACAAGCATCATATTTCCTCTTAGCTCCTCCAATCTATTTGAAGTCAAACTCATGAAACTTTCTATACCGGAGGAATACTCATCAAAGGTTTTGACCTCTGGAGGAAAAGACGAAATTCGGGGCAGTATTCTTAACATAGGTAAGAAAACACTCCTTGCCTGCCTAGCAAACCGCTCATTAACCAGTCTCAAAGCATAGTAATCTCCGAGAAGAGATAGTTCATCGGCGCCAAACTTGTAAGGTCTAACATTGGCAGAATCAGAGAGATCTGAAGAAGAGGGACCCTCTCCATCCTCCAACTGTAGACCTTCTATGAGCGCATCTACTTCTTCACTAGATAATTTTCTTGAAGATACCAATTAAAACCTCTCTAACCTTTATTGAAGCATAAAAGAGGTAAAATGAACATTTTCTATACCTCCAAATCCTTCTAATTCCTCTAACTTGGTGTTTAGCTCTGCAGCTATTGCCTTGGCCAAAGCATCTCTCCCGGACTTGCCTTCAATATCTTGCTCAGAGAATTCACTCATTACTGCAAGAATACTTGACCTCAGTGATAGCTGATGATCTTCCACATTAGTAATTACATTATCATCATATTGAGTTGAAACACCAATACCAGCCTGAAGAAACTTTCTAGATCCTCTCAAATTTGTAGTAAAGTTACCTGGAAATTCATAATACGTGGTGATAAATTTCTCAACTTCAGGCGCCTCTTTTTTTGATGGACCGGCGTTCGCTTCTTCCTCCGCAGCTTTGGCTTCCTCTGCTTCTTTCATTTTTCTCTCTATAATCTCCTCGATCTCTTCTGAAGGGTTTGCAGGTTTACCTCCAAATAAAAAGTAGCCCGCTCCCACGCCCAAGCCTATCAAACTTACTACGCCTACGGTCATCAAAATTATTTTCATTAAGCCGCCTTTTTTTGGCTCCTCATCTTTTTCTTCTTCTGCCATATTCCTATCCCTTTTCTTTTAAGCTATTAGGTTAAGTCCTTCTTCTTTGCCATCTTTTTGGGTACGTACCTCTATCGTATTGGATTGCTCAAGATTATTCTTTTTCTTTGTTGGATTATGCTTTGAGGGGTTCCCTTTATCCTTGTTATTGTTGTTAAACTGTTGCGTCAAGGTCTGGAGAGAGGCCAATTTTAGTCCCGAGCCTTCCATCATTTGTGCTAGCTTAGATTCAGCTTCTCCTAAGAGTGCTGCTGCGCTAGCCGTTTCGGCTACTATGTTGATCTTCGCCATATTTTCTTGCAAGTTTATTATAACGTTCAATCTACCAAGACTTTTTGGTGTTAATAGTATCTCCAATTTTTCTATTCCATCAACAATTGATTTTTCTATTTTTTCAATTAACTTATCACCCCAATTTTTGGAAAGCATGTTCAAATTTTCTAACAATCTATTGCCAGATTCTTTAGGTAAAGTAAGAGATCTTTGCTTGCTACCTTCATTAGAATTCTGATCGACATCTGATTGTACCATAGGGTTTGTACTCTGCTTTAATAGAGTATTTTCTGTTATACTGTCTCTGGCAGACGAATTATTAGGTAAAGCTTGAAGGCTAGTGTAGTCGATTTTGCCATCAAAAACTTTCATATCATTTGAAGCATTTGATTTAAATTCTGATTTAGCTAACCTGCTAGGAAGTGGTATGCCGACTGTCTTGAATTTTTTCTCATTTGAATCAGCTTTACTGGATATATCTTTAGTGGCCAATCTCACTTCTATGTCACTGGTTAAAGGATTTTTCCTCTCCGCGTTTATTAACCTAGCCGAGTCGGTGATATGCGAACTGTTTGCAGGTGCGAGGTGATCTTGTTTTGATTTGTTGCTTATCAAAACATTATTTTTGGTTTCTATGAGTTTAGAATGGCTCTTATAGAAATTCTTAATTTGCCTGTTCAGGTTCGTTCTTATTTTGTCCAATATAAGATCAATTTCTTCGCTGCTAGATTCTGTGCTATTTTGTTCGACAGGTAGTAGGTCCTTTAACTGATCTAGAAATTTCATAAGCTTTAAAAAGTCACCATCTTTATTACCGACCCCTGATTCTAAATTATTAATGTTCTCAGCTATGAATGCTTGAAAAAAGCTTTTTATACTCATTTCAATTTTACTCAGAATCTCATCAGAAATATCTAATTCGCTCTCCATTACCAGGTTAATTATTTCAGACATATTTTTTTCTAAAGATTTAGAGTTAAAGGTTTTTAATTTGTCAGTATCTAAATTATAAGGAACATCCATTTCTTTGTTGGAGAGTAGAGAGCTAAAAAATTCCCCACTCCCTGAATTTACTTGCTCTGGATTACTTGGTTCCAAGAGATCAAATGCCATGGCATTGTTGCTTTTTATTATTTCGGTCATATGGGCCTTGTTTTTTTGCAAAAGAATTGCAAATTGAGTGCCAGTATTTGTATTTTTTAAACTTTATTTATTTTAGGAGTAAGTAATTCAAGTTTAGTCTCCCTTAAAATACCCTCCTTTTTTTTTATCTCCTTAGACTTTGCCTCTGCTTTAGATACATTTTGATGGTCTATAGCAATTTTTCTTTTAATTTCAGTTAGCTCCTGCTCGATAAATTTCTGTTTAGTTTCCGTATTTTGAAGTTCTTCAGCCAATTTTTGTGTATACCAACTATCTGACTTTAGAAAATAAGCAGATCTCGGCCCAGCCTGATCTGGCTGCCTTTGATTTTGTAGCTCTTTAATTTGTTTGATTAATTCCGAATTTTTTACAGCCTCAGATGATAAGTCGTCAGAAATCTTGTGCTTTTTGCTTAAAGCGATCTTTTTCTTCAGAGAAAAGCGATCGAAGATATTTTTTTTTTCTTTTTTCATGATCAGCCTCTGAGAAGCTTGAATAAATTCGACTTACTATCCTCAAAGCTTGAAGACGTTCCTTCTAATTGACGAATGTGATTGGTGAGTTGTGGCCAAAGCGATACTGCGAGGTCAAGATCTGGGTCTTTCCCTTTAGTGTATCCACCCATTAAAATTAAATCTCTATTTTCCATGTACAAAGTAATAAGCTTCCTAAAAACACGGGCATATTCACTGTGATCAGGATCTATAATCTCATTCATTACTCGACTAACACTACTAGATATGTCTATAGCAGGGTATATTCCAAGCTGCGCTTGTTGTCTAGACAAGATAATATGCCCGTCCAAGATTGCTCTGGCGGTGTCAACCACTGGATCATTTTCATCGTCTCCATCCGCAAGAACCGTGTAAAAGGCAGTTATAGATCCCTGATCATCGATTCCGGGCCCTGATCTTTCAATCAATTTTGGGATCAAAGAGACTACCGATGGAGGATATCCTTTTGCAGTTGGTTGTTCACCAAGCGCAAGGCCAATTTCTCTCCTTGCATGGGCTACCCTGGTCAAGGAGTCCATGATAAGTAATACGTTTTTCCCTTTTGATCTAAAATACTCTGCAATAGCAGTTGCTCTATTCGCTCCCCGAATTCTCAGAAGAGGTGACCTATCTGCAGGTACTGCAACCACTATAGTTTTACTTTTAGCATTTCCAGAAAGAATATTTTTCACAAAACTTCCTACCTCTCTTGCCCTTTCCCCAATAAGTCCAACAACGACAATTTCGGCTTCCGTATATTTGCACATCATTCCTAATAATACTGATTTGCCAACCCCAGATCCTGCGACTATGCCTACTCTTTGCCCTCTACCCACGGTTAGAAGGCTATTGATTGCTTGTACCCCTACATCGAGAGGCTTCTTAACGGGATTTCTTGCCAACGGATTCAAAAACTTTCCAGTTATTGGCCATCTCTCTGACAAACCATTTATTGGTTTGCCATCATAAGGCGTTCCCATTGCGTCTATTACCCTTCCTAGTAGGCTTTCACCGACGTCGACGTCATAACCGTCATTAACGAAGGACACTTTAGCTCCGGATTGTATTCTTGTATCTGCTTCAAACATTGAAAGAATGTTATTACCCTTTTTAAACCCAATAATCTCAGCCATCGTTTCTGTGCCTTCGGATGTCGTAACAGAGCAAATAGATCCAAGATTTGCCGGAAAACCATCACATTCAAGAAAATGACCGTCATATTTGGTTACACGGCCAGAGATATTTAACTTGCCCGATAGCTCAATTTTTTTAATTGCGTCTATTAAAGACAAGTTACTACTTTTCATGGTTTGTAGACCCAGTTTTGTTTTCTTCATTTTCAGCAGATAGACCGGTGTTCTCTTCTGGGGTCTTGGGGGTGTTGGTTTCTGCAAACTCTTTTGAAGAAATAGATGATTCATCGTCTTTCTCGGTGTTCTCGCTACCTACCGATATCTGTTTAGAAATAATATTGGCTATTTCAATAGATCCAACTTGAATAATGAAATCTCCACGGAGAAGCTCTGAATTTTCGCTAAGGTCCATCCCTTCATTATGGAAAGGGTCTGCCGAAATGTTTTTAATTAATTTTGCATCTTTTGGATTTAATTTAATTATGACTTTTTGCGAAGCATGTTCGATTTCATCAACAAACTTTGATATTTTATGCCTAAATACCTCAGGATTTTCATCTATTATCGTTCCAGCTCTCTCGCTAGCTAGATGCGTTATTACTTGAAGAATGGATTGGAATAAATCAGATTTATCAAGAGTATCTTTTGCTTTTATATTATCAACTAACTTTTTAAGGGTATCTATTACTTCTTTTTGTTCCACTTGAATTTCTGAGAGAGCCATTTTTCTACCAATCTCTATTCCTTCCTGTCTTACCACCTCTTCGTTTTTATTTTCCTTCGGACTAGACGCCTGCTCGTCATTTAAAGTTTCTGGCTCTTCATTTTTTTCATTTATTAATTCTTTATTATTTGAATTTTCAGTTATGTCACCAGTATTAATAATATCATCAGGGGCTTCTTCTACAGGTCTATCTAGCGTCATATCGGTTGATTTTGTTTCTTCTACCGGCTCATTCAGCTTCATATCGGCTGATTTTGCTTCTTCTACCTGGGGCGATTGTTCTTTCTCTTCATTTGTTTTCACTGCTACTTCTGCTGAGAGATTTTTCTTATGCTTGTCAGTAACATCTGTCCCTTCTTTTTCTTGCTGATTTATCGATACCTGAGCTGCTATTTTATCGATTGTTAACGGTTTGAAGTCTACCAAATTTCTTTCAGGGATTTGATCCTGTTTTTTATAACCAATCTCACGCGAGACTTTTATTAATCGAGATATTTCTGCATCTGCTAAAGGAGTATCATTTTTTTCTTCTAAAGAATGCATTTCTATTTCCATCTAATTTTAGACATAATCGTCGCCACCACGGCCAGCTAACACTATAGTTCCTTCATCAGACATTCTTCTAGCTGAATTAATTATTCTTTTCTGAGCTTCTTGGACTTCGGTTAAGCGAACGGGACCAAGAGCTTCCATTTCATCTTGAATATTCGCAGCCGCTCTTTGAGACATACAACTGAATAGTTTATCTCTTAAAACTTCATCTGCCCCCTTCATTGCCAATACCAAGTCCTCTGTCTCAACACTTCTTAAAATCATTTGTAGTGATTTATCGTCAGATTTAATTAGATTATCAAAAACAAACATAGCCTCTTGTATCTCTGTCATTAAATTTTTGCTAAATTTTGCAACTTCTTTAAATATTTTTTGCTCGTCGTCACCTTTCATGAAGTTCATA
>MDTG01276221.1_pt1 | contig 14642 bp, 15 predicted proteins | sample 811421 | NCBI WGS metagenome assembly MDTG01 (sample SAMN05326645, study PRJNA326480) | marine metagenome | isolation source: seawater | place: Pacific Ocean: South East | collected 2011
ACTATGATTTGAAGAATACTTGTTTACCTGCTCACTTAGCTTTAATAAATAAGGCTTTAAAATGAATATAAGTAAAATAAATGAAGATGTAATTTTCTTAAAATCTGAAGTATATAAAGATAATCGGGGGTCTTTTTTTGAATTATATAATAAAAATTATTTTTTCTCTCTTGATATCGAAAATAATTTTGTTCAAGACAATATTTCATTTTCAAAAAATGAAAATACTATTCGAGGTCTTCATTGTCAAAATGGTGAAAGCAGCCAAGCTAAATTTGTTTACTTAATTTCTGGCTCTATAATGGATATTTTTATTGATATAAAAAAAAATTCACCAAATTTCGGAAAGATTTTTAAAGTAAAACTAAAAACACTAGGTGATTGTTTGTATATACCGAAAGGTTATCTTCACGGATTTTGTACTTTGGAGGAGAATACGATAGTTGGCTATAAAGTTGATAATTATTATAGTCAGAAAAATGAGTCTGGAGTTATTTGGAATGATCCAGATTTAAATATAAAATGGCCCTATAAAAAAAATCCAATTGTTTCCAAAAAAGACTCTTCACTGCACTCATGGAATGAGTTTAAGTCAATCTTAGGTTGTTAAAATGAAGAATGTATTAATTACTGGCGGTTGTGGTTTTATAGGCTCTGAAGCCGTTAGAAGAATTATTAAACGTGACTACAAAGTTTTTAATTTTGATAAATTAACTTATGCTTCATGCCAAGAATCACTTTTTAATCTTCCCAAAGATCAATATTCTTTTTTTCATGGCGATATCTATAATAGTCATGAAATTAATAAATTTATAAATTTTTCTAAACCCACATATATCCTTAATTTTGCCGCAGAGTCCCATGTAGATCGTTCAATTGAAAATCCTTATAATTTTATTAATACCAATATAATAGGTACATATAATCTATTAAATGAGTCCTTAAACTATTATTCTTCTTTAGATAATAAAAAGAAAAAAAATTTTAAATTTATTCATGTTTCTACTGATGAGGTATATGGATCATTAAGTTTAAATGATAGACCATTTATAGAGGAAGATCCTTATAAACCGAATAGCCCATATTCTTCATCAAAGGCATCCTCAGATTTTCTGGTTAGGTCTTGGAATAAAACATATAATTTACCAACTATCATAACACATAGCTCAAATAATTATGGGCCTTGGCAATTTCCAGAAAAGCTAATACCGTTAACAGTTCTTAATGCTTTAAAAGGTAAGCCAATACAGGTTTATGGTGATGGCTCTAATATCAGGGACTGGATACATGTAGAAGATCATGTGGATGCTTTGATTAAAATCATGGAGTCCGATAAAGTCGGGGAGACTTTTAATATTGGTGGATCTAATGAGTTAACCAATATTGATCTAGTAAATAAAATATGTGATTTATTAGAAATAATTCAACCAAATAAAAATAATAAATATTCTGATTTAATTGAATTTGTAAAAGATAGACCTGGCCATGATAATAGATATGCTATTTCTATAGAAAAAATAAAAGATCAGTTATCTTGGGAACCTAAAATTCAATTTTCTGAAGGTTTAAATGCTTCAATTAAATGGATGTTAGATAACTTTGAATGGCTTTCAAATAAATCATCTGATGAAAGAAGAATAGGTTTAAAAAAAATATAAATGAAAGTTTTAGTTTCTGGAAAAAATAGTCAAATTGGCAAAGAACTACAATTACTAAGTAGTAATCAAAAGCATGATTTAATTTTTTTAGACTCTTCAGATATGAATTTATTAAATATGGTTCAAATCAAAGATGTTATTATGTCTAGTAATCCAGATATGATAATAAATCTTTCTGCATTTACTGATGTTGAAAAATCAGAAACTAATAAGGATGAGGCTTATATGATAAACTCTGAGGCTCCAGCTTTTATTTCCTCATTAGCATCTGATATAAAATCAAGAATTATTCATGTTTCTTCGGATTATGTTTTTGGAAATAATGATAATGCTCCTTTTAATTCTAATTCTAAACCTGGTCCTGTTAATTTTTATGGTGAAACAAAACTTAAAGGAGAGCAGGGAGTATTAAATAATAATAATATGTCAATTATAATAAGGACTGCTTCAGTTTTTAGCTCACATAATAGTAATTTTATTAAATCAATTTATTCTAAATTGATTAGTAATGAGAAAATAAATGTAATTGATGATCAGAATATTAATTTAACACACGCAGAAGACCTAGCTCAGTTAATTATAGACTTAATTAATTTAGTTAGTAATAAAACTATTCTTCAAAATAATGAACCACTAGTTTTTCATTATACTAACGTAGGTTATACGACTTGGTTTGATGTTGCTAATTATATACGGAAACAGATAGCCATAAAACAGAAATATTTAGAAGAAATAAATCCAATTAAATCAATAGACTGGGAATCTAAGGCAAGTAGATCAAAAGATACACGTCTTGAGATTGACTATAGCCTTTTAAATTCTTTAGATATAAAATTATATAATTGGGAGAAAAAAGTTTCAGACGTTCTTAATGTTTTATATAAAAATGGTAATAATTAATGACTAAACTAAAAGGAATAATATTGGCTGGAGGAGATGGAACTCGTTTAAAGCCTATGACTAATTTGATCTCTAAACAGTTATTGCCTGTTTATAATAAACCTATGATTTTTTATCCTTTGTCTGTTTTAATTCAATCAAAAATAAAAGATATTGTAATAATTACAAAACCAAATGAGAAAGAAGACTTTCAAAAAATTATTGGTGATGGAAAAAAATGGGGAGTTTCTATTGATTATCTTACTCAAAAAAAACCTAAAGGTATTGCTGAATCTTTAATTATAGCCGAGGATTGGCTAAATAACTCAAAGTCTTTACTTATTCTAGGTGACAATCTATTTTTTGGCCAAGGTTTAAAAAAACTTTTGTTAAAAGTTTTTAAAAAAAAGATTGGTGCTACAGTTTTTGGTTATAGCGTTTCTGATCCAGAGAGATATGGCGTAATAAATTTTGATAAAAATAAAAAAATAAAAACAATAATAGAAAAGCCAAAAAATCCTAAATCTAATTGGGCAGTAACTGGTCTATATTATTATGATGAAAATGCCTCTAAAATTGCTTCAACTCTTAAACCATCAAAAAGAGGTGAGTTAGAAATTACAGACCTTAACAAGGAATATTTAAAGAGAGGTCTTTTAGATGTTGAATTGCTTGGTCAAGGATTTGCTTGGCTTGACACTGGCACTCCTGATGCATTACTTGAAGCATCAAATTTCGTAAAAATTATTGAAACTCGTCAAGGAATTCGAATTGGTGACCCATTTTTAAGTAATTAGTCTCTAAGAGCGGTTTTTGATAGTTTTGTAATTGGATTAATTATGTAGCTAGCCACAGTTCTTTCCTGCCCAATAATAGAAACATCAACAATCATTCCGCTTTGTAAAACAATTTTTTTCTCTTTTTTTACACTATCTAAATTAATCTCTATTATAGTTTTATACATATCTGGCTGATCTGGCGCCTCTTTAGTAGTATTAGGGGCTACTTTTATAACCTGACCTTCAAACTGACCAAAAATTGCCATATCATAAGCACTGAAAGCTAATCTTGCTCTTAATCCAGGTATCACATAGGCAATATCTTTGGGATTAACAAGGGCTTCTACTTGTAATGTATCATTGTATGGCACTATTGATGCGATTTGTTCACCAGCAGCAACAACTTGATCGATGTTAATTATGTCAACACCGCTAATTACTCCTTTAACGGGGGATAAAACTTTAGAGAATTTCAAATTTTGCTCTGCCTTTTGAAAATTATCTTCTACATTATATAAAGTTAATCTTTCATCAAGTAGTCTCATTTCAGCTTCAGAACCTTTTTCTACAAGATCTTCAATAAGTTTAACTTTTCTCTCTTGAGCATCCCTAACTGCCTTTGCTAAATCAAATCGATTTTTTGAAACTTCATAATTAACATGAAATAATAATTGTCCTTTTTCCACTTCATCAGACATTTTAACGTTTATTTTTTCAATCACACCTTCATTTAATGTTTGAATTATATGAACCTTAGATTTTGGTGCAACAACTCCTGTAGCTCTTACAACTTGATCTACTGATGCAAAAAGAGCCCATATACTAAAAACAATTGTAAACGTACCTATAGTCCAATACAAAACATAAGAACTTTTATTTTCTTTAAAATTAGTAATTGATAGTGAATCAGCAATTATTTCTAAGTTTTCTCTAGTAAAATAATTGAAATTTTTTAAATTGCGTATTTTTGTTAATAGGTTCATTTTTAAATCTTATTTTTGCTGTTGCTGAATAATATCATTTGTTGGACCAAACCTTGCTATCTGACCATTAACAATTATACCAATTTTATCAGTATTAGTTAAATGCTGAATTCTATGTGTCGAAACTATAATTGTTGGATTATAAGAAAGAGAGAAAATATTTTTTACCACTTTCTCCTCTGTCTCAGAGTCCATAGAGCTTGTAGGCTCATCTAGCACTAGTATCTTTGGTTTTCTAATTAATGCTCTAGCTAAAGCAATTGATTGTCTTTGACCGCCGGACAAATTTAATCCATTTTCAGTTAATTGATAACCATAACCACCTGGTAATTTAGCTATGAACTCATGACAGCAAGTTAATTGTGCAGCCTCAACAACCTCATCCTCATTTACTTCATCCAAACCAGCGGTAATATTATCATATATGCTGCCTGCAAATAATTGGATATTTTGTGAGCAATAACCAATATGCTCTCTCAATTGTTTTGAAGGTATATTAACTATATCATAATCTGAAAGGAATACTGTTCCACTTTTTGGAAGGATATAACCAATAATATTTTTTAATAATGAGCTTTTTCCACTACCTATAGATCCAACAATTCCAAGTTTTTCTCCACTTTGCAGAGAGAAGTTTATTTTATTTAAAATATTTGATTCTTCTATTGAGTAATCAAGGTCATTTATTTGTATGTTTCCATTTTTTAGAACAACAGCTTTTTGATCTATTGTCAGCTCATCCCTCGCAGTATCAGACATTAGAATATCAATATTTTTATATGATAGAAGAGTATTATTTAATCGAGTTAGTAATTGAGCAATTTGAACAAGTGGAGATAATATTCTACCTGATAAAATAACACACGCAATTAAGGCCCCAGTTGTAATACTTTGATTGCCTACTAAAAAGACACCAAAACATACTATTCCAGTAGAGCTTATTTGTAGCGCTGATTGAGAAAAAGTTGTTGATATATTATTTATAATTCTTGATTTGATAACAGTTTTAGATGAAGTTTCAATTGTTTCTTTCCATTTTTTTTCAAGAAAACCGCCTCCAGCAACTGTTCTAATCGCCTCTATATTATTTAATAATTCTAAAAGAGTCGACATTTTCCCCTTTTGTTGACTGGTATTTTGTGTAGCATATTTTTTCAATAATGGTTGAATACCAGCAGCGACTATAAACACTAGAGGTACAATTAGTATTGGTACAATTGCTAACCAACCCGCTATTAAAGCAATTATACCCAAGAAAAAAATCATAAAAGGTGTATCAATTAAGGCGACTAAAGATGCAGATCCAAAGAAATCTCTAACACCTTCAAAATCTCTTACAGATGTAGCAACTGCAGCTGGAGAGCCAATAACAGTATTATCATGACTAACAATTTTTTTAAAAATTTTATCATTTACAACTCTATCTAATTCTGCACCAGCAAGATCAGTAAAGTAGGATCTAAGTAGTTTAAGAATAAAATCAAAAACTAAAACTACTCCAACTCCAATTGTCAGAGCTATTAACGAGTCGATTGCATTATTCGGAATTACTCTGTCATACACTGTCATTATATAAAAAGCTGACACTAATTGAAAAATATTTATGAAAATAGAAGCAGAAAATACCTGAATATAAGTTCCTCTATTTTTGTATACTGTGCCCCAGAACCAATGGTCTTTAAAATATACTTTCTTTTCTTTCTCGGTCATAATTAATCCAATTTTATTCTAAATTCTGCATTAAGTTGTTTATTTTGGTGAAGAACAGATAAAAATCTTATTAAAATTGTCGATTCATTATCTAATAATATCTGAAGTTGTGAAATTTCGCTAAAAAATACTTCAGCTAGAGAGTTAACTGCAAAACCGCTAATTTCTATTCTATCTAGTAGAGTATTTCTTTGATTTACAGTATCATTATAAGACCTAAAAAAAGAATTCCTGTTAGATATAGAATTATTATAATCACTTATTAGAGAAGACTCTTCGATCTGGTCATCTTTTTTTATAATTCCAATATAATTTTTCGAACCTTCAGCTGCAGCTTTTGCAGCGTTAATTTTAGCAGCACCTCTACCAAAACTAAAGATTGGCATAGTTACATATAAACCACCTCTAATATCATCTTCATCACTATCATCATCAATGTCATATTTAGTATATCTAGCGGTGACCCCAAGTTTTGGCAGGTATTCACTTCTAGTAGATTTAATAGCTTGTTTTTTTTCTTCAAAATCTAATTTAGCTATCTCTACTTCATAAGAATTATTATCATCAAATGATAATAAACTTTCTATTTGGATCTTTGGAAAAGCTAATTTATTGAAATCTTTTTTAAAGAATGACTTATAGTTATTCTTATCCTTTTCAAAATTTGACTTTAATTGATATATTTTTGTTTCAAGGGAATTAAGTCTAACTGAGAATAATGCTCTATCAATTGGATCCATAATCCCTGCCTGAACTCTATCATTAACTTTAATTTTATATGGTAATAACACGCTTAAAAGATTTTCAGCATAGGTTAAAATATAAGAGCTTTTAGCAGCCTCAAGATAAATTTTATTAGCATTTAATATTAAATCAGAAACTGTTTTTTGTTGTTCATTTATTGAGCTTTCGACTTTACTTTTTGCAGCTTTAATTCCAGCAGATATAGACCCCCCTGAATATATTTGTTGATTAACCTCAATGGTAGCATCAAAGCTGTCATCTCTTCTTTTACGGACTGAGGAAAGGTCTTTAATATTTCTTTCAAAACTCTCGTCATTGATTATTTGACCTGAAATGATAGGAAATCTATCTCGTCTTGCATATTTTAAATAAAATTTTTGTTCAGCTGATAAAGATGTTATGTATTGGTATTCTGGTTGTTCAAATAAACTTGATCTAATTGTGTCTTTGTAATCATTTTCATTTATAAAAAGATTAAAATCTCTAATTCCATCGAAGGTAAAATCGATTCTATCTTCTGATAATAATGGCGAAGCTATAAGGGCAAATAATGCCACAAAAGATATTTTTTTTAACAGAATCATAAAACAAACCTGATTATATAGAAAAGTGACAAAATTTTACAAAAAATGAAGATTTAATTATTATATTATCTTACTTTTTTGTTTTTTTATTTTTTTTACTTTCTTTTTTATCTGAAGAATTACTATTATCTTCTTGTAAGGTTGATAATTTATCTTCAATTGCCTTTGCCGAATTAACTAATCCGTTTAAAACAGCATTAAGATTTGTTCCAGGTATTTCTAAAGTACCTGATTCTACTTCATTTCCACTTGGGTCAACCATTGTACATTGAACCCTAAGAATTCCATTTACATATGTTATATTTGATAGTCCTTCGATAAGCATTTTTTATCCCCTATTTCTATTACGATGATTGATATATAGTTATTAATAATATTAATTCAACCTTATATGACTAATTTATTTTTATAGTTACTTTTATTTATTAGGAAGACAATGAAAAAACAAAAATTTCTTCATATCGGCTGTGGTCTTAAAAGAAAAGAGTCAACTACACCGGTATTTAATACAGATGATTGGGAGGAGGTAACACTGGATATTGATAAAAGAAATAACCCAGATATCCTTGCCTCATTTACTGATTTGAGCGGTATTAAATCCAGTTCTTTTGATGCTATTTTTTCTAGTCATAATATTGAGCATATATTTTATCATGAGGCATTAATAGCGATAAAAGAGTTTTATAGAATATTGAAACCAAATGGATATATATATATTTTATGTCCAGATTTAGTTAGCGTATGTGAAGCACTAATTGAAAGAGGTCCAAATGAACCATTATATAATACTTCTAATGGTTCATATGTTGCTGCTTCAGATATGCTTTATGGATGGCGTGGTCCAATTGAAAGTGGAAATAAATTTATGGCTCACAAATTTGGTTATTCTGAAAAAACTTTAATATCAGCATTTCAGAAAGGCGGTTTTTCAAATATAGTTTCTTCTGTAAAAAAACAAAGATTTGAAATATGTTTATTAGCATGCTGTGATGAATTATATAATACAAGTAAAAATGATAATGATAAAAAATCGATGATTGACCTTTTTAGAAAGCATTCAGGTTATGAAAAAATTTGATTATAAAAATAGAATTGATAAATTATTAAAAGATAAGAATTTTTCTGAGCTAGAAGACTTATGCTTAAAAGGTGTAATGATATATGAAGACGCAATTTTTTATTATTACCTAGGGGTATCGCAGGTTAATCTAAATAAAATTAATTTATCTATATATAATTTAGAAAAAGCAATTTTTTTAAACCCAAAAATTTCATTTTTCTATTCAAGATTAGCTTATGTTTATTTAAAAATTAACAATCTAAATCTAGCTAAAGAACACTTTAAGAAATCAATTGACTTAGAATCTAATAATGAAGCTATTCTAATAGATTATTTAAAGATTTTAAGGGAACTAAAAGATAAAGATTTTTTTAAACAGCTAGAGAAAGCTCTAAAAATTTTTCCAGAATCAAAAGAGCTTAAAAAAATAAAAGATTAATGGTGGGCGCGGCTGGGTTTGAACCAGCGACCCCTACGATGTCACCGTAGTGCTCTACCGCTGAGCTACGCGCCCTTTAATTAAATATAAACTAAATATTATTTATTAATTGATTATAATTTAATAATCTATAAATAAAAAATATGAATTTACAATTATTATATATTTAATGAGAATTCTATAAATGAGGAATGATATAAAAAATAATTCTGAAGAAGAAAATCAAGCAAATATTTTAATGAGTTATGTAAATGCTAAAGACTATATTAACTCAACTAAACTATCTAAGGAGCTAATAAACAGTTATCCTGAAAATTTAGATTTTCATAATATTTTGGCAGTATCCTATAAGGCTTTAGGTGAATATGAAAAAGCAAAGAATATCTTTTCTAATATTATAAGAAAAAATATTAGAAATCCAAAAATAGCTTTTATTTATAATAATGCTGGCAATCTTTATTATGATCTTGGTCAAGTTGATAATGCTAAGGTCTTTTTTAAAGCGTCACTTGAGCTAGAGCCATCAAATATGAACGCACTAATAGGCATGGGTCTTGCCCTATCGAATCAAGGAAGAGATAGTGATGCTATTGCGATTTATGAGAAAGGCTTGAGGTTAGATAATAATAATAGTGAGTTTTTTAATTATAATATTGCTAATTCGTTAAGGAAAATTGAAAAATATTATGAAGCTTCATTATATTATGGAAAGTCAAATAACAGGCTTAGCAAAAGTTATAAATTAGAATGTTTATATAATGGTATTGGAGATAAGCTAACAAAAGATGATTTTCTTACTTTTTTAAGAGAATTAAATCAAGAAGGCCATTCAGATCCCTTAACAGCTTGCATTAGCTCTCATTCATCAATTAGATTTTCATTAGATGATCAATGTAACTTTTGCAACGATCCATTCAATTATATAAGAAAAGAAAATCTATTTGAATCAAATGAAATAGATGAAAACCTAACTGAAGAATTTTTAAATGATATTGAGCAAGCAAAAATATCAAAAAAATCTCAGTCTTTATTAAGTAATGGACTTCAGACTTCTGGAAATTTATTTAAACTAGAGAGTGAATCTGTAAAAAGAATTAAATCAATTATTATAAATAATATTAATAAATATAAAAAAAATTTCAAAAATTCTAATCAAAATTATATCCTCGAATGGCCAGATAATTATGAATTGTATGGCTGGATTATAATTATGAAAAATAAAGGAAATTTGAGAGCTCATATGCATAAAGAAGGCTGGCTTAGTTCTAGTATATATTTAAAAATGCCAAAAAAAGAAAACCCCAAAGATGGCGCAATTAAGTTTAGTCTTGATGGAGCTGGATATGAGAACGATAATAAAAATTATCCAGAAGAAATTTTTGAAGTAAAATATGGTGATATGATAATGTTTCCTTCATCTTTATTTCATTCAACAATACCGTTTTCTTCAAATGAAGAGAGAATAAGTTTGGCTTTTGATATTATACCGCTCTGATTATTTTATTACCCAGTAGTGTTGATATAATCATGACGTATTAAGAAAATCATCCAATTTTTCCCACATTTCTTTTCTATGATGATTTTTTTCCATAAAAATTTCATGTTCAGTCTCTTCAAATTCAATAATATGGCTATTTTTTAATCTTTTTTTCATGACATTAATTTTATTTGAGTCAACAACACGATCATTATTATTAATAATAAACAAAATCTTAAGATCTATTTTCTCCGCCCAACCATTTTTGCGTATAGTTTTGAACCTTTGATCAACAGCCTTTGCGAAAGCATTAGTAACACCCCATAATCTAATATTTGGATGTTTTCTTACTAAATCGATAATTCTTTTATATCTTAAAGGGTCTGTTGTAAGATCATTCTCATTATAAGTTACTTCTTTTCCCATATTTGGTTTTGAGCCCAGTAGGTAATCAGTATCTTCCCTAAAAAAATTCATTAATGAGGATGCGGCTCTTAAGAATTTTTCATTCTTAAATCCAAGCATTGGAGCGGATAGAATTCCTTTCGAAAATATTCCAGGATGGTCATGAAATGCTGATAGCATTAAGCACCCTCCCATAGAATGGCCAATTCCAATAAGTGGTTCAGGAAAATTATCTTTGATTATATTATCTAAAATATATTTTATATCCATATCATGTCTTTTATAATTTCTAATATAGGCTTTATGAATATCTTTAAGTTCATGGTCAGACATACCCTGTCCTCTCCAGTCAAAGGAAATGACACAATAGTTTCTATCTAAAAATTCTTGAATAGTTTCAAAGTATTTTTCTATAAATTCATTATGCCCTTGCTGAAGTAGGATTGTACCTCTTGAATTTTTAGATTCACTCATCCAGTGGCATACCCTTATTCTTATTTCATCGTCCATAGTAACAAAATAGGAATTAATACCTTTTGGAGCTTTATAATCTTCAAGTTCTAAGTATGGCGCTTTTTCATATTTTAAGAAATTAGACTCTTCCATAATCATCCTCTAGTCTAATAATATCATCTTCTTTTAGATTTTGACCAAGTTGAATTTCTATAAATATAAGCTCTTCATTTCCAATATTTTCAATTCTATGTAACGTATTCTTTGGTATATATATATGTTCTTTTTCTTTTAAAAAATATTCATTTTCTTCAATAATTATTTTACTTTTACCTTTCACTATTTGCCAGAATTCTGAACGGCTTTTATGTTTTTGTAAGGATAGTTTTGAATTTTGAAGTACTTTTATTTCCTTTATTTGGTAGCCAGTATTTTTTGCAATTATATGATAGTTTCCCCAGGGTCTTTTTTCTACATTCCCCAAGTAATTCTTGGTTAACTCACTACTGCTTTCAATTTTATTTTTTCCGCCTATACCAAATTCAAGTTTAATATTAAAATCAGAACATACTTTAGCTTCAAGTATATTTTTTATATTACTTCTATCGCCACCATTGCAGTAACAAATTTTTTTATTTGGATTTTTAATAGCAAATTCTTTAATACTCAAACTACTACTTTTCTCACTAGAACTTTGAATTATTACCTCTGTAATACTCTCAAATTCTTCTAGGATTTCTTTTCGCTGTTCTTGATACATAAAAGGTTTACCTTTTTTTTTTATAAGCCAATCATCATTATTGAGAAGAACTATAACTTTATTAGATAGTTTTTTTGCATCTTGAAACATTCTTAAATGCCCAACATGAACAGGATCAAACCCTCCGCTTACCAATGCATAATCATATTTTTCAGTCATTTGATTCCCTACAGGCTTAGATAGTAATAAAAAATAATTAAAATTCCTAACAAATATTGACATAATCATAATATCAATCTAGCTTCCCGACACAAATAGGAAAAAGATTATGAAAGTTAGAAATTCATTAAAATCCTTAAAAGGACGCCATAGAGATAATCGCGTAGCGAAAAGAAATGGCCGTATGTACATTATTAATAAAACTAACCCTCGCTTCAAAGCTCGCCAAGGTTAAAAATTATTTTACAGTTGTAACTCTTATTAAATTTGTAGTTCCCTGGACCTTAAGAGGTAATCCTGCGGTTATAACAACTTTATCTCCAATAAGCGCTAAGCCGCTCTTTTTTACTGTCTTTTTCGTAAGGTTTATCATGTGTTCAAGATCGCTTTCATCTTTTTGAAGAAAGCAAAGAACTCCCCATGCTAAAGATAATTTTCTAGCTGTCTGAATAATAGGAGTAATTGTTAAAATAATTTGGCTTGGTCTTACTCTTGATACCTTAATTCCTGTTGATCCGGATTCTGTATAACAAACAATTATAGGAGAAGATAATTCATCTGCTAAAGTTTTAGCAGCAGTTGCAATTGCATCTGGCGTTGTATCTGGAGTTTCTTCTAGCTGGCTAGATAAAATATCATTATAGTTACTATCTTTTTCAATGTTTATTGCAATTTTATTCATCATTTTTACTGTTTCAACAGGGTAATCTCCTGAGGCTGACTCGGCAGATAACATTACAGCATCAGCACCCTCAAAAACAGCATTAGCTACATCTGAAACCTCTGCTCTTGATGGGGTTAATGATGATGTCATAGATTCAAGCATTTGAGTTGAAACTACTACTGGTTTACCTTTGACCCTTGCAACACGGATTATTTTTTTTTGCCATCCAGGGACGGACTCAATTGGAAGTTCTACTCCTAAATCACCTCTGGCAATCATTATACCATCTGCGAGACTTGTTATCTGATCTATATAATCTAAAGCAGATGGTTTTTCTATTTTTGCCATTATAGAAACTTTATTTGAACATATTTTTCTAAGTTCTTTGACATCATTAGGTTTTTGAACAAATGATAGAGCTATCCAATCAACACCCTCTTGGACCGCCATGTTTGCAAACTTCTTATCTAAGGTTGATAAAGCAGAAGTTTTTATATTAGTTTGTGGTAAATTAACTCCTTTATTGGATTTTAAGTACCCACCTTGCAAAACTTTAGTTCTAATTTCATTTAATTTTACACTTGTCACTTTGAGATGTATTTTTCCATCATCTAGAAGAATTAAGTGACCTTTCTTAACAGATGAAAAAATTTTCTTATGTGGAAGTGTGACTCGTTTATGGTCCCCAATTTCTTTTTTTAAATCAAATAAAAAAATACTACCTTTTTTAAGAAAGTTTTTACTATTTTTTACAGTTCCTATTCGGATTTTAGGACCTTGAAGATCAACCAAAATACCTATCGGTTTATTGATTATTTTCTCTGCACGTCTAATTTTCCTTACATAATCTTTCAGATCCTTTTCTTTTAAATGAGAACAATTAAGACGAAATGCATTCGCACCAGCTTTTGATAATTCAATAACTTTTTTTATTGTATTGGAGGATGGCCCAAGTGTTGCAAGAATTTTCGTTTTTCTTTGAGTAATTTCATTATTTTTCATGGTTATGTTTTAACAGATTCAAAATATTTTTGTTAAAATCTTTTGATATATCAGTATTTTCATGGGATTGATAAAAGTATGATTAATGCTTTAAATGAAAAAAAAGAGAGTAATTTTTTAATAATATGCGACCATGCTTCAAATCGTATTCCTGTCGAGTATAAAAATCTAGGGCTAGATGCAGAAATTTTAAATACTCATATTGCATATGACTTAGGTGTAAAAGAGGTAGCAACTCATCTATCAAAATACCTTCAATGCCCTTTAGTAATGTCTGATTTTTCAAGATTATTAATAGATACAAACAGAGGTATTGATGATCCAACTTTAATAATGAAGATATCTGATGGAAAAATTATTAAAGGAAATAAGGATATATCTTTCTTAAAAAATTGTAATGAAAAGAAACATAGAATTGTTTCTTACTATAATATTTACCACAACAAGATATCAGAATTAATTGATCGTTCATTAAAGAAAAATATAACCCCAGCGATTATCTCTATTCACAGTTTTACGCCAATATTTGGAGGTAATAAGCGTTCAACTGAATTAGGCATTTTATGGGATAGCGATAACAGACTCCCGGATATTTTTTTTAGCTATTTAAATAGAAATTTTAAGGAAATAAATGTTGGGAATAATAAACCTTATTCAGGAAGAATGAAAAACGATACTCTTTATAGACATGGAACAAAGCAAGGATTAGCAAATATTCTTATAGAAATAAGGCAGGATTTGATTATTGATTCTACTAAGCAAAAAGAATTTTCTAAGCTAATTGCCCAGCCTTTGTTAGAAAATAAAAGTAATGATAATTTGTTTAAAAAGAAGTTTTATAAATCATTAGCCAAATAGATTAATATGTAAATTTATGGAGATTAAA
>MDTG01007094.1_pt1 | contig 14641 bp, 10 predicted proteins | sample 811421 | NCBI WGS metagenome assembly MDTG01 (sample SAMN05326645, study PRJNA326480) | marine metagenome | isolation source: seawater | place: Pacific Ocean: South East | collected 2011
GCAAAACTTGTGCTCTCCTTATTTAATAGTAGTTGAATTTTTTTTTTTTAAAAATGAATTGGTCTTTTATCAACAGCTAAAGCAGCCTCTTTTATTGCTTCTGTATGTGTTGGGTGGGCATGGCAAGTTCTTGCTATATCTTCAGCACTGGCTCCAAATTCCATTGCTAATGCCATCTCAGCTATCATATCTCCACAATGCGGGCCGATAATGTGTACCCCCAAAACTTTGTCTGTTTTACTATCAGCCAATATTTTGACAAAACCTTCAGTTTCATTATTTACTTTGGCTCTTGAGTTTGCAATGAAAGGGAATTTTCCTGTTTTATAAGATTTTTTTTCTTCCTTTAATTGCTCCTCTGTTTTACCGACAGTAGCTACTTCTGGAGAAGTGTAGATAACTCCAGGGATCACATCATAATTCACATGTCCTGCTTGCCCTGCTAAAACTTCAGCAACAGCTATACCTTCTTCTTCAGCTTTATGCGCTAACATTGGACCTTTGATTACATCGCCTATAGCGTAAATATTTTTCACTGAAGTTTGTAATTTGTTATTTACCTCTATTCTGCCCTGATCATCTTTTTTAACTCCAACTTTTGAAAGATTTAATCCTTCGGTATAAGGTTTTCTTCCAACTGACACTAAAACCTTATCAACTTCAATAACCTCTTTTTTTTGTGTCTTAACATTTTTATGGGTAATAAGAACCGAATTAACTTGATCTTCGACAGACTCTACTTTTGATCCCATTTTGAATTTAATTCCTTGCTTGGTTAAAATTTTTTGAAATTCATTTGAAATTTCTCTATCCATACCAGGAGTTATATAGTCTAAATATTCTATTACTGTTACATCTGAACCCAGTCTTGACCAAACAGATCCCATTTCCAAACCAATATAACCACCTCCAATCACAGCTAACTTAGCAGGCACTTTATCAAAGGATAAGGCGCCGGTAGAGGAAACTATATTATTTTCATTTATTTCAATGCCGGGTAATGAGGCCACTGTTGAGCCTGTTGCTATAACAATATTTTTGGATTTTAAATTGGTCCTTTTATTATTGCTTTCATAAACAATAATATCATTTTTTGAAAAAAGGACGCCTTTACCTTTAAAATATGTCACTTTATTTTTCTTGAATAAAAACTCTACCCCTTTCGTCAGCACTTGAATAGATTTGTTTTTATTAGACATCATTTTCTCAATATTTAGTTTTATTCCCTCAATTTCTATACCTTGTTTATTAAAATCTTTTTTAGCTTTGTTAAAATTTTCTGATAAATTTAACAAGCTTTTAGATGGTATACACCCTACGTTAAGACAAGTTCCACCGAGTGCACCCCTAGACTCTACGCAAGCTGTTTTTAAACCAAGTTGCGCTGCTCTAATAGCACATACATATCCTCCTGGGCCTCCACCAATTACGACTAAATCAAAATTATTTTCCATTGCTATATATTCAAAAAAAGTCTTTTTGGCTGTTCTAATGATTCTTTTACTATTTTTAAAAAAGATACAGCTTCTTTACCATCAATTATTCTATGATCATAAGATAAGGCCAAGTACATTATTGGCCTCACCTCAATTTTACCTTCTACAATAACTGGCCTTTGGATGATATTGTGCATACCTAAAACTGCGGACTGAGGAGGATTTAATATTGGTGTTGATAGCATGGATCCATAAATTCCTCCGTTGGTAATTGTGAATGTTCCACCTTGTAAGTCTTCAATAGTAATTTTACCATCCCTGGCTTTTTTGCTTAGTTCACCGATATTTTTTTCAATATCAGCAAATGACATTTCATCTGCATCTCTTAAAACTGGAACCACTAATCCTCTATCAGTACCAACAGCAATACTAATATTATAGTAATTTTTATAGACTATTTCGTCTTCCTGGATCTCAGCATTTATCTTGGGATAGTTTTTCAATCCTATAGCACATGCTTTTACAAAAAATGACATGAAGCCTAATTTAACTCCATATTTTTTTTGAAATTCTTCTTTGTAAGTACTTTTCATCGATATGACTCCACTCATATCTACCTCGTTAAATGTTGTTAGCATTGCTGCATTTTCTTGAGCTTCTTTTAACCTTTTCGCAATCGTTAATCTTAATCTTGTCATCTTGACTCTTTCTTCTGGACCATGTTTGATTTTTCTTTCAGATGGAGCTGGCTTGGAACCCATCAAAGCCATAATGTCTTCCTTTAAAACGACACCATTTTTTCCAGTTCCCTCAACTTTTTTCAAATCAATATTTGACTCGATAGCCATTTTTCTTGCGGCTGGTGAAATTTTCTTTTCTAAACTTTGTACTGCTGCATCTTCATGAAAATTTTCTAATATTAGTGGCTCTTCATCCTCAAGTTTAAGTATAGGTGCTTCCGACATTATTGGTTTTAATTTATCTGATTTAACAATTTTTTTCTCTTTAGATATTTTTGGTTGTTTTTTTTCTTCTTTCTTTTTCGGAGGATTGTAATTTTCTGTTTCAATAGTATTTTTTTCTTTAGCGGAAGTGTGATTATTTACTGTTCCAAGTAGAGATCCCACATTTACGGTTTCACCTTCTTTAACAACAATACTACCTAATACTCCAGCAGTTGGAGATGGAACTTCAACATTTACTTTATCTGTTTCTAACTCAACTAAAGGCTCATCAGCTGAAACTTTTTCTCCTTTAGATTTAAGCCACTTTGAAACTGTTGCCTCTGTTACGGATTCTCCAAGGGTCGGTACTGTAATTTTTTCTGCCATTTAATCTTTAAGTATCTTTTCTAATATTTCTTTTTGTTGTGCAAGGTGTTTGTTTAAATTTCCGGTCGCAGTAGATGAAGCAGCTTTTCTACCAACATATTTTACTGATTTATCACCAAAATTCACTATCTCCAATGTTCGATCAATATAGTTTCTGACTGTATTCCAGGCACCCATATTCATTGGTTCTTCCTGGCACCAGAAAAAATTTGCTTTTGTATATCTCCTTAGAATATTTGCTAAAGTTTTCGCAGGGAATGGATAAAGTTGCTCTAGTCGAATAAACGTGACTTTGTTATTTTTATATTTCTCTCTAGCCTCAATTAAATCATAATAAATTTTTCCAGTGCAAATCACTACTTTTCTAATTTGATCATCTCTTTTTTTGAGCTCTAATAAATTATTTATTTTTAAGTACGCGTCATCCTCTAAAACTCTATGAAAAGTACTTTTTTTTGAAAATTCAGATATATTTGAAACACATTTCTTATGTCTCAATAAAGATTTAGGTGTCATTATAATTAATGGCTTTCTAAATTCTCTGTGCATTTGTCGTCTCAAAACATGGAAATAGTTTGATGGAGTTGTGCAGTTCACTACTTGAATATTTTCACCAGCACATAACTGTAAAAATCTTTCTAGTCTTGCCGATGAATGTTCCGGCCCTTGTCCTTCGTATCCATGGGGTAATAACATTACGAGCCCACTTGCTCTACCCCATTTAGACTCACTTGAAGAGATAAATTGATCAATAATAATCTGTGCACCATTAGCAAAATCACCAAACTGAGCTTCCCATAATACCAATGTTTCTGGCTCTGATAAGGAATATCCAAATTCAAAACCTAAAACTGCTAACTCTGATAATAAGCTATCAATAATTTCAAAATTTTTTTGTTTATCTGAAATATTATTAAGCGGAATATACCTTTGATGATTTTCTTGATTGCGAAGAAAAGCATGTCTTTGACTAAAGGTACCCCTTCCAGAGTCTTGACCTGATAATCTCACTGAAAAACCTTCAGTCAGCAAAGTTCCAAACGCTAAACTTTCTGCTGTGGACCAATCAATTTCTTTGCCATTTTTTATGGCTTGGGCTCTTAAGTCAAATATTTTTTTCAAAGTCTTATGTACTTCAAAATTTTCCGGAATTTTCGTAATTTTTTTACCAATATCAATTAGTTTTATTTTATCAACCCCACTTACCCCTCTTTTATCCTTTCCAAGTCCCGGTTTAAACCTTGACCATGCACCGTCAAACCACTTTAATTCTGACTTGTAGTTTTTTGATGACTCAAATTCTTTTTCTAAAAAATTTTTAAAGTTTATTTTTTCTTTTTGTAAATTATTCTCTGATGTTAATCCCTCCTCGCTCAATTTTTTACCGTATATTGACAGAGTTGTCGGATGAGATTTAATTTTTTTATACATGATTGGTTGAGTAAAAGATGGTTCGTCACCTTCATTATGCCCAAATCTTCTATAACAGACCATATCTATTACTACGTCTCTATTAAATTTTTGTCTGTATTCCGTTGCAATTTTTGCGCAATGAACAACTGCTTCGGGATCGTCTCCATTTACGTGAAAAATTGGCGCTTGAGCTGTTTTAGCCACATCTGATGGGTAGGGAGACGATCTAGCAAACCTTGGCGCCGTTGTAAATCCTATTTGATTATTTACAATTATGTGAATTGTTCCTCCTATATTATGTCCTGGAAGTCCTGACATTGCAAAACATTCTGCAACTATGCCCTGGCCTGCAAAAGCAGCATCTCCATGCAGCAAAACTGGAATAACTTTTTTTCTCTTTTTATCATTATGAAAAAATTGTTTTGCTCGAACTTGACCAAGCACAACAGGATTTACTGCCTCCAAATGTGAAGGGTTGTCAGTTAAACTTATATGAACGGAGTTTCCATCAAATTCCCTATTTGAGGATGCTCCTAAATGATATTTTACATCACCTTCAAAATCTTTCGTGGCATCTACTGATTTACCAAAAAATTCACTAAAAATTGCTTTAAAAGGTTTACCCATGACATTTGCTAATACATTTAGTCTTCCTCGATGAGACATGCCAATTTTAATTTCTTTTGCTCCTAAATTTCCACCTCTTTTTATTATTTGTTCTAATGCGGGTATTAAAGACTCTCCACCATCTAGTCCAAATCTTTTTGTACCCACAAATTTAATGTGTAAATATTTTTCGAAACCTTCAGCTTGGATAATCTTATTTAAAATTGCTCTTTTGCCATTTTCTGTAAAAGTAATTTTTTTTTCTGGTCCCTCAATTCTATCTCTAATCCAAGATTTTTCGTCAGGATCACCCATATGCATAAACTCATAACCAATATTTGAACTATATGTTTTTTTAAGAATTGATAGAATTTGGTTAAGATCTGCGTACTGAAGTCCTAAAACCCCATCTAAAAATATCTTTCTATTATAATCTTTTTCGGTAAAGCCATAATTTTCTGGTTTTAACTCTGGGTGCTCTTCTTTTTTTTGTATAGATAATGGATCTAAAGTTGCAATTAAGTGACCTCTTATTCTATATGCTCTAATCAACATAATAGCTCGAACAGAATCTTGTGAGGCTTGTTTAACTGAAATTGAATTTAATTCTGAGGAAATTTCTTTAGTTACATTATCATTTCTTGCTTTTGGAGATGGTCTTTTAATTTTTTTTTCTCGTGACCAACTTGGCCCATTTATATTGTCATAAATTAACTTTTCATCATCGCTTAAACCATCGAAAAATTTTCTCCAACTTTCAGGTAACGAATTAGGATCTAAAATATAGTCTGCATAAAATTCATTAATAAATTCGGAGTTAGTTCCTGCCAGAAAAGATGTTTTTTTGTATATTGTATTATTATTAGAAGAAGACATTAAATTACTTTAACATAAATTGACAAAAATCAACCATTTAGTTTTTCGTAAAGAGTCTTTCCAATGTCAGCTGGTGATTTTGAAATAGTAATATCAGCGGATTTCATAACCTCAATTTTATCTTCAGCTCCACCTTTTCCGCCAGAGATTATTGCTCCGGCATGACCCATTCTTCTACCCGGTGGAGCCGTCAAACCGGCAATAAAACCTACTATTGGTTTCTTTACTTTTTCTCTTTTTAAAAACTCTGCTGCCTCTTCCTCTGCCGAACCACCTATTTCTCCGATCATTACTATTGATTTAGTCTCGTTATCTTTAAGAAAAAGTTCTAAGCAATCTATGAAGTTAGTTCCATTGATTGGATCGCCCCCGATACCTATACAAGTTGACTGACCCATTTTGTTAGCAGAAGTTTGAGCAACAGCTTCATAGGTAAGAGTTCCAGATCTTGAAACTATACCAACTGATCCTTTTTTATGAATATTCCCTGGCATAATTCCGATTTTACATTCATTAGGAGTAATGATACCTGGACAATTAGGACCGATCAATCTTGAGTTACTTTTACTTAGAACTTTTTTTACTTTTAGCATGTCAATAATAGGTATGCCTTCTGTAATACAAACAATTAAATCTATTTTAGAATCAATTGCCTCTTCAATAGCAGCTCCCGCAAATTTTGGAGGAACATAAATCATTGTAGCGTTAGCATGAGTTTTATCTTTTGCCTCTTTGACTGAATTGAAAACTGGTAAATTTAAATGAGTTTGACCCCCTTTTTTTGGTGTGACTCCACCAACTAATTTTGTTCCATATTTTATTGCTTGCTCAGAATGAAATGTTCCATGTGTTCCGGTAAAACCCTGGCAGATTACTTTTGTATTTTTATTAACTAAAACCGACATCTATTTTATCGCCTCAACAATTTTTTTTGCTGCATCATTTAAATCTGAAGCTGATAATATCTTTAAATTTGATTTGTCTAAAATTTCTTTTCCCTCTTTAAAATTCGTACCTGCTAACCTAACAACTAATGGCACTGATAAGTTGATTTCTTTTGCTGCATCCAATACGCCTTGAGCTAGAACATCACATCTCATTATGCCGCCAAAAATATTTATTAATATTCCTTTTACATTTTTATCTGAAAGAATTAATTTAAAGGCTGCAGCAACTTTTTCTTTTGAGGCACCTCCTCCTACATCTAAAAAATTTGCTGGCTCTTTTCCGTATAATTTTATTATATCCATAGTCGCCATAGCTAGCCCTGCGCCATTAACCATACACCCTATTGATCCGTCTAACTTTATATAAGCAAGATCATATTTACTTGCTTCGATTTCAGCTGGATCCTCCTCATTTAAATCCCTTAATTTTAATATTTCCGGTCTCCTAAAAATTGCATTATCATCAAAATTCATTTTTGCATCTAAGCAAATTAATTCATCAGTTTTTGTAATAATTAATGGATTAATTTCAATTAAACTTGCATCTTTGCTAATTAATATCTCATAAAGTGATTTAATGATTTTTGAAGCAGTTTTCTTTTGATCTTCATTCAATTTGAAAATCGAAATAATTTTTTCAATTTCTTCTTGATCAGGCCCATTGTTTTTTAAATCTATTCTATTTGTTACTATTTTTTCTGGTGTTTCTAAAGCCACTTTTTCAATATCCATACCTCCTTCAGTGCTACTAATAAATGCAATCTTAGATGTTTCTCTATCAATTAAACATGATAAATAAAGTTCTTTAGAAATTTCAGAAGCTTCCTCGATATACAATCTTTTCACCTCTTTTCCGTCAGGACCGGTCTGATGAGTAATTAAAATTTTCCCCATCATTTTATTTGCTTCTTTTTCAAGCTCATGGATATCTTTTATTAGTTTAACCCCTCCTGCCTTTCCTCTTCCTCCAGCATGTATTTGTGCTTTTAATACAAATTGTTTGGATTTAAGTTTTTTAATCTTTTCAGGAATTTCATTAATAGATGTAATTACAACTCCATTAGAAACAGGAGCTCCAAATTCTTTTAATATTTCTTTTGCTTGATGTTCGTGAATATTCATTATCTTTAATTTTATTTAATGCAATTTTTAATATCATGTTTTGTTAAAAAATCATTAATTTCTTTCACTTTTCTGCAATTTTTGTCAAAGATATCTGAAAAAATATTGATTTCATTATCTTTGGTCGAATAAAGAGTTTCAATTTTTTTAATTTTAATCAAATCTTCAATAAATTTTTTGTAGAATTCATAATATTTATTTTTTTTGTTTGGATTGCTTGCATCTTGAAGTGAAGGCCAACGAGATGGATTATTTAAATCTTCATTTAGTATCGAGGAAAAAAATAAGTATTCAGTTAATAGCATTTTTTTTGATTTATCTTTTTCTATTATTTTTAAGCTATCTTTTATTAGCTTGATTTCAAGTTTAGGATTTTTAGAGTACTTATACGTAATCCAATTTAGACCATCTAAACTTTTATGAATTGCCTTGCTATTTATTGAAATACTTAAATTGATGTTTTCTAAGTTAAGCATCTTACGATTTTCATTAAATCTATAATGATATTTTATTGTTAAAAATAAAGTTAAACTAACCAGAAAAATACCGATAATTTTTTTATATTTAAAATCTTCACTAAGATTTACGTGTAATAAACTTGCTAATACTGGTATCAAAAAAAATATAAATATAAAATTTTTTGTTATTATTTGGTGAAAAATTAAAGCAAAACTTAGCAAAATTATAATTATACTAAATAAAAATTTATAATCTTTATGAAAAATTATTTCTTTATACCTTTTATAGGTAATAGCTATCAATGGTATTAAAAAAATGTAAATAAATTTAAATTGGGCAAACACACTGTTAAAGCTAAACTTATAATTCTTTACTCTCTCTTCAGCAATTGTCTGCGGGAAAAAAATGTACTGGTGTAAAAATTGGTCAATATCTATTCTATTAAAGAAAAAAAACAAATATAAAATAAATACACAAAATATTGAGCTAACTACATAGTATTTTAAGAAAGCAAATTTTTTCTCTTGGTAAATATATATTACCGTTGTAATTATCAGAATAATAAAGATGTAAGATGAAGGAGATTGTTTAGAAAAAAAGCCAAAAAAGAACAATATTGGCACAATAAGCCAAAAAAAATAAATATTTTTTTTAACAGCCAACAAAAAAAAGAAAATTCCCATCAGGGATAAGAAAGTCGAATAATGATCGGCAAATGGTACACCCATCGACGAATTAGCTAAAACTGAAAAACATAATGCATAAAAAAGACTTAATGGACGTGACAGATTAAAATTTCTGATTAAAAAAAAGAAAAGAACTGTAATTACACAATTAATTATAGAACTACTAATGATATAACTTTTCCAACTAACTCCTAAAATATAAAAAAATGCTGCTTGTAAATAGTCTATGAAAGGTCCACTTACTGTCCAATAATCTTTGAATGGTACTGCGCCACTCAAAATCCTATAAGCAGTATCGTAATAAGCAAAAGTGTCTTGTGTTAATACACCTAAATTAGAGTAGTAGTAATTAATAAAAAATGAGAAGAAAATTAAAATGATATATTCTATATATGGCGGGGTATTTAATTTTTTAATCATTTTTTTTTCAAGAAAACTATATCTGAAATATTATGACCATTCACTACCATTTCTCCTCTTTCAAAATGGTATTCAGCTATATTATCTTTTAAATAATTTATATCCTCTTTAGAAATAAAATTAGAATCAAAATTTTTATTTTTTTGAATATGTCTTAGTATTTCAAGAGGTGTTAATTTCTCATTAGTTGGATTTAGATTTTTAAATAAGCTAAATTGATTAATATCTTCAATCACATAATATCCGCCAGAATTTAATTTTTTAAATAATATTGGAAGCGTTATAAGAATATCTCTTAAATTATGACTCGCATCATCAACTATAATCTCAAATTTTCTGTTAAAATAATTTTTAAAATTTTGTAGAATTTTTTTAGAGGAAACATCTATGTAAATCTCTTCAATTCTGTTTGAATAATAACGCATTTGAAAAGGATTTATGTTTGCGCCAACTAATTTTGAATTAGGAAAAAAATGATAAAAAGCAGCTATTCCTTTTCCCTCATGTGACCCTAGTTCTAGAATGTTTAAGTTATCATTCTTAATTTTATTAAAATACCTCTCATAGAAAACTGAATAATTATGGGTTTTCAGGATTTTATTATCATTTGTTTTAAAAGTAGCACCTTTATCACAATTAAAATGTTCAAATAAATTATTGATAGAAATATTATTTAACCCTTTACCATTATCTAGGTTAGTTGAAATACCAATTATTCTTTTTATAATGTTAATGAAAAGTTTGTAAAATAGATTAATTATTTTTCTCGCAAAACTCAAATAATCTCGTTTTTCAATTTCACGTATTAAAATATTTATGTATGAAAAAACAAAATGTTTTTTTATCATTGTTATATCAAAACTTACAATGAACTGTCTATTTTTTTCGCAGCTTCGAATAAATCTTTCACTGACTGAATCGATTGGTTAAAATCTTTTTTTTCAGTTTCGCTTAATTCTAATTCAACAATTTTTTCTACTCCATTTGCACCAATTATAACTGGTACACCAGCATAAATATTTTTAAATCCATACTCGCCATCTAAATGCGCAGCACAAGGTATTTGTTTTTTTAAATTTTTAAGGTAACACTCAGCCATCTCAACCCCGGATGCAGCAGGAGCATAAAATGCAGACCCCTTCTCTAAATATTTAACAATTTCAGCACCACCTTTTTTTGTTCTATCCACTATTTGATTTAATTTTTCTTTTGATATTTTTCCTTCTTTGATAAGAGTGTTAATCTTTTTACCCTCAATTTCTGTGGATCCTAACATTGCTACCATACTGTCTCCATGCCCGCCTAAAACTAATGATTTAATTTTTTGTACTGGAACTTTAAGCTCTTGAGATAAGAAATAAATAAATCTTGAAGAATCTAGGATACCTGCCATTCCAACAACTTTGTTTTTTGGTAATCCAGAATATCTTTGTAAAGCCATGACAATTACGTCTAAAGGATTAGTTATACATATGACGAATGCATTTGGTGAAGTTTTTTTTATTCCTTCAGCTACTTGCTTTATAATCTTTAAATTTATACCTAGTAAATCATCTCTTGTCATACCTGGTTTTCTAGGTACACCGGCAGTTATTATTATAACGTCAGAATTTTTAGTATCCTCATATTTATCCGTTCCAGATAAATCAACGCTAAATCCATTTACTGGTGACGATTGAGCTATATCTAAAGCTTTACCTTTAGCGACACCAGCTGCTACATCAAACAAAACTATGTCAGCTAGCTCTTTAAGAGCTATTAAATGAGCTAGGGTTCCGCCTATTTGTCCAGCTCCTATGAGTGTTATTTTCTTATTCATATGTTCCTAATTTTATTTCATTGTCGGCATCACAAATTCTGGGTCTGATCTCAATCCAGATGGCCACCTTGATGTTATAGTTTTTAATTTAGTATAAAATCTAACTCCCTCAGGACCATGCATGTGTTGGTCCCCAAATAAAGATCTTTTCCATCCTCCAAAACTATGAAAAGCCATGGGCACTGGTATAGGAATATTAATTCCCACCATACCAATCTTTGCTTTGTTTGAAAAAGTTCTTCCTGAGTCACCATCCCTTGTAAATATACTTACTCCATTTCCGAATTCATGATCGTTAACAAGACTTAATGCTTCATCAAAATTTTTTACTCTAATTACGGATAATACTGGCCCAAAAATTTCTTCTTTATAAATCCTCATATCTTTTTTTACATGATCGAACAAACAGCCTCCCATATAATATCCATTTTCATAACCTTGTAGTTTAAAGTTTCTTCCATCTACAATTAGTTTAGCTCCTTCTTTCTCACCGATGTCTACATACCCCTTTACCTTTTCCAAGTGCTCCCTGGTAACTAATGGTCCCATTTCTGATTGTTTATCCATTCCAGGACCGACTTTTAACGACTCAACCTTTTTTGTTAGGGAACTTACAAGTTTATCTCCGATATCACCTACAGCAACAGCAACAGATTGAGCCATACATCTTTCTCCGGCTGACCCGTATGCTGCACCCATTAAACCATTTACTGCTTGATCTAAATCACAATCAGGCATTACAACACAATGATTTTTTGCTCCTCCTAAAGCTTGAACCCTTTTTTCGTTTTTTGCACAATTTTCATAAATATATTTGGCTATCGGTGTTGAACCTACAAAACTTACAGCAACAACATCTTTGTTATTAATTAGAGCATCAACTGACTCTTTGTCTCCGTTTATTACATTAAAAACTCCATCTGGTAAGCCAGCATCTGTTAAAAGTTCTGCAAGCTTCATAGAGCAAGACGGATCTTTTTCAGAAGGCTTTAAAATAAATGTATTACCGCAAGCTATAGCCATTGGAAACATCCACATTGGAACCATGGCTGGAAAATTGAAAGGTGTAATACCCGCACAAACACCAAGTGGTTGCCGAATTGACCAACTATCAACATTTGATCCAACATTTTCAGTAAATTCACCTTTAAGCATTTGAGGAATTCCACAAGCATACTCCACAACTTCGAGTCCTCTGGTTAAAGATCCCCTAGCATCTTCATAAACTTTTCCATGTTCGGATACTATAATTTTTGTGATTTCATCGGAGTTTTTTTCTATAAGATCTTTGAATTTAAACATCACTCTTGCTCTTTGAAGTGGAGGAGTGTTCGCCCAAGACTCAAAAGCTTTTTTTGCATTTGCAACTGCATGATTTACATCTTTAGTAGTTGCAAGTTTTACCTCAGCACTTTGCTCTCCTGTAGCTGGATTAAAGACTTTACCAGTCCTTTTTGAATTTCCATTAAATTTTTTGCCATCCACAAAGTGTTCAATAGTTTTCATGATGTTATTGAATAAATAAGCTTTTAGCTTGTTGCAAGCATTTTCTTAATGGAGCCGATAGCTTTTGCAGGATTCAATCCTTTTGGACATGAATTTGTACAATTCATTATAGTATGGCACCTATAAAGTTTTAGCTCATCAGCCACTTTTTTTAATCTTTCTTTTTTATCGCCGTCTCTGCTGTCATTGATCCATCTATAAGCTTGAAGCAAAACTGCAGGTCCTAAATATTTATCTCCATTCCACCAGTAACTAGGACAAGACGTTGAACAGCAAGCACATAATATACACTCATAATATCCGTCTAATTTTTCTCTGTCTTTTTGAGATTGTCTAATTTCTTCTTTCTCTGCCCCGGTCTGCTCAGTATGTAACCATGGTTTGATTGACTCATACTGTTTATAAAGCGTAGTTAAATCACCAATTAGATCTTTAACTACTTTTAAATGAGGCAATGGGTAAATATTTAAATCACCACTTGTATCTGAATGAGATTTTATACAAGCAAGAGTGTTTACTCCATCTATATTCATTGCACAAGATCCACAAACTCCATGGGCACAGGATCTTCTAAAAGTAAGAGAAGGATCAATCTCATTTTTTATCTTAAATAAAATATCTAAAACTTTTGGCCCACAATTATTCATGTCAACTTCAAAGGTATCTACTCTTGGATTTAATCCAGAAGATGGGTCCCATCTATAAACATTTACTTTTCTTAAATTTTTAGATTTTGTCTCGTCTTTATAGTACTTACCAATTTCTATTTTAGAATTTTGAGGTAAGGTAAATTGAGCCATTCTTAATAAACTCTTTCCTTAGGAGGGAAGTATTGCACATCGTTTGTTAGTGTTCTTGAGTGAACATCTCTGTATTTTATTTCAACTTTTTTATCACTTTGCCAAGCTAAAGTGTGTTTCATAAAATTCTTGTCGTCTCTTTTATCATAATCTTCTCTTGCATGAGCACCTCTACTTTCTTTTCTATTATAAGCTGAGTCCATTGTAGTTAGAGCTTGTCTAATTAAATTGTCGAATTCTAAAGTTTCAACTAATTCTGTGTTAAAAAGGAGAGATTTATCTTTCACTGATACATCCTTCATTCCCTCGTAGGGCTTCCTAATTTGATCAACTCCCTCTTTTAATGTCTTTTCTGTTCTAAAAACCGCACATTTAGATTGCATAGTCTTCTGCATTTTCAATCTAAGCTCTGCAGTTTTTGTTGTTCCAGACGAACTTCTTATTTTATCGAATCTATCAAGACACTTATCAGTTTCTGAATTGGAAACTTTTTCATGAGCCATGCCTGGTTTAATTAGTTCTGCCGCCCGTTTAGCAGCTGCTCTCCCAAATACTACCAAATCAATTAATGAATTTGACCCTAATCTATTGGCGCCATGAACTGATACACAAGCTGCTTCACCAATTGCCATTAATCCTGGTACTGTCTTTTCCGATCCATTTAATGTTAAAACCTCTGCTTTGTAGTTTGTTGGTATACCGCCCATGTTATAATGAACAGTAGGTACCACAGGTATCGGTTGTTTATTTACGTCAACGTTTGCAAAAGTTTTTGCAGCTTCAGTTATCCCTGGAAGTTTTTCCTCTAAAACTTCCTTATCTAAATGGTCTAAGTGTAAATTTATATGATCTTTATCTTTTCCAACGCCTCTACCTTCGTTTATTTCCATTTCCATTGATCTGCTTACAACATCTCTAGATGCTAAATCTTTTGCGTTAGGTGCGTAACGTTCCATAAATCTTTCACCTTTACCATTGACTAAAAATCCTCCTTCACCTCTTGCTCCCTCAGTTATTAAACATCCAACTCCGTAAATGCCTGTGGGATGGAATTGTACAAACTCCATATCTTGTAAAGGCAATCCAGCCCTCAATACCATTGCATTTCCATCTCCTGTGCAAGTATGAGCTGAGGTTGCGGAATAATAAACTTTTCCATATCCGCCTGTTGCAATTATTGTAATGTGTGATCTAAATCTATGAATTGTTCCATCTGTTAA
>MDTG01284753.1_pt1 | contig 14641 bp, 14 predicted proteins | sample 811421 | NCBI WGS metagenome assembly MDTG01 (sample SAMN05326645, study PRJNA326480) | marine metagenome | isolation source: seawater | place: Pacific Ocean: South East | collected 2011
ATTATTAACTAGAGCGCCATTAGCAGGGTTCACAGTAACTACACGCCAATCATAAGAAGCAGATGGTAGCCCAGCCACAGCTAAAGTATCGTTGTCTCCAAAATACCAAAGATTTCCATGAGTTCCATGTGGCTCCATAGCAAGAAAATTAACGTCATTAGTTGCAGCTTTTCTAACTGTTGTTGGAACATTAATTGTAGCAGTTGCGGTGTTATGTTTAGCGTTAAAATCATCAGCATGCTTTGCTACACCAGAAAAGTCTACATCTAATAACGGTTTGTAAGATGCGGCTCCAAAATCGTTTACTCCTCCACCATCAACATAAGCATGATTTTCGCTACTAGTTGATCCGGAGCCTGTAAACGAAAACACCGAATTGTTAATCATAACTCTTCGGAAAGCTGCGGGTAAAGCTGAAGCATCCGACCACTTAGAGTTGCTCAAAGTTCCACCAATCTGAACCGCCGCATCTCCAGCGGTTGCTGGATCTATAGACGGCGTAATCGCCCCAGAAGGAAATGTTGTAAGCGCATTAGCTTCCCAATCATCATAGATAGAAGACTGCACATAAAATTTCACAACATCAGAAGCTGACTTAGAAACCCTAAACACTATAGGACCGTACTGAGTAGCAGTACTCATATCAATTTCGGAAGAATACTTATAGTTTGTATCGTTTTCAACCATGTAACCTTCTATCCAGAGCAATCTCATTTTTGAATCTGCAGAAATGTCGTTACCAGATACTAAATACAAAGCCCAGTCATTATCATGAGCAGTTGTAGGAGGGGTTCCTCCTGTCGGCGTAGGCTGACTAGAAGTTCCGTTATAATCAGCGCCACAAACAAGTAACCTTTTCTCCCTAAGAAACCAATCATTCGGCTGAGAACCAGTGGCAGAGTTCGTAGAAGTCCAAGCAGCAGCACTAAAAGGTGTAAAGTTTGTAAGCTCTACAATTATATCAAAAGCAGTATCGTCACCGCCTATGTCAAAACTTGGAGTAAAAGTGCCTTTCTTAGTTACTACGAATCCTGACTCACCATATAAGTAAGAAGAATCAGCAGTATATTGAGAAGTTCCAATACCGCCACCAATGTCTCCTGTTGCGCCAGTATTCAAAAGAATGTTTCTATTGAATCCATCTCTATCATCAATAAAACTATTTGGAACAACTTGAGCTCCAGTTAAAGTTCCCGTAAGAATACCAGATATGTCATATGAACCATTACCCGACTCAATAACATTATTAGTTGACGCTGCTATAGCTCCAGCAGGAGCGCCCGCATCTAAAGCATCTTTGACCAATGTTCCTCCAGCATCTGGATCAACAGCAGGATCAACTAAACTTTGAATCCTAAAAGGACTATTAAATTTATTGTTAGTAACTCTATGCGTATAATTGTCAGGCGTATCAGTATCTAGTAAGGTTGCTATAAAAGCTTCCATAGTTTCAATCTTTCCAGACAGTATTCCAGTAAACCCTGTAGTCAATTGATCTCTATGGCTTTGAAGCTCATCAAAGAAATCGGGATTTAAGTCTTGTAAAGCATTCCAGTTTGATAAAACTTCAAAATCCTCCCACTCACCAGGATCTCCCCCTGAGTCCCCATCATATGCTTCTAGCGCAGTCCATGGAGTAAATCCGCTAGCGGAAGAAAGAAGAGTAGAGCCAGTTATAGAAGCTATCCAAGGAAGGTAGCTTGCTGGCGCAGTTCTAGGATCTGTCAAAGTTGATCTACTTAAAGTGCCTTCAGTGGCGTGGGTGTAATAAAAATCTTTAGTGCTGTTGAAGATAACGTCTAGCGGGTACGTTAACGCAGCTATATAGTTTCGTAGGGGTAGGTCCATCTGGCCCGTAGTGCCATTGACACCATTTATAAGACCATTAGCGTCTCCTGTTCCTGCTGTAGCAGTACCTGATGACACATTTCCAGAAAACTTAAATTGATTTGACCCGTTCGGTATCACACCGCCATGAGTAACATCGTTAGTAGCAATACTTGGGTGCTTAGAAACAATACCCACAGTTGCAGCGCCTGAAGAAACAGTGAAGTCATTGGTAGCAACATAGCTATAAGTTACACTATCAACAGTAACTGTAAATTCAGTATTTGCTGGATATAGCCCATTTGTGCAACTAGATAAAGTTAACGTGCCTTGTGTTTTTGTACCTAAATCGGCTCTACTCAAATCATTTATTTCTTTATCATCAACTAACATAAAGTTAGGCATGTCAGAATAGACTAATTCAGCAATATCTCCAGAATTTGTATAAGTAAAATCAGCTATAACTGGATCAAATATCAAAAACTTCTTAAGTGGTGTAATTGAGCCACTAGTCGGAGATATTGTAAAAACCATCTGCACATAGTTAGCGTTATCGGGAGCCGTTCCTTTAAGTATGACGCTATTTCTGTTTTCCGCTTTAACTTGCACTGAATTCTTAGGGCTTGTCGTATCTATTACAGAACCAGTCGGTGATTCTCTAAACCTTAAAACACCCTCAACCGTCAGTAGCTCAGTTTCACTAGCAAATACAGTAGTTGCTAAAATATTCTTAGCATCACCAAGAGCAACTGCAGGTGAAGATACTACTATATCAGCTGTGCTTTGAAATTGCCCAGCTAATATGTTTCCAATTGAACTTGTAAAATCACCTGGCGTATACTGAAAATATATAGAGTTGTTAGGAACCAAGACGAAAGCAGGATTACTTCTACCGCCACTTATGGCTCCAGCAGTAGCAGAACCACCAACACTACTAGATGTAGTAAATGTGCTACTATTTGGTATAAACCCTTTATTGGTGGAATCATTGTATTCATACCCGTTTTGAGCTGCAGTAACCGCAACGGTAGCAGAACCGCCAGAAACTGTAAAATTGGCATTAGCTATAAAAGAGTATGTTGTGCCAGCGTAAGTTACAGAAAACGTTTTATCTGCCGTAGACGAATATGTATTATTAGTGGCGCCAGATATTGTTAAAGTTGTTGTCGCTTTAGCTTCTCCCCCTGAAACAACTCCAGTCCAACCACCAAGATAATCGGCCCCCGTGCTAGTGGAACTTCCAAACAGTCTTTGTGAGGTTGATAAAAGATTAACGCTTCTTAAAGCCATGATTATCTCCTATCAGGTTACCGTAATGCTCAATGTACCAAACGTTACTAAGGTTCCCAAATTTCTAAGAACTAAATCAGTGCTTACAAAAGTTGATCCTGATAAAGCAACAAACTGAGTCGTGTCATCAACACCGCCTGAAGCGCCTGTAGCACTATCTATATTAGAAAAGCTCGCACCTGCTACATCAATAGGCTTCCAATCCGCCTCTGTAGTTGAAGTTTTACCACCATTACCGCTTGAGTTGTAATTAACTCCGTTAGCCACCGCTGTGAAAACAACATTGTCCTTAGTAGTACTTGAACCAGTGTCGGCATCAAACGCCGCATTTGCAAATTCATAAACATACGGAGTAGACGCAGTTAAATCTATGTAATAAAAATTGCATGTCCCTGCAGTATAATCTGCACCAGCACCTAAGCCAGCTAAGTCTGCTTGAATCGTAGCTTTAGCACCACCTGTAGAATTATTGTAACCAATATTGTTAGTTCCAATTAAAGTAGAGCCACTCATGGTTAGAGAGCTAACGTAATCAACTCCAGTAACAGCATCAATCGTTGATATGATTTCATTTCTTCTAACGAGAGTATCATTCCAATTCCACTGACTAGTGTCTAAATAAGCTTTTAAAGCTGTTTCTATTGCAGTCTTAACTGTAGACGCAGTGGTTCCAGATTCTTTAACAACAGAAGCAGTTATGTCAACATCTGCTAATTCTGCAGTCATTACATCAACTGATAGAGATGCTGGCACTCTATCTGTTAAAGTAGTATGTAACTCAGCTAGGTTAGCTGATGAAACTGGTAATTCGGTAGTAGCACTAGCTTGCGATCCCACAAATCCACCTACCGCAACAAGCACGTGCCCATTATGTAAACCATAGTCAGCCGCTGTAGTATCTCTGTCTCTATAGCGCCTTCTATTGTAAACGGCTACCCTTTCCGCATAACTTTTGTTATCGGATATGTAGTTAAGTATTTGTGACGAGGTGGAAGATGCACCTGAATAGCCCGACAATGTAGATACGCCTCTTTGGAAATAATCTGTGTCGCTTTCTCGGCTTTTTCCACCAGTAGGATTAGTTGTAAAAACTGCTTCTTTAAAATTAGCAGCTGAATTTAACAAAGATAGTTCAGACCCCAAAGCACTTATGTTATACTGAGAAGTTGGATTTTGAGCAGTTACTGTTACTGTTGCGTTATCATCTGACCCATTTATAAAACCATTCGTGTCACCAGTTTGTGCAGTTACTGTAGCACCACCTCCAGAAGAACCAGAAAATTCAAACGCATTAGAACCATTAGGTATCACACCGCCATGTGTAACATCGTTATGGTCTTTACCAAACACAGTAGCCGTAACTGTAACTGATGCAGTGTTACCAGATCCATCAGTTGCAAAACTACTATCAGAAGTATAGGTGTAAGTTGTTGATCCAACGGTCACAGTAAACTGTGTACCAGCAGGATATGTCGTATTCGCTGTGCAGCCCGCTAAGGTTAACTTTCCTGTAGCTTTAACTGGGCTAAGTGTCACAGAGCTACCAGTAGTAAATATATAAGACGTGTTGTTTCCAGTATCTATATAAATCATTTCACTTCCGACGGGAAGCGTAAAGTTTCCATACGCAGTAACTTTAACAGTAGCTGTAGCTTGAACACCTTCACTCAACGTTATTCCAAAAAGCTCTAACAAAGTTTCTACTGTTGCGCCAGGCACCCTATTTATAGCATGACTAACTTCAGCAGATCTTTTAGCAATTGCTTCGGATAAAACTACCTCTATCTGTCCTGTTTGAGGAACCCATGAAGGTAAAAATCCTCTAGCGGCTTGCAAAATTGTTTGGAGAGAGGTACTAACTTTTTCATCGTGTATTGTTAAATCTGTGTACTTTGAAACATCTGGTGAAGTCATATTTATCCTTATTTAAACCTAACTGCTATATTTTGGGATTCCCCAAAAGATCTAACATCGTTTATTTCTACTTCTATAATTTCTACCTCATTTTGTTTATAAAAACTTACAAAAGAATCTATAAATTCTGCAGCATCAAAACTGTGAAAAACTGGATCATTTATACCAAAATCAGGAAACAAAGAACGCTCTCCTTTTTCTGTTTTTAAAAAAGCATTTATTTGCTCGGCTTTATGGGTATCAGAATCTGAATTAACTGTACCTAACCTAGAATTATAAATATCAAACCTAAAAGGATATGAAAGAACTCGCTGCCCAGACATAAACTACCTCCAAAAACAATCTATCATATTAATTCTACCGCAAAAACGACCCATTCTAGCCCTACTTAGTTGCCTGAGGATCACTTACATGGGAATACCAATCTTTAAAAACTGGATCACTAACTGGTATAACAGTAAAATTAACTAAATCTATCTCCCACTGAGAACCATCCATCGCCCATGCCATCTCCATAGAATGACCGGCCTCTACCATGCCCGTGTTTACTTCTAAACCGTACATGTTTATAAAATGCGCAAAAGCACAACCTTGAATACCCGCATGGTAACATGAGGCATCTTCAGTTGCGCCGTGTGGACATATCTCGGCAGAGACTTTTAAGTTAGCTTTATCTAACCATAAAAGCATTCTATGCCCGTCAACGTTCCACTCAATCTCCTTGGACATCATCAGTCTCCGGTTGTGAATCTTCAGCCTGATTAGCAAGTAACTTTATTTGCTCTTGCAACTCCACAACCACAGACTCAGCAACATGAAGCTGGCAAGACAGAAGTATATTATCTCTCTTTACCTCAGCTAGCTCTTGCCAAAGTTTTTCTGCCAAAAGGCCATCGTCATAACTAAACACTATCTAGTCACCTCTGGGATAAGGTTAAAATTACCCTCTACAACTCGCTCAACAGCGCCGCCAGAGCTAGTTATCTCTAGATCATACACGCCACTAGTCGTTATTGCTGCGGTCTCAGTGGCAGTCAATGACAAAGATATCTCTCCAGAAGCGTTCAAAGTCATCTTACCATTAGAAGTTGTAAGCTCAACCAGCGTGTCCGTACTAGTCACTCTTTTCCTAACTTGCATTGCTCCAGTAAAAGAACTCAAGTTTCTTGCGTCACCTGCACTGTCTTTAACAGTAAGTGTACGTGAAAAAGTAGCACCTTGTTCACAAATTATATCATAATCTCCAGCAGTCATTAAATCTCCTTATGTTCCTAAAGATATTATACCTTAGATAAGGCTATTCTATTTGCTTGATGATTTCTTACTTTTACTCTCAACTTCTTCAGATGGACTTTGCATTTCAGTTATAGCTGAAGTTAGCTGATTTACAGCAGCTTGCAGCAAAGCTTTATCCGCAGTAAGTTGTTTTATTTGATCTAGCAATTCATTGATTACCAGATTTGGATCTATGTTCATATTTTCATTCATATCTATATATTACTCCTTTTAATTAACCGTGTCAACCTGTGACTACTCTATATTTTCAAAACTAAAAGCCCAAGCAACTCCCGAAGCAGGATGCCGAAGCCTAGCTATAGCTTTTGACTCTAATTGCCTAACACGTTCACGTGTCAAGCCCATAGTGTCACCTATCTCTTGTAGCGTTAGAGGGGTCCCAAAACCATCTAATCCATGATGCATTATCAAAACTTTTAACTCTCTTTCAGGGAGTATAGACAAAGCATCCATTATTGATTTTGAAAAGCTTTTTTCCGAACCCGCCTCTTCAACATCTACAGCATTAGGGTCTTCAATTGTGTCTATGTATTGCATAGAGCTTCCCTCAGACACTAAATTATCAATAGACTCAAGTCTAGTGTTTTCCATGTGGGACCAAATATTATCTAATTTGTCCATGTCCCAATCTAACCAATCAGCTATATCTCTTCTAGAAAAGCCATATCGTGACGACTCAAACTCTTCAATAACAGCAGCTAATTTTCTAACATCTGACTCAACATGCATCGGTAAACGTATAGTCCTACCATGATTAGCTATAGCTCTTTGGCAAGCCTGCCTACACCACCATGTTGCGTACGTTGAGAACTTAAAACCTTTATCTGGGTCAAACTTGTCTACTGCACGCATAAGCCCAATAGTGGCTTCTTGTATAAGGTCTTCATACTCCATTCTTGATTGCGAACGAGAATATCTGGCTGCTGTATCCATGGCAAGCCTTAAATTGTGCTCAACAAATATTTCTTTAGCTCGTAAGCCTTCTTTAACACTAGCTCTTAGCGATCTTTTTTCAACAGCCCTAAGAGATTTATTTTCATCTAAAGTTTTAGATGCTTCTAAGCCTTCTACTACAGCCCTTCCCAAAACAACTTCTTCTTCTCTTGTTAAGATTTTGTGCTTTGAGCTTTCTTTATATCCTGTCATTTTTCTCCTTGTTGTTGAAATTTTTAAGTGCGTCTAATACATTCTGATTGAAATCAGGGTTAGATAACTTAACCTTACCCCTAAAAGCAGGATGCCTAGCCTTAGACTCAGCCAGCTCATACTTTAGCACATCGCTAGTCACTTTTTGATTTTCATCATCAGATTCTTGTATATATATTTCTTCATTCATAGTAATAGCTCCTCCATCATAGCATACCTACAGTCACTTTTTGACTTTTATGCTGATATTTTTATAATTGTGGTAACTTATAATATTATCATTTTTGTAAGTAAATTACAACTTTTGTTAATAATTTTATACTTTTGCAAGTAAATTCGCCTAAAAACTTGTTAACTCAGACTTTTTAAGGTGATTTACTATATCTTCGTCACAATACTTGTATCTATCAGCAGTTGTAAGCTCAATTTCGCTGTGTTCGCCCTCTGTATATAACGTGCCCCAAGAGGTTCCGCCCAAGTCAGGTTCACTAGTAATATGTACATCTTTAAGTATCATTTCCATTTTACACCCTGCTTCTTTGCATAATTCTTCTGCTTCAGCTTCAGGGAAAGAAAATAACACCTCATCGTGTATGGGGAGTAGCGCATATTTCCAAAAACCTGCTTGTGCAAGGTTTATCATAGCTTTACCTAAGACATCTCTAGCAGTAGACTGTATACAGTAATTTAGCGCCGCATAAGACCTGTCAGCATCTACTGGTAGTTTTCTACCAGTATGAGTTATAACATAGTTCCTATCTTTTCTTTTTATAGGCGCAGACAACTGGTATGAAAACTTATTCACACCCTTATATACATTGTCAAAGCCATCACATGCTATTTTAGCTTCTTCTTCAGATAACCCTGTTTGTCTAGCTAGTCCCTTGGGACCACCACCGTAAACTTTACCAAAATTAACAGTTTTTGCAAGTTTCCTAGTAATACCCGTGCTGTCAGCAGTCATTTGGTGCAAATCCCCACCTTCTTGAAACACTTTCAACATAACAGGGTCTTGTGACAAAGCTGCCAAAACTCTTAGTTCCACACCAGAAAAGTCAATTGACGCCATTCTGCAATTTTCTTCAGCCAAAAACATTCTCCTAATAGCATCATTTCCTGAAGGAAGCTGTTGCAACGGAGGATTAGATATTGACATTCTTCCTGTCCTAGCACCCAAACTACCTATCATGGGATGCACCCTGCCATTAGAATCCATGCCTTCAAGACACCCAATAACATACGCATCTCTCCATTTAGCATTATTCTTCGCAGACATAACAGCATTAGCTAAATCGCAAGCCTTCCCTAAAGAAGGGTCATTTGCAATTTTAGTTAAAATCATTTTGTCAACCTTAAGATCACCAGACTTTTCTGTAGTTTCTGTAAGCTCAACCCCAAGATTTTGTAAAGCAACCGCCACATCTCTCGTAGCATTGGGATTAGTGACACCCAAGTCATTAGCAATTTTGATAAAGTTTTGCTCTTCTTGGGTCATTTTCTCAGCTAACTGTTCAGCATAGTCAATGTCTATACGCATACCCCGACGCTCCATGTCAGCAACTAAACGCATAATCTTATGCTCGTATTTAACTAAATGTTGCATAGATTGCCTTTGTATCTCTTGCTTGAGTTTAGGATAAAGCCGTGCTGTCAAAACTACGTCCATTCCAGCATAATGCACTAGCGTAGGGTGAGCAGCTGGAATATTCTTCCAACCCTCTTTATCACTCCACTTATTATCTCTAAAAATCTTTTTAAGAGCTGTCTGGCCGTCAGGCGCATTCTTGTCAACATGGAAAGCTGCTAAATTTTTCAATCCATGACCTACGCCACCTTCTGAACGGCTTCGTGGGTCTGCCAAGTGTGACAGTATCTTTGTGTCATATGTTCTTTTTAAGAGCTCATTAGACACCACATGCCCATGTCTTTCCAAAGCTAGCGCATCATAAGAGGCATTGTGAGCCAGTAAGATGCAGTCTGTTTCATTCATCACTATGTCTATTGACTTTTGAAACCAAGGCTCTTTCCAAATGAAAACGAATGCTTCTTCTATGTCGCCCCACTGTATTGACTTTATCTCATATTGAGGTGAGAATATATCCAAACCAGTAGCTTCAATATCATAAGCAAGTGGACGCTTTTTCGTGAACAGCCATTCAGTGAACCTTCTAAAATCATCATCTGATCTTACAAGGTGTATGTCTTTAATTGGTGTATCTTGGATATCTTGTTCGTGAAGCCAGTCGTCAAATAATGTAATATTACTAGACTCTGCCATCATACGATCTCCGGCCTGTCAGTCTTCTCAGAAAGCCTTGCTCTACTGTAGCCCTTGCAATCATTACATTGGAAAGTTTGAAATACTCCAGTCCTAGTAACACGCCTTCCTCTACGCTGTAGATTCGTGGAGCCACACTTAGAGCAGTTTGCACCGCCATCATAAACATTAAGGTTAGGATGACTATCTGCCCAAGGCAACAATGCTTTATAAACATCTACTAAAAGATCAACATCTTGCTTGGCATACTTCTTCATAGTCTTCCATGCTTTCTTATCTCCACGCATGCAACCAGCCCATGTTTCAAAACCACCAGTCTCAACTTTCTCTCCAAGTCCAAGGTGCTGGCCTAAATGATTTAACTTGTTGCTGTTAAACATAAATTCTTTACGAGCAATCTTCAATGTGTCTACAGTCTTGTACGGTGAAGGAGGACCAAAATTATGATACACAAATCTAGCGTTAGCTTTCCGCCTATCAAACCTGTCTCCATTGTGGGCTATTGCAATGTCACACTCATCAAAAAGATCAAATAGCTTTTGAGCTACATGCACATCATTTTCTGGGTCTTTGTTAAACTGGTCTGGAAAGTCATCTAACGCACAAACCTGCGCTTTTTTCTGCCCTTCCCACTTGTAAGAAACACAAAGCATGTGCCATTCCGACACATGCGCTATAACGTTCTGTTCATATTGTCCCCAAACATAACTGAGGTTTGGAGCTGTTTCTATATCGTAATATAGAATCTTAGCTTTACTTCTATCTATGTATTCCATGTATTGCCTCTTCCTTTTAGTAGATGGTATTACTTTACCACATTATTATCAAAAATGCAAGCTTTTAATCTTTGCATATCGTGCATGTTTAATAAATTTTCAGTGGCTGCGAATCTAGTCCTGCGACTATATCTTGTTTTAGTTAGTATACCTTCTTTTACGAGTTTGTCAAGAGCACGCCAAATGTGCTGGTAGCGCATGCCAAGAAGGTCCGCTAGTTGTTGCTGAGTGTAATCTGGGTTTTCCAAGACAGCTAGCAAAACTCTAGCATTAACTGTCAGTATTCTCATCCTCGTCACCCATAGACTCTAGAACAGATAAAGAAAAATCCATTTCTTTCAGCTTGGCTTCCAACTCAGAAGTAGTCTGTAGGGCGGCATCAAGCTTACCCATAGCTTCAGACAAAGCACTACAAAGATAAAGAATTCTTTCATCAGTTCCTTTTATCTCTTTAAGTTTATCATAAACTTCAAAATCAATCAAAGCATATTCGTTCTGCCTATCATGCATAAGTTTTCGGTAATCCAACAAACTTTTACTAAATCTATCATCAGTTTTAGCTAGGCTTAATAACGTATCTTCAAAGTCTTTACCGATACTCAAGAAAGAGCCTTCTCTGATTAGCGTTCCGTCCTTAACTAAAGGATCTGCGGCTAAGTGTATCCATCTTTCATCTGTTCTTAAAGAACCTTTTCTCGCAACAATTAACTCTAAAACTCTAGGTAAGCTATCATGTACTTTATGCATCTGACTAGCTGCCGCTTCAGTTACTTGCCACGCTTTGTTACTGTTCTGTTCCATAGCAATATATTACCCGAATATGGTTACTATGTCAAGCTCTATCGCTTTCCACCATCATACTTGACGCCATGACCAGAAGCTATTATGTCAACATTTAAGCAATTTATCATATCAGAATCTGCATAAATAGTTCCTAAGATTCTACCATATTTGCCCTTAGCGTCTTTACTTGTCTGGATATAGATACTCTCATGCTTATCTAACCATTCCTGAACATAGCTTTTAGCCGCTAACCCCAATGCTTTTTCTTCTAAATCTCTTGTCCTAGATTCGGGCGTGTTGACTCCATGCAACCTTACCCTAGCTTTATGCCAAATGTCAAAACCTAAATCAAGGTTAAAATCTACTGTGTCGCCATCAACGACTCTATCTAATTTTGCTTTATAAAAATACTGCATACATATATTATAGTCCCCAAGGGCTCCAACCACCTTCAGTGACCCATATATGGTAGCCTGATCTTAAATTGACATAAGGATCATACAGGTCATCACAAGTAGTAACACCACTGTCTCTAACCTGCAAATATCCGTCAGGCCAATATATATTTGATGTACACCAATATCGGTTTATCTGAATTAATCCCAAAGAACCGCCTATGGGGTCGTCACCATTAAAAGCAGAAGGGTCACATCTTGATTCCCTATATATCACGTAAGAGAGCTTTCTCAGCTCACGCTCTGGCCAACCAGCGCTTATCGCTACATCCATCCACTCAGGACATTCCCAACCATCTTTAATAATAGAGCTAGTTGGAGGCGTGGGGTAGCTCATGTTGACAAAACCTAAGTCTACAGCGTGTGTTCTATGAGCGCCCCAAGTACCTAGACCATATACGCCGTCAGCGGTGACACCTATGTATTCTTGTAGAAGTTTTACTTTAGGACTGTTCTCCATCCAACCATAACTGGACGATACTATCTCTTTCTCCACCCCTAGCCAATCTACCTCAGGAAACACATAATGACTGTACACAGGCCCTCTACGTCGCTCTGAAGCGCTCTCAGGGGCCTCTACGGGCGCCTGAGAGGGCTCTACAGCCTCTTCGTAGCGCTCAATAGGGTTCTCTACTATAAGCTCAATAGTAACGGGTGCACCGCTTGTTTGAACACTGGTGTCTGCGCCAGCACAAGCGATAATAGTAAATAAAGCAGATAGCAATAAAAATTTCTGTGTTACTTTCATATAGTTATATTACTATAGATTTTAAAAAAGTCAAGAGTTGTTTATTTAAACTCAGATAAGATTATTCTAGTGCAGCCAACCGAGTATTCAAATCTTTAACAGCTTCTACAAGAAACACACACATTTGCTCATAATTTACCGTGTCTGGAACAGGATTACCGTCATTAAGACCCGCAACAACACGCATAACACCAAGTTCTGGTATCTGCGCATACACATCTTCTGATATAAAACCCCAACTCCTATGTTGGTCTTCGTCTATTTCTTTTTTCCAGTTGAATCTAACTGCTTGAAGATTGTAAATATTTTCCCAATCGGACTTAACAAAGTTTGTAACATTCTCTTTGTAGCGAATAGATGAACCGTCCCAACCAACAACATTGTTAGAGTTCTTTCTTCTTAAAGTTGAATAACTAGTAACCACAGGAAGATCAGCATGCCATAAAATTTGATCATCTTGAATTTCAAGCCTCAAACCGTTAGCAGTAAACCCTAATTTATCAGCGCCCACACGGTACATACCTAAATTACCATCACTATTAAATGTATAAGAAGGATCTGAAGACGAACCATTTCCTGCTTGAATTTCATTAGATAATTCAATTAAATCTATAAAAGCAGTAGCAAAGTAATACGACGAGGTTCCTAAATCTGAGGTACTATCTGTTGTCGGACGGATATCACCATTGTTATCAATTATTATCTTACTTGTTCCCTCAATAAGAAAGTTATGACTATAAGCGTTGTAATTAATATTGGCGTAACTAGTGGCACTGCTAGCAGCGTGTGCTCTAATTTCAGGATAATTAACAGTTCCAGAGTCAATAATAGAGATCTCTCGGTTTTGAGATTTGACCGTAAGATTACCAACTGGGGCTCTCGTACCGATGCCTACACTTCCAGTGTCTCCCTTTATTACCATCCGATACTCAGCAGCGGCACTATTGTCCGAAGCAGTAGATGTTGTAAAATACATGTGACCGCCAGTTGCACCAATACCCCAGTCAGTACTGTTAGCGGTTCGCCAATACAATAAGTTTCCAGTATTTATTCCCACAGCCTTGCGCCAGTTAGCGGTTGTAAACAGATCACCAACGGACGCCACTAGGTCAATAGCGGCAACAGGGGTAGTCGTACCAATACCAACCTTTCCATTGGTATCAATTGCCAAACGAATTGCCCCACCAGTAGACAAGTAAGTATTACCGGCTGACGCTTCATTCTCTAAATACAGATCATCGTTAGCCGCATAGCCAATATAACCAAGACGCTCGTCATCATCATACATTCCGATGTACGATCCCTGTTGGTCGGTATCTGATTTCTGGATTCTTATGGCTTCTCCTCCTGTAGTTGACACATGCAACGCCACCTGTGGACTGGCTGTATTAATACCCACACTATTTGCACTAGCATCTACGAAAAGCACACCTGAGTCAACATTAAGATCACCCGTTAGTGTAGTATCACCAGTAACGTCAAGTTTACCAGTCACATCAAGTTGATCGTCTGATTGATCCCATTCCATATACTTGCCCGTCGTGTCGCCAAAGAACTTAACGTCATGGCCAGTGCCATTAGCGCCGACAGTTAGCGTAGCCCCTAGTCCTACAGCAGACCCATTATAAGTAAAGTTAGCGTCAGCGCCAAAGGAGCCACTGCTATTAAACTGAACTTGGTTTGGGGAGCCACCCGGACTTGCTGAAGCAAGATTAGCAAGTGACTGAGCAGTAACATGCTTCGGATTATCACTATCGCTAGTATCAGCTATAACGACTTTATCGTCTGTAGCTACCGTAACCGAAGATAACTCTGACGGAGCAAAAGCCAAAGACACCGTACCAGTAGTACCACCACCGCTAAGACCTAAACCTGCAGTAACTCCCTCTATGTCACCTTCCGCTGCTGACGTTGGTAATGAAGACCCACCAGATATACTTATAGCTATTGGGGTTGACTGTGAACCATCTAGGTATCCAACAATAAGCTCATCGTTAACTGATGGATTGCTCCCATAAAAAGGAACATCAGCATATACTATGCTACCACCAAGTGACGGAATCTTAACAGAAACAGTGCCAGTACCAAGTGATACTTTTGTAACGGTAGCTCTTGCAAACCCATGACC
>MDTG01050299.1_pt1 | contig 14640 bp, 13 predicted proteins | sample 811421 | NCBI WGS metagenome assembly MDTG01 (sample SAMN05326645, study PRJNA326480) | marine metagenome | isolation source: seawater | place: Pacific Ocean: South East | collected 2011
ACGGATTGCAGGGGCTAAAGCCGTAGGTGCCCACAAAACATCTATGCTCCAAGATTTGGAGCGTGGAAGACCAATGGAAATAGATGCACTAATCGGCGCCGTTCAAGAACTGGGTATCCTTACTAAAAACCCAACACCAACCATCGATACTGTACTAGCGCTGATCAAGCAACGCGCTCGTCTCGCTGGTTGTTATTGGGAAATGTGAGATAGACGCAATGAGCGTCAGGGAACTTGCAAAGAAGAGTATTGCTATCAGCTGCTTGTATTATCTTTTTGATGACTGGCGCACTGGCAGACAAATTGCTCGTGGAAATATTGAAACCGAGAGCGGGACACGCCACGGTCTACTTTCGACTAAGGAATCTACTTCCTACATTAGAAAAGTTTACAACGACTACTTGACATATGGTCGGGTCAAAAAGTTTAAAGGCCGTATCGCGGAGATCGGCCCTGGAGACAACTTTGGAATCGCCCTATTGCTGCTCAACCATGGCGCGGAAGAAGTCGACGCTATCGATCGATTTTATTCAAAGAGGGATCACGATGCGCAATGGAAGATATACAGTAAGTTATGCTCAGAAGAAGGTATAGAAAACCCATTCCTTGGCGATCCTGGCGAGATTACGCTCCATGGATTAGGGTATTATCCAGGAGTGGCCGCTGAGGAATTTTTCTCCTCACGTAAACAATACTATGATGTAATACTCTCAAGAGCAGTGTTAGAACATTTATTTGACCCTATAGGGGCCCTCCGTGACATGGCAGAATCACTGAAACCGGGCGGTAGTCTTATCCATAAGATTGATTTGAGAGATCATGGCATGTTTCCAAACCACCACCCCCTAACTTATTTGACAATAAACGAAATAATTTATCGCCGCATGACCAGTCAGTCGGGTCGCCCAAATCGTGTACTCATTCATCGCTACAGAGAATGGCTCGAAGAGAGTAATTTGAATGGTGAAATTTGGATCACCCGCCTTGCGGGCATAAAAAAAGAGATGAAACCTACTTTATGGGACGCAATTCCTGTCAAAACAAAAAACAGAGCTCTTAAAACCGTTCAAGAGATTCGCCCCAACCTTGCTCGTTCATTACGTGAGGTGTCTGACGAAGATCTGGCGGTTTCAGGTATTGTTGTTAGTGCAAAATCTGCCTTTTCTTTATAGAAATTTTGAAAAGTAGGACAAAACCTCTGGGATTAATTTGTTAGGAATAAAATGAAGACTTCAGTATTTTCAATTTATCAGCCAAATAAAATTGAAGTATTTTCAGGCGTGCCTCTTCCGTCACCTTAATGGTTAGCAAATCAGATGTTTATTAGCTTTCATATTAAACACTTGTGTTATGCAAAAGAATTTTCTTGGAGCTTGTTTTATGTATCTACATCATTTTAAAAAATATTAGTCCGCAAATAGGTGGTGTATGTATATTTTTATCTAACTGGGTTGATTTAATCTCATCGAAAAATGCACCCATATCAACTAATATCAATCACCTCATTCCACCCTCAATTTTTTCGTAAGCATAAATTTTCTTCTAGGCACAAAAATGAATGAGAAAAATATATCTGCTCACCCCACATCCCAGAACTTAGTCGAAGTTACAAGCCGCATTAGCAAGTCTGAACGGACGCAGCGTAATCAACATGAGGGTGGTGTCCTATGGTTTACTGGTTTGCCAGGGTCTGGGAAATCGACTTTAGCAGTAGAACTTGAGCGAGCACTATATGATAAGGGCTTCAATGCTTACATACTTGATGGAGATAATGTACGAGGCGGTCTAAATTCAGATCTGGGTTTTTTGCCTAAGGATAGAACAGAAAATATCCGCCGTGTTAGCGAAGTTGCAGCACTCATGGCTGACTCTGGCTTGATTATTATAGCCGCTTTCATTTCACCCTATCAAAGTGACCGCGACCGGGCACGCTCGGCTACGATTCATAATTTTCATGAAATTGCTGTGGTGGCAGACCTTGAGACCTGCGAGACGCGAGATCCTAAGGGACATTACAAGCGTGCGCGAGCCGGAGAAATTCCGGATTTTACAGGAGTATCGGCCCCCTATGAACCCCCAGAACACCCCGATCTTTTGGTTGATACTGCAACAAATAGCATAACAGATTGTACGAATTTATTAGTCGAATATGTCAGATCCAATTTTGTTTTAAATGAAACTTCATCAATCTAAAAGGCAATCCAAAAAAGTTTTCGCTTACATACCTAACAAGGAAATCTCTTTTCCAATTTTGCTACACCGGTCCCAATTCACGGTCATTAAATCTATTCGCATTGATATTTTAATCACTTAACCAATGCTTTCATCTTTACGGGAATTCTATGATCAGCATTTTTTAGCGCGGTAGCAAAAGCAGACCATGCGATCTTTGGGTAGAATCGATGGCCACCCTTTCCTTCAGCAGCAATAAGCACCTTTGATGCCTTTAAATTCTTATATACCAAACGTGCGGACTCCACGACTGACTCAGCACCTTTATAGGGCCAAATGTGATCTTCATTACCCGAGACTGTTACAAAAGGTCTAGGTGCACAAAGAGAAACAACAGAATCTAACTCAAACCATCGAAGAATACCAGGAACTACATTTTGTCCCTCATTGTCACGGCGTACTAATGCTGTTTCGCGGAAGAAACCGATGCAACCAGCGGCTAAGATACCTGAGATCCTGGTATCAAGAGCACCGGAGAATAATGCGGTGGTGCCACCAGCAGAGGAACCCATAACATAAATACGTTTAGTATCGATGGATAGACCTACCGAACCTTCCAACAGCCAGTTTACCACCGATGAGACATCACTCACTCTTTCACCTAAAAGCGACCGTCCAAAAAGCAAGGCATGGTTCGCAGCATCGATACAGGGTGTTGGCGACTTGGGCGATAGTAGTTTTTCTTGGCGTTCCCCAAAACACGACTGTTCCAAACAAATTGCTAAATATCCAAGCCTTGCGATCTGTCGAGCAAAATCGGCGCCATTGTAAATTTTAATTGGGTCAGCTGGCATGCGATATTCACCCCAAGACAGATGCATGCCAGAATTTGTCCCCTGAAGACAGATAAAAACCGGAACAGGCTCACCTGTCTGGATCTCATCATCCCATATCATTCGGATTGGCAAATCAAGACCATTACGTACCTTTAAATAGAGGCTGCGATGCTTTAGTCCATCCCGATTAGTTAGATTACGTTCGTAATTTACGCCAGGCCCCCCACCAAAACGGCCATAGCCTGTGAGTTCCACTAACTTCGCACGCGCCTTTCTCTGCCACTCATGTGTATCCGCGACCTTAGCACGATGCCAATCCAAAGCAAGTTCTGCACCTACTCCGCCCATTTGATGTTGAGTAGAGGGGCTCAACCCCAAATCACTGGGAAGCTTAGGATAGGGGTCAAACTCATTTCCCAACAATTGAAAAATTCTTTTTTTTATTGAAATTTTGCGCGCACTAAATTGAGACACTACCCAGTTCTTATTCATAATTTTTTCAATCAACTATTCATAGAATTATTGGTGTACGATCCACAAACTGTTTATGAAAAATCAAGGACGCTAAGACTCAAGATCTATTAATTACTTTAGAAAAGGGTGATTGAGTATTTTAACTTAAAGCTGTGCCGATAAATTATTTTTAATATTTTCATAAGCCTTGACGTGAGATTTTTACATATGTAATTAATAATACCGTCACAAAAAGTTGCCAAATACTTTTACCTTGATGGTTTTCACCATTGAGTGCGGTAGCTGTTGAATATTAAGTTTAAAAGTCAGATAATATTTTAAAACCTTTTGTGAATTTAGCATTTATAAAAATCCAGTATATCATTTTCAAGAATCTGTAATTTTTTAAGGCTGGCACTCGTCGAAAAGCGATAGGGTTATCATGAAAGCGACAGATAAAACTTCTCATCCTAAAAGCAAAAATCAAACTTTCAGGGCATTAGATGATCCAAATGTATGGGGTACTAATTGGTTTCAGGTAAAGCTGTTGAGAGCTCTTAGTAACGAAGGATTTTCATCTAAATCAATAGAAGTCTTCGGAGAATTTCTGTCAAATGCCGCAATCAGCACATACGAGGACTATAAAAGCAAGTTTGAAACCTACATCGCCGGACTTCCAGAAACAGAGGCTTCTGAGTTAGGCATTCTGCACAACCACATCCATACCACTAAGAATTATAACGAAACAATATATCGTCCAGAAACGTTGCATGACTGGCGCGTGCGATACTGGCCAAACAATCCTAAGCTTCTGGAAACACAATGGGATGCCTACGAAGATATATACGAGACCAATTTTAGCTTAGCACCTAATCGTTTCATTACGAGCAAGACTGTCATTGCGTCTGCCGGCTCATGTTTTGCTCAAAATATTTCAAGGCAACTGCAATATTGGGGCTATAATTACAAAATTGAAATGGGGAAAAGTCCTGAAATTATTGATGACCCGCTGCACTATGAAGCGGACCCTGCACAATGTGGAAACATATATAATGCCCGTTCTATGAAAAATATGCTAGAACGGGCATTCGGTGAATGGGTGCCTGAAAAGATTGTGTTATGGCAATATCCGCAGGTCATTGAGGCCTTCCGCGGAAAGAGTAATTCAACCAATCCCAGAAAATACTTTGATCAAGAATGGGTTGAACACAATGAAGCACTCAAGCGCGCGATGGAAAATTGTGAGGTTTTTATTCTAACTCTAGGAAATACAGAAGTATGGAACTTTGCGGATAATGGTAAAGCATTAGCGTTATCGCCCAGAAATTGTGACGCTACCTTATTAAAACTAAGCAATCAGACTGTCGCTGAAGTTCAGAATGACCTAGAAGAATTTTATAAACTTTTTAAGAGACACAATCCCAAAGTGAAAATTATTGCGACTGTTTCGCCGGTGCCGCTAAATGCAACATTTAATGACAAAAAACATGTGGTAATTGCGAATTCTCTCTCGAAGTCAACTTTACGTGTCGCTCTGGAGTATTTCTGTAACCAACACCCAAAAGATGTTTTCTACTTCCCAGCATATGAGATAGTGACCAGCGGTTGCCGTACACCATGGAAGGCCGATATGCGGCACGTGAGTGATGAAGCAATCGACAAAGTAATGAAAGCTTTTCAGTGGACGTTTTTAGAAGATCAATCTCCAAAGCCTACCATTTGGGAGCCAGATATAGAGGATTATATTTCAACTAAGCGTAGTTATTTTCTTAGGTATACACGTAAATGGATTGTGCACCCCTTGAAGACAAAATTAGGTATTTTTGGGCACCCTTTTTCAGATCTGTGGCGACGCAGACAGTAATTTCCGGTACTCTGCAAAAGTTGGCAAACCCGACAAAACCTTTATTCCGGGATTAAATTAGTGCGAGCTAAGGTAAATATCGACTCAGACGATCTGTTATGTGGTTGTACGAACTTTTCAATTGATGATTTCAACCAGATAATTTACGACAACCCAGGTATTAAGTTCGAGGAGTTCCTGTCAAAAACAGAAGCAGGAAGCAAATGTACGGCTTGTATGCTTACTTTGGAGTATCACTTCGCTAATTCAAACAAATCACTGCAGGTCATCGGCAACCCTGAACAGCCGGGAAGACAAATTTCCAACAAGAAATCACTGAAATATTTTTTGTATGAAGTTTTAGATAGATTCTCACCGAAGGTTCCCGTTTTCTTGAGCAACACGGTCCCTATCTTCCGCGGCCCAAACATAAATTCATTCATTTTTATTTCTAATGACACAGAATTTTATGACAATGATCAAAAGACCGAACCGGGACTAGCAATCCTAACCGTGCGAAATGCTGAGGGAGAAATAGTGCAAAAAGAGCAAATAACTTTCGCGCAGGATTCTCCTCTATATTTTAATGCCTCCAAATTTTTGACACTGCCAAAAGGCGAGAAAGCACTTCAACCATTACAGATTGGTAGCGTTGATATACAACGACGGTGGAAAACGCCCACGATCAGAGGGAGTAGTCGCCCTCAAATAGTAATTGAAGGCAAAAATGGCTGCGGCGGGGTTCATACGCAAGCACCCCAGGGAGCAGGCGAAACATGGTGGACATCTCTCTTCCGACCAACGGAAGATAGAACATTTATCGCTATTTGTAATTGTGATAACCGCAATCTTAGAGTCGAGCTAACTTATCCATTTATAGAGGGTGTTTTAAGAAAAAATTGCAAGCGTAATGTAGTTGAGAGTATCCCCTCTAATGGATCGCGCCTATATGAAATCTCCATGCCACGGGAATTTCAAAGTGAAATAACAAATCTCTCATACGGAATACGTTGCTCAGCTGACGGACTGAATAAAGCAATGATACTGAACGCTGAGCCAAAGTTGAGCCAAATTTCTCTCGACCATCCGGCGAGCGGATGAGTATTAATGACATATTCTTATTTGATACCTTATTTACTTCCCCTTCCTATCGGTTACGACTGCACTATTTCATTCGCTCCGCAAAGTATCTCTCGACGCCTATTTAAAGGTTCTGGTTGTGTTCGCTGGCGCCTGCGCTTTTTCCACGAAGGAGTGAATTTAAATGAGACCGAAAAAACATTAATTTTTGATGCTAATAAGCAAACCAATGAAGAGAAAACTTTTTTCTTTTGGCCAGGTAGCAATCACGAATGGGGTAATAATGCCGGTTTTGTTGAGATGCATTTTGACTCAGCTAATGAAGAAACCCTCTTTGTCACAAACTCTTGTATTCAAATATATGGGCTGTATTCAGCTCCAGGCAGAAAGACGTTTCGCGCCGATGGCGCATACAAGTTCGCATCACCGCCAATTATAAATCAGATTGCGGCATCGGGCATTTTTAATGAGGGATCTCCCCCCATCTGTATTGATAAAGCCAAATCATATGGCGAAACACTATCTATCATAAATCCTTATGAGAAACCGACCCTAGCTAGCATCCAACTTCATGATGGGCGGCAAATTAAAAGGAAAAAAATTGCACCTCGCTCGGCTGCCAATATCTCTTTGGGCAATCTGCTCAAATTAAATGAGTCACGCTATATAGCACGCCTTCAACTTACTGCGAGCAATCGAGTGATTGCATTCCATATTCGCCATTCATTCACTAAGCCTTATGTCATTACTGATCATGAACATATGGATCCATATCGTTATGACCCGACACATATTCCGGCTTTTCAGAAATTTAGGATGGCTATTGGGCGGCTTCTCGATCAGCGTTTCGGCATAAATTGGCATAAGCAATAGGGCGTGTGCGATTTGAATTTTGATTTGACCAACAAAATTGCTTTTGTCACGGGAGGGTGTGGCTTAATAGGAAGTGCTGTCTGCGAAGCTCTCAAAAAGGCTGGCGCAAAAACTTTCGCGCTAGAGGCGGCAACCGAAAATATAAGAAAGAGCGACATTCCAATCATCGAGTTTGACGCCGCGCTTTCAAATGACCTTGACGAACGCCTTACCAAAATCGAGACCACGCACGGAGAAACTTCAATCTGGGTGAACTGTGCCTACCCGAAAACAAAAAACTGGAGTCAAATGCGGCCGCGAGAGATAGATCCAGAGGAATGGGCCAAAAATGTTGATATACAATTAAATAGCCAATGCCTTATATCGTCGGCTATTGCAAAGCGCATGGCAAACAGAGGTGGCGGGTCAATAATCACAATCGGCTCAATCTATGGGTCGGTAGGGGCAGATTTTCAGCTTTATGAAGGTACCGACATGTTGCTTCCGCCAGCCTATTCTGCAATTAAGGGCGGGATCCATAATTTTACCAGATATTTGGCGAGCTATTATGGACTAAAAAATGTCCGTGTAAATGCTATCTGTCCCGGCGGTATTTTCGATGAACAGCCGGCTCAATTTATTACAAATTACAATTCGCGGGTTCCCATGGGCCGATTGGCAAAACCTAACGAAATTGGAGGGCCTGTTGTTTTCCTAGCATCTTCTGCAGCCTCTTATGTTACAGGTGTTACTCTAATGGTTGATGGCGGCTGGACTGCAATTTAGGTGGAATAGAATATGAAAAATACTTGGAGATTCGGTGATCATGAATTCAACTATATTCGTGAGGTTTTGGAATCAGGATTTGGATCCAGCACATCTGGAAATATGAATAAACGCTTCGAGGAAGCATTCGCCGAAAAAATTGGGGCTGATTATGCTGTTGCGCTCAATTCCGGCACCTCCACACTTCACGCTGCGCTTGCCGCAGTAGGAGTAGGTTATGGTGATGAAGTAATTACCGCACCTTTGACTGTCATAAGTAACTTAGATGTTATCCTCTCTCTTAATGCAATACCCGTCTTTGCCGATGTCGACCCAGCCACATATAATATCGACCCAAACGACGTAGCGGTAAAAATTACGCCGCGTACTAAAGCCATAATGCCCATCTCAATATATGGATTGAGCTGTGATCTAGACCCACTCATGAATTTAGGAAAGAAGCACAAAATACCAATTATTAACGATGCTGCAGAAGCATTTGGCACCGATAATAGTGGGACGACGTATAAAGGAAAATCAATAGCTCGTATAGCTGATATAACAAGTTATTCTCTAGAAAACTCTAAGCATATAACCTGTGGTGACGGTGGAATAGTTGTTACAAATGACAGTGAAATAGCAACCCGAATGCGTAAATTTGGAAGTTTGGGATATCGCGTTATAGAAGCGACTGATGGGCGGGTCAGAAACTTCAAAGATTTTTTTCAACGCCCCGACTACAAACGCCATGATACTTTCGGTTTTAATTACCGTTTGCCAGAGGTGGCTGCAGCGATGGGCTTAGCGCAAACCGAGCGGTTAGAATTTTTTCTTGACCTTCGTGCAAGCATTGCGGCCATGTATTTAGAAGTTATTGCTGAATGCGACTACCTTACACCACAGAAAACCCCTGACGGATATACTAATTCCTATTGGACAGTAGCGGTCACCTTCGATCATAGCGATATTTCCTGGCAAGATTTCCGAAATGCTTATGTAACTAATGGTGGCGACGGGATCTATGCCTGTTGGGCACTTCTCCATCACGAGGAAATATTCTCAAGTGGTGTTTGGAAAAACATATGTCCCCCTCTCTATGAGACCATCCAATATCCATTGAATGGTCTTTGCCCAAATGCAGAAATGGTTCAACCGAGAATAATGCAGTTTGTAAATAATTATGGTAGCCTTCAAGAGGCAGAGCCTAAAGTCGAGGCGTTAGCAAAAACAATCCACCAATTTTCCTAGCTGTAAGAGAAACTAGAAATGAACATAGGGGCCTTAATTCCAATTCGGCTTGCTTCTGAACGTCTTCCCCGTAAAGCTCTCATTAAGATTTGCGGTAGGCCTGTTGTCTACCACCTTCTGGATCGCATTGCGGCCTGTCGCCACATCAAAAATATAAGCAGTGTTGTGGTCTGTTGCACCAAAGATGAAAGCGATGACGAATTAGTAGAGGTGGTTTCTGAATATGGCGCAGCAGTTTTTCGTGGAGAACGAGATGACATTCTCAAACGTTTCAGTGATGCGATCCAGCATTTCGGCTTTGACGCTGTGGTACAAGCGGACGGGGATGACCCGCTTTCAGCTACCGAGTACATGGATCTGACAATGGATCATTTGTTAAGCTCACAAGGTACGGACATCGTTTCTGCCCATGGCATTCCTCTAGGGACCTCCACAAAAAGTTTTTCAAGCAATGCCATTAATAAAGTTTTGAAGTCATATCTAACCAAACATAATGATACTGGCTTTATTGATTTTTTTACCAAAACAGGAATTTGCAGGCATGCAGAGATTCCCCCAACCACTGCAAACCACGTGCATGAGAAAGCCCGATTAACCCTTGATTATATTGAGGACCTTAAATTATTTGAAAAAATTTTTGAAAATTTGTATCAGCCCCATAAAGTTTTTGGGCTTGCGGCCGTGGTTAAACTTCTTAGGGAAAAACCTCATCTTGTTGAAATAAATCAGAGTGTAGAACAAGAATATTGGGAGAGGTGGCATGCAAAAAAGTCCCTAAAATTTAGAGATTTGAATGGCAATATTCATGAAATCACTAATTAAGATTTATTTTTAATGAAACACTGTTTTCCAAAAAATGGTTTTATCTGGGTCATACCCGTATCATCCCAAAGATGGCTTTGGAAACCACTAGCATTGCACCTAAGTGAAAAGACCGGTCTCAAACCATTGTTGATTGTATTATCTGATGAAGACAAACAATTTTATCAACAGCAGTATGATAAGCCGTTTAATCCGAAGCATATAGTTTTAACCCCTGATTATCTCGATCGCGTAATTTCTAAAAAATGCAGATCATCATCAGAACTTATGACAAAGGCTGTGGATTATGAGGCAAAGCACAAAGTCACTTTAATGCGCGATATGATACAATCTTGTCGCCACCACGGAAGAGGCTTTACTTTTGGCTGGAATGGTTTGCCAAAATCTCAAGCTGGAAATGCTAGCAGCATACTTCCAGCAATCGACGCTTGTGTCGAGTCCATTGAATACTTTGACGATCTTTCTAAGAAGTTTCCGCCAGCGCTTGTCATCTGTGCTGGTGCTACTGGAATAGCTCTTAAACCCATAGCACTTCTTTGTCGTTCAAGAAAGGTACCCTTCCGGTGCCTTGCTCAGGGGCGAGTGAACACTTTGTTTTACTGGGGAATAGATGAATTTGAGAATTCACCTGAGTTCGAAAAAACTTTTAATTCCTGCCACGAACCCAATTCGTTAGAAATTAAAAACGTAGCAGAAGATCTGCAAGCAAACGCAGCTTTCAGGGTTTTTGGACCTCAAATGTTGAAATATTACTCCCCCTTCTATACAGCAAAAGAAGTTGGGTTTCAGTTAATACATCATGCCTATGCCCAATTTCGCGGATATCGAAAAGCAAAATTTGGTTTTACTGGAAGATCGACGGGTTGGATGTTAATTAAAAAGTTTTTAGCGGTGCGGAAATACACCAAACAGCCGTATTTTGCTATTGAGGACTTACCTCCAGATAGAAAGATTGTTTTCTTTCCCCTTGGCAATGAACCAGAAGCATCAGTACAGGGTCAGTCACCCGAATTTTCAAACCAGTATACATTACTCTGTGAAATGGCACTCAGTCTTCCAGCTGACGCAATCTTGGTTGTTAAAGAACATCCAATTCAGTTGGGCCGGCGAAATACTGAATTCTATAAACGCATTGAGGCTATGCCCAATACTGTAATGTTACAAGTACATTTACCTAGTCGGGATATCATTGACCGTTCGGCTTTGGTATGCACGGTTAATGGTTCCGCAGCATACGAAGCAGCGATGTTGGGAAAGCCGGTGGCATATTTTAGCCGTCACGGACCTATTAAAACGATACCACACGTCAAATTGATAAAGTGTTTTGAAGATCTCTCATGGGTTCAAAATGTGCTATCTTCAAATAATGCTGCCAGCGCCGCTAAACGACTAAGTGATGGTGCTAAGTTTTACCTGGCAGCCACAAAATATTGTATGAATTTAGAGGCCCTGAATTTTCACAGCCGAACTACCCCTCCGAACGGTTGCGAAATGGACTTAATTGCCGATCCATTATTAGCAAGCCTTTAGCCTTACTTTAACACTATTTTTATTAAGGAGCGCACAGATGCGATTCTGCACCTCTTGCCTGATGCCCGATACTCGACCAGATCTCGAATTCAACGAGGAAGGTGTATGTGATGCATGTGTGATGGCAGCAAATAAACATGGCACTGGCCCAAATCCTATTGATTGGGAAGATCGTAAACAGCAATTTTGCAAACTCATAGAAAAATATCGGAGTTCAGGATCAGGTCAATATGACTGTATTATTCCAGTATCAGGGGGCAAAGATAGTACATATCAAGTACATGTCGCAAAGAACCTTTATAAGCTGCGGCCACTGTGCGTATGTTTTGAGCCTACTATGCCAACAACAATCGGCCGCAAAAATCTCGATAACCTAAATCGGATGGGAGTTGATCTTTTTCACATCAAACGTAATCCTATCATATACGAAAAGTTGATACTCGAATGTTTCAAGAGAGTAGGCGATATGGAATGGGCAAATCATGCGGCAATCTGGAGCCTCCCTTATCGCCTTTCCGTCGCTTTTGATATCCCTTTGATTGTTTGGGGCGAGGGTAGAATGGAGTTCGCAGGTAACTTTTTTACCGATGACAAATATTTGCGAGAAATGGATGAGGTGTGGGCTACAGATTACGGAGTTTTAAATGGCCTTCGCCCAGAAGATTTGATATCTGATGAATTGGGAATTTCTGACTACGACATGGAAATGTATAAATTTCCGCCCAAAGAAAAATTGATGGAGGTTGGAGGGAATAAGGGATGCCTTGGTATTTTTTTAGGATACTACTTTCCTTGGGATTCGAGAGAGCAAGTAAAGGTAATAGAGAAGTTTGGTTGGGAAAGACACCCGGGCAGAGTAGAGGTTACCTACGCAAATTTTGAGAATCTCGATTGCCTTTCTATGAATCTCCACGACTATGTTAAATATTGCAAGTTTGGGTATGGTCGCACAACAGATGATGTAAGTCGCGATATTCGCCACCATTATATTGAACGCGATGAAGGTGTTCGTCTTGTAGAACGCTATGAGGGTAATTACCCTATTGAAACAGTAAAGAAATTTTGTTCAAAATTTAATCTTACCATAGATGATTTTGACTCAATCTGTGATAATTTTACGAACCCTGCGATATTTGAGATGAAAAATGGCAAGTTTTGCAAAGACTCTGATCGAAGTCTTATAATGAGGCCTCAAATTCGCTCTTTACGAAGAAAATCATAAGCAAGCAAAATGCATAAAATTTGTATTATTGATTGTGGTATTGGAAATTTAAGAAGTGTGCAGCGTGCCTTCGAACGCGTTGGTGAAAACGCCCAGATCACTGGTGATCCTGAAAATTTAAAGAACGCTAGCAGTTTTGTTTTACCCGGTGTAGGAGCCTTTCCTGATGCAATGAAAAATTTGAAACGAAAAGGCCTAGATCTAATTATCACTCAAAATGTGATTGAAAAGAAGAAACCTATTCTGGGAATATGTTTGGGTATGCAGCTACTCGCTCAAAACAGCTGTGAAAATGGTTTGCACACGGGCTTAGGAATTGTCCCAGGGAAAGTGGTCTTGCTTGAAGTAAAAGGCCAAAAAAATTGGCTAGGACACAAGCTCACACTGCCGCACGTTGGATGGAATCAGGTAAAATCCAGAAAAAAACTAAAATTATTCAAAAATATACCTGATAATTCGGACTTCTATTTCGTACATAGTTTTCATTTTCAATGTAAAACCACTGATTATATAGCAGCAACAACGACCCACGGAATTTCTTTTATTTCAGCACTGGAACATGAAAATGTCTTTGCAACTCAGTTTCACCCTGAAAAAAGTCAGAAGCTCGGACACCAGTTAATTAAAAACTTTGTCAATTATTGTTATGGGGATCACCAAAACTGATATGATAAAGGTCCGGATAATCCCACTATTACTCTTAAAAGACGGAATGCTCAAAAAACCATTGCGATTTACGGAACGCCCTCGAACTGTCGCCAATCCGATAACAATAGTGAGAGTGTTTGAAGCCCGCCAAGTAGATGAGTTGATCCTGCTCGATATTGGCTGTGCTGAGAGAAATTCTAACGTAAACTTAGACATCGTTCGCATGATATTTGAAGAGCTTACAGTACCTTTCACTTGCGGCGGCGGAATAAGATCGCTCGATACTATTTCTAATTTGATAAGTGCAGGGGCCGAAAAAATAGTCCTTAACACGGGAGCATTTGAGAACCACGATCTGATTACCTTAGGAGCTTCAAAATTTGGGCGACAATGCATAGTTGTTTCGATCGATGCGAAGCAAACCGCGGGCAGAGGTTATGAAGTTTTTATAAATAATGGAACAACAGCTACGGGCAAGGATCCTGTTGATTGGGCGAGAGAGGCTCAAAATCTCGGCGCAGGAGAAATTTTAATAAATTCAATTGACCGCGATGGCACAATGGAGGGTTATGATTTGCAGTTGATCCGCCAAGTGTCTGATGCCGTAAAAATACCAGTTATAGCCGCGGGAGGAGCATCGGAGCCTTCAGATTGTGCTCGCGCAATATTAGAAGGACATGCTTCAGCGGTGGCAGCGGGAAGTCTTTATCACTTTAGAGGAACCACTCCTAACATGGTCAGAGATGCGCTCGCACTGCATAAAATCCCCGTCCGCATGCACGTAGAGTTAGAAATATGAACAAACAATCTTTTATGACAGGTGAAAAAATCGAGTTGTGTCGATTAGATTTCGATGATCTCAACTATTACCCAAATTGGCTTGACGATGAAAATGTAACGAAGTTTTTGGAAATGGGTATGAGGCCAACAAGAGAAAAAGATAAAAATGCCTTCTGGACACTTGTGAACGATACGGATGATGCAATAACCTTTGGAATACGTGTAAAGAGCTCGGGAAAAATAATAGGTACTTGCGGTTTATACCTCATTCACTGGGTTTGTCGTCGTGCCCAATTTAATATCCTTATTGGTGATACTAGTGCGTGGGGAAAAGGGTACGGTAGCGAAGCATGTCGTTTAACAATTGAATATGGCTTTAAAAAACTTAA
>MDTG01302871.1_pt1 | contig 14640 bp, 22 predicted proteins | sample 811421 | NCBI WGS metagenome assembly MDTG01 (sample SAMN05326645, study PRJNA326480) | marine metagenome | isolation source: seawater | place: Pacific Ocean: South East | collected 2011
GGAGGGTTTTCAGAATACTTAGCCAAAAAATATGAGGTGTATGTTGATTGTATTACGATATCTAATAAGCAATTTGAATATACAAAAAAAAGGATACTTGATAATAGGCTCGACAATAAAGTTAATGTTAAATTTTTAGATTATAGAGATTTAAAAAATAAATACGATAAAATAGCTTCAATTGAAATGATAGAAGCCGTAGGTAGTAAATATCTCAATAATTATTTTAGAAAAATAAAAGACTCTTTAAATGAAAATGGAATAGCCGCAATACAGGGCATTACTATTCAAGATAATTTATTTGATAGATATAAAAATAGTGAAGATTTTATTCAAAAATATATTTTTCCAGGAGGATTTCTTCCTTCGATGAAATTAATAAAGCAAATAACAAATGAAAATAATCTTAAATTAAATAGAATTAGCTCATACTCTGACGATTATGCCAAAACACTGTCAATTTGGAGAGCAAATTTCTTAAATGCCTGGGACAATATCGCACCCTTAGGATTTGATGAATATTTTAAAAGAATGTGGGAATTTTACTTATCTTATTGTGAAGCTGGATTTAGATCTAAAAATATAGACTTGATTCAATTTTCTATGTCTAATAAATAGTCGCAATGAAAAAAACTTTAAGTTTATTTTTAATTGTTTTACTAACAGGATGCGCAAAAAATATGGAACCTCAAGATTTTAAAAATCAAAAACCAAGATTAGTTATTGAAAAGTTTTTATCTGGAAATGTAAAAGCTTGGGGAATACTACAAAATAGATCTGGAAAAGTTTTGAGACAATTTTCTGCAGACCTAGAAGGTAAATGGGACGGCAGTCAATTAATTCTAGATGAAAAATTTAACTGGTCAGATGGCGAGGTCCAAACTAGACAATGGAAAATAAATAAGTTAGATGAGCATAATTACGAGGGCACAGCTAATGATGTCGTTGGCACTGCTAAGGGATACTCATATGGACCTGCATTTAAGTTTGAGTATGTATTGTTAGTTCCTGTTAAAGGTAAAGAAATAAAGATTAAATTTGATGACTGGATATTTAAACAAGATAGTAATATTGCTATTAATAGAGCTAATATGACAAAATTTGGTTTTAAGGTAGCTGAATTAACTGTTATGTTTGTGAAAAGTGAGAATTAATAAATGATTACTAAATTAAAAAATTTTATGGTTGAAAGCGCAAACATAATGTTTGATGACTCTAAGTCAGATCTTAGAAGTTTGCCTAAAACAGTTCGATTACAGATTTTAATTGTTTTATCCTTCATATGGTCGACGGTTTTTAGTCTCTACGTTTTTAGCTTGACTTCATTTATATGGGGGTGGGCCAGGCGTTGTTATGGCTCACATAGGTCTCATCATAGCAGTCTATATTACTTTTAAATTTTTTCACAAGGCAAAAAAAGAGCAAAGGAGTGTATTTGAAACAGGGAATTATAATCCAGCAAAAATCTTTGTTATCTTCTTTCTTGTTTTTTTTATTTTTATATTTACTAAGGGTGTTGAAGTATTAACAAAAACTAATTCTTATACAATTAAATATGATGGACCAAAAAAAACCACGTTAGAAAGAATAAAGGAATTTGTAAATTAAATGTTTGAATTACCTAAACTAGACTATAAAAATGATGCTCTCTCACCAATTATGTCTGAGCAGACTTTAGATCTACACCACGGCAAGCATCACCAAACTTACATAACTAATTTGAATAATTTTATTAAGAATAGTGAATATGAAAATTTATCTCTAGAGGAAATTATAAAAAAGTCTAACGAGGATAAAACAAAGTCAGGAATTTTTAATAATGCCAGCCAACATTGGAATCACAATCTTTTCTGGAAATGTATGAAACCTAGTGGAGGAGGGAAGTTGCCTCCAAAACTTGAGAGTAAAATTAAAAAAGATTTTGGAAGTATAGAAAAATTTAGAGAAGAATTTATTAAAGCAGGAGTTACTCAGTTTGGCTCTGGATGGTGTTGGTTATCTCTTCAAAACGATAAATTAGTTATCACTAAAACAGCTAATGCAGCTAATCCTCTTATACAAGATATGAAACCAATTTTAGGTTGCGATGTGTGGGAGCATTCTTATTATTTAGATTATAAAAATAAAAGACCGGTTTATTTAGAAAACTTTTTTGATAAACTTATCAATTGGGAATTTGTAGAATCTAACCTTTAAATTATAGTCTCAAAACCTTCGAATACGGGGTGACCAATATATAAATCTTGATGTTGACCAGCATTTTTGTGAGCCAGCCTAAATGCTTCAGATTTGGTCCAATTGATAAAATCTTTTTTTGAGTCCCATATACTATGTGATGCATAAAGAGTATGATCATCTTTTGTTTCGCCTTTTACTAAATTAAATTTTTTAAAGCCCTTAACCTGTTCTAAATAGGTTTCTCTACCTTTCCAAACATTTTCAAATTGTATTTCTTTTCCAACTACAATCTTAAATCTATTCATTGCTATATACATAATTATAATATTTTTTCTATTCCTAGTGCAGCAACAAAAATAACTACCAGCCATATTATCCCTTTAGCAAGAAAAAAATAGAAACTGCCTAAAAGAATGTTTTTGTATAATTTTTTTTTCATAAATAAAAATTTACACTAAAAAATTAAAATAGAGTTATGACTCATTGTCTCTAGGTAAAAATTACCTTTTAACAAGCTTATCTACTAAAAATAGATAAATCTTATATGGTAAAATTCTTAAAAATTTTAAAATTAATGTTAATTGTTTAGGAAAATGAATTTCAAAAGAATTTGATTTTACTAGACCATGATAAATTTTTTCTGCTGCAAAAGTTGTAGATCTTAAGAAGGGCATGGAAAATTCGTTTTTATCTGTTAGAGGTGTTTGTATAAACCCGGGAGACACTAAAGATACTTTTACTCCATATTTTTTAAAGTCAAAATAAATACTCTCACTAAAATTTGTTAAAGCAGCTTTAGAAGGTCCATAACCACTAGAATTAGGCAAGCCTCTATAGCCAGCTATGGAAGACACAATTGAAATTTGACCAGCTTGTCTTTTTTTGAAAAAATCCTCTACAGATTTGATACAATCAACGACACCAAAAAAATTTACTTTAATTACATCTTTGATTTTTTCTGGGTCTATTTTTTGCTCATTTTTGGGATTATAAGTTCCACTCGAAAATAAACAAATATCTAGATCACCAAATTTACTTATAATATCTTTAAAAACCTGATCAATTTGATTTTTATTTGTAACATCAAGTGGAAATGAAAATAAATTTTTATTATCAGACATTGACTCTAAAATCTCTTTTCTTCTTGCTGATATAGCAACTCTCCATCCTTCAGCAGCAAATTTTTCAGCAACTGCTTTACCAATTCCACTACTTGCACCTGTGATCCAAATTTTTTTCTGATTTTCACTCATTAATTAGTTATATATTATTTAATGACTAAGAATAAATATTTATCTTTAATAATTATATTATTGATTACTTTTTCAGCCTCCGCAATTGGCGGAATTACCACAGCGGCCTTTAAAGAGCCATGGTATTCGCAAATAACGCTTCCTAGCTTCAATCCACCGTCATGGGTATTTGGCCCCGTCTGGACTTCCTTGTATGTTTTAATGTCTGTAGGCGCTTGGTCAACTTGGAAAAAAAATTATAATAAAAAACATCTAAATTTATATTTTATCCATATTTTTTTTAATGCAATTTGGAGTATTATTTTTTTTGGATTCCATAAAATAGGTTTTGCACTAATTGATTTGATAATTATATTGTTTTTTATTATCTTTCTTATGAAAATTTATTTTAAAGAAAATACAATAAGTTTTTATTTATTTATCCCATATTTTTTATGGACAAGTTATGCGTTTATTTTAAATATTAATATATTTTTGTTAAATTAACTTAGATGGATAATTTTTTTTTAAAATAATTTTGTTAATAAAAATTGACATTATTATTATTAGTAAGGATCCTGCAATTACTGGAAATAATATATAGTCAAATGATAAATCTAACGATATCGCAATTATGGGATTTGATGCTGCTGGGGGGTGTATTAATTTTAAATACATCATTAAAATAATTGTAAGACCAACTGCACCACCTAATGAATAAAAAGATAATCCAAAAATTTCATTAAAAATTACTCCAATAAATATTGCCAATAAATGTCCAAAAAATATATTTTTTGGTTGAGCAATTTCAGATTTGTGTTGTGTGAAAGTTATAAAAACTGTAGCACCAAACGAAAACAGCATCCAAACACCCGCCGAAGTCTCTAAAGTTATAAAAGAAAGTAGTAAAATTACAACTCCAGCTGAAATTCCCGATATAATCGGATTATATTTTTTTTGTAATTTCATATGTGTTTTTCCTCTGATTGGGTTATATACAGTTATGAAATTAATAAAACCATTAATTTTTTTAAGACAGCTACCGACTAAACTTAATAAGTTTTATTCAAAAAGTTTAGGAAAAAGCTTAGTTATTACAAACAAACTCAAAGGTAAGAAAAAATTTAATCCTGTTACCAATCTTGATAAAGCATTTGAATTATTCATTAGATCAAACATACAAAAATCTTTTCCGAAAGATGCAATTTCAGGTGAAGAATACAAAGATAAGTTTTCCAATAATAATTTTAAATGGTCAATTGACCCAATAGATGGAACTAAGGCTTTTATCTTAGGAATACCAACTTGGTCTAACTTAATAGGTTTAACTTATAAAAAAACATCAGTTTTAGGCTTAGCCAATTTTCCAGAGTTAAATAAATTCTATATAAATGATGCAAAGAATAGTTATGTATTTAAGAATAGTAAAAAATATATGATTAAATGCTCTAGAAATAAAAATATTAAAAAAACAAAAGTTATTTTAAACTTACATCAATTTAAAAATAACGAAAGTATTATTAAATTTTTAAAAAAATTCGATCTAGCATCTAGACACTCCAGTTTTGATGCTTTAAGTTACTGTTTATTGTCTGAAGGTAAAATTGATGCAGTTATAGAAAATAATCTAAAACCACATGATATAATACCCTTAATACCTATAATTAAAAATGCAGGCGGCTGTATTACTGACTGGGAAAATAAATCTCCAGAAAATGGTGGAAATATTTTGGCATCATCTAGTAGGAAAATTCATAAGAAAATAATAAGATTACTCAAACATTTATAAATATGATTAATTTATTTTTAAAAAGAATCTTTAGAGCTATCAAAATTGATATTGATTTATATGAAGAAGTTGAAAAAGACAAAAAAGCAACTATCCAAGCTGCAATAGTAGTAGTTTTGTCTAGTCTAGCTGCAGGGGTAGGTGCTTTACAATTAGGCGCTTCTAACTTTTTGTTAGCACCAATATTGTCCTTGATAGGTTGGTTTGTTTGGTCGTATTTAGTTTATTTTGTAGGGGTTAAAATATTTAAAGATGCAAAAACAAGTGCTGATCATGGGGAATTATTAAGAACAATTGGTTTTGCGCAAGCCCCAGGTTTGATTAGAGTATTTGGTGTTACACCAGATTTAATGATAGTCACTTTTATAGGCTCAGGATTATGGATATTAGCTTGCATGGTTGTAGCCGTAAAATCAGCTTTAGATTATGAAAGTTTATGGAAATCACTCGGAGTCGTAGTTGTTGCATATATACTTCAAGTAATATTTTTATTTTTAATGCTAGTATTATCTAATTCGTTTTAAACGGGAAAAATTGTTTTTGAAAGCTTACAACTATCGCAAATTTTAAAACCAGATATGATTAGGTTTTCTCTAACACTCTGATCTTCCTCTTTACATTCTTCACATATATTATCTGGTAATTTTTCCATATAGGACAAGATACACCTTTTAAAATCTTAAATCTATTCTAGAATTAAACTATGAAAAATTATTTATTTTTAATAGTCATATGTAATATTTTATACACTTATACGAGTGAGGTTCAGGCTGGAAAACTAAAGGTTTCACTAGGAGAAGATAATTTGAAAAAAAATGAATTTAAAAAGGCTTACTTTGCTGGAGGTTGCTTTTGGTGCATGGAGGAGTCTTTTGATAAGGTAGATGGAGTTTTAAAATCTATTTCAGGATATTCAGGAGGGAAGTTGAAAAATCCTACATATCAGGAAGTTATTTATAAAGATACTGGACATGTTGAAACTATTGAAATTACTTATGATCCAAAAAAAATCTCTTATGAGAAACTTTTAAATATTTATTGGAAAAATATAGATCCTTTTGATAAATACGGTCAATTTTGTGATAAAGGTAAAAGCTACAGGTCAGTAGTTTTTTTTGATAACGTCAAACAGAAAAAAATTATTGAACAGTCAATTATTGATATTGAGACAAAGTTTGATAAAAAGATAGTAACTTTATTGTGGAAGTTTGAAAAATTTTATCAAGCGGAAGATTATCATCAAGATTATTATCAAAAAAATTTTTTAAGATATCTTGCTTATAAAACAGCATGTCAAAGAGAGGAGGTTTTAGAAAAAATATGGAATTAAAAAAAACTATAATAACTATTTTATTTATAATATTTTCTAACAATCTCTATGCTGAATTAGTAAAACCCAATCAAGAATTAGATCCATACGATGTTGTAAAAATTCAATTAAATGCATTAAAAAATAATGGAGAAAAAGATGAGGGTATAAAACAAACTTGGTTATTTGCTCACCCAGATAACAAAAAATTTACTGGACCTTATTCAAAATTTAGAATTATGATTTATGGCCAACAATATAAATATTTAATTAATCATTCATCTCATAAAATTAAATTATTATCTAATAGCCCAAACACTTATATTTATAGAATTGAAATTCTTTCAGAAAACAAAAAACTTTTCTTTTATGAGTGGCATGTTCAAAAAGGAAGTGAAGCTAATTGTAAAAGTTGTTGGTATACCTCCGCAGTTTCTCAGCCAGTAGATCAAGGAAATACAATTTGAAACGTCCTCCTTTTATATACAGATATATCATTGTTGGATGTATATTAGTTATTCCACCTATTTTAAGTGCACACTACGGATCAATTTTTTTGGGTAAAGAAAATGGGGTTCTTTTAGGTTTTTGTGTGGGAATACCTTGTGTAACATTTGCATGTTGGAAATTATATATTGATGGATGGAGGGACGACGAAGATTAATGAGCTTTGAAGTTTCTAGATCCGGTGCCTTAGACAAATTGAATACTTTTATAGAGACTGATATTTTAAATTATAATTCAAAAAGAAATTTTGACTTTGGAGTTGATAACAGAAATAATGTGTCTTGTTTATCTCCATACATTTCACATCGTTTAATAAATGAATATGAAGTCATTAAAAAAGTTTTATTAAAACATCCTTTTCAAAAAGTAGATAAGTTCGTCCAAGAAGTTTTTTGGAGAATTTATTGGAAAGGATGGTTAGAACTTAGACCTAAAGTTTGGTCTGATTTTGTTGATGATTTAAAAAGTCTACCAGAGGATAACAATTATAAAAAAGCTATAGCGGGAGAAACGGAAATTCAGTGTTTTAATGACTGGGTAAATGAGTTGAAAGAGAATAATTATTTGCATAATCATACGAGAATGTGGTTTGCTAGTATTTGGATATTTTCTTTAAATTTACCTTGGCAAAAAGGGGCAGAGTTTTTTATGAAACATTTATTTGATGGTGACGCCGCATCAAATACTTTAAGTTGGAGATGGGTTGCTGGCCTTCAAACTAAAGGAAAACATTACGTTGCACAAGCTTGGAATATAAATAAATTTACCAATAACAAATACAATAATGTAAAATTAAATGAATACGCTTCACCATTAATTGACAAAAGAGAATATAAATTGTGTCCACTTAATTTTAATTACGAGGAAAATTCTAATGAAAATTTGTTAGTGTTTGAAAATGAATTAAACTTAGAACATCAAAAAATAAAAAAATATAAGGCTATTTACCTTGTTTTGCTAAGTAATAACGTGAGAAAATTAAAGCTTGAACCAAAATTACTAGATTATAAATCACAGTTAACAAATGATCAAAAAAATAGATTTGACCAGATACAAATAGTTAATGAAGTAAAACTCCAACCTATAATAGAAAAAGTAAAATCATTTGATGTTATTTATCCCTGTATTGGAGATAATTACTCATATTTAAATATTCTAAGAAAAAAAAATAATTTAAATTTAAATTTTGTTCTAAGAGAAGAAGATAAATTTTCATGGCAATTTTCGAATAAAGGTTATTTTAATTTTAAAAATAATATTCCAAAAATTTTAATAAATTTTAAGTTGCAATAAACTATTTAGAAGCACATCTTTTTGAACAATACTTCACTTTTTCCCAATTTAATCTCCATTTTTTCCTCCATACAAATGGCTTATTACAAACTGGGCAGATCTTTCTTGGTAAATTATTTTTCTTCATTATTAAGAAGATGTTTATTTTTCATATAAAGAAAATAAGCAGCAATTTCATAAAATATATTTAACAAAAAAAATAAGGGTTTAATTTTAAATATTTTATATAAAAAATTATATTTCGGTATATTTTTCCAAATTATCAAAAAGGACTCGGCGCCATCAATGACTTTACCGTCTTTGATGACGTGCATTCTTCTTAAAAGCTCTTTGTATGATTTGGATGTTATTCTTTGAGCTTCTTGGTTATTTATAATGTCTATCCACTCAACGTTATTATTGCTGTATTTTTTATAATGGTTTATTTCTGACTTACAAATATTACATGAGTTATTAAAAAAAACTTTAACCATTAGTATTTTCTTTTATAAAATTATTAGCAGCCTTGAAAATTTTTAATTTTCTTTCTTTATTCATTTTTTCAGAAATCCTGACCATCATTGCCAGCCGGTAATTCTTCAAAAAAAATTTTTTGTGCCTGTCTATAAACTTCCAATATAATCCGTCCATAACTTCACACCAAGGTCCTTTTTTAAAATGCATCATCTTTAAAAAATAACTAGATCCGCAGATGTATGGTTTAGTAGCAAAAATTCCTCCATCGCTAAATAAACCCATGCCATAAACATTAGGTGACATCACCCAATCAGATGAGTCTACAAACATTTCCATGAACCATTTATAAACCTCTTTGGGATTTATTTCACAAAGGTTCATAATGTTTGCTAATATCATTAATCTTTCTATGTGATGTGACCAACCATAGTTTTTTGCATTATTAATTGCATGATCTAAAGGGTCTAAGCCCGTATTTCCATCATACCAAGATTTTTTCATTTTTCTTTTATGATTAAAAAAATTAGTTTTATCTAATCTTTGATCATAGTTCTGGTAAATTCCTCTCATGAACTCTCTCCAGCCAATTATTTGCCTTATATAACCCTCTAAAGAATTCATAGGAACTTTGCTTTCAATTTTTTTTAACTTTTCTATTATTTCCCCAGGTGTTATTAAACCTAGATTAATCATTGGACTAAGCGCGCTATGAAAAACAGTGTTAGAATTATCTGTTACTGCATCTTCATAATCTCCAAAGAGTTTTATTCTTTCTTTTAAAAATTCATCTAACCATTTATTTGCGTCTTTTCTTGTTGTGGGAAACCAAAATTTATCTGTAGTTCCTGGATGATCTTTAAAATTAGAATTGATAAATTTTTTAAGAGAAACAGTTTCCTTTGTGTCCTTTAATTTTGAAATCTTAGGAATTTTAACAGTATTAGGTATTTTTTTTCTATTATCTTGGTCAAAGCTCCATTTGTTTCCTTTTGGAGTGCCATTTTTATTCATTAGCAAATTTGTTTTGGTTCTTACAATCTTATAAAAATTGGCCATAAAAGGTCGTTTATTTTTGGACAGATAGTTTTTAAACTCTTGCCTTTCCATCAAAAACATTGGGGACTTAACTTGATTAATTTTTAGAGAATTTTTTTTTCCCATGCTTAACATTCTTTTTTCAAAAAATTTATCTTCAATTTCAAAAAAGGTAATTTCTTTAATTTTTTTCTCTTTTATAGTCTTTTCTAATTTTTTCTCATAAGATAATTTAAATTCTTTATTTACGTCTTTGTAAATTATACTAAAATTTTTTGATTTAAGCTCATCCCTAAAAGACCTCATTGAAGACAGGAATAAAAGTATTTTTAATTTGTGGTGTTTTTCATATGTACATAACTCATAATCCTCAGCCATAAAAAAAGTGTGATCCTTGTAATCAGATAGATATTTTGTGCTAAATAGTTGATTTCCCAATATTATAAAAAGCTTCATTAACTATAAAATACATATTTTAACTAGATATTACACGCGTCATTATTTGCATGTAAATAACCTTTAATAATGTTATTTTTAGTTATGAAAAAAGTAATATTGGGTGCGACCGGATCAATAGGATCTTCTCTTGCGAAGAAACTAACCACAAGCGGAGAAGAGATTCATCTTGTAGGTAGAGACGAAACAAGTTTGTCTAATCTTGCAAATGAAGTTAACTCCACATTTACTGTCTGTGATGTTTTAGAAGAAAATTTTGCTGAAAAAATACTTAATGACTTAAATAATGAACCAGTTAATGGATTAGCTTATTGTGTAGGCTCTATAGATTTAAAACCTTTAAAGTTAACTAGAAAAAGTGATTTTATGCAGTCATTCAACTTAAATTTGATTTCAGCTACTGAGGTAATTAGATCATTAGGAGATAATTTGAAAAAAAATAAAGGTTCCATTGTTTTATTTTCCACGGTTGCTGTTAAGCAAGGATTTCCTAATCATGCTATAGTTTCCTCAGCTAAGGGAGCAATAGAAGGACTGACATACGCACTAGCTGCAGAACTTGCGCCAAACATAAGAATTAACTGTATCGCACCAAGTTTAACAAACTCTAAAATTTCAAACTTTTTACTTAAAAACGAAAAAATAGCTGAAGGTATTGCTAAAATGCACCCACTAAAAAGAATAGGCGAAGGCGAGGACTCAGCGTCATTAGCAAAATTTCTTCTTTCTGAAGAAAGCTCTTGGATTACTGGACAAATTTTTGGTGTTGATGGAGGAAGATCATCTGTCGCATAACAATTTTATAAAAAATAAGTAAATTTTAATAATGAAAAAAATTATAATATTTTTGTCAATTTTTCTATTTAGCTCGAGTTTAATGGCTGCAGGTAGTGATAGCAGCAGTGATTCATCTAAAGAGTCTATCTACGAAGATGCAGTCAAATTAGTTAAAAGAGCTGGTAAGTTAGAAAAAAAAAATAAATCTGACAAAGCTAAAAAAATTTACACTCAAGCATTCAAAAAATTAGAAAAAGCTTATTCAAAAGATAAAAATAACCCAGATGTTTTAAACTATCTTGGTTATACTTCGAGAAAAATTGGAAATTTTGAAAAAGCCGAAAAATTCTATTTAAAAGGTTTAAGTATTAAACCAGATCATAATGGAATAAATGAATATCTTGGAGAACTATATGTCCAAACAAATCAAATAGATAAGGCTAAAGCTAGATTAGAAGTTTTAAAAAGCTGTAATTGCAAAGAGTACGGAGAACTCGAGTTAATCATAAAAAATCGTGGTGTAAAAGTTTATTAAGATAAATCTAAAGCAAATTTTTTTAATTTTTCAATAGGAATAAGCTCCAAAGTTTTTATATTTGTTTTTTTTAAATAAATAGAACACGCAACGTTTTCTTCGATTGCTTTAGCATACCAAGTAGCACACAAACACCAACTATCTCCATCTTTAAGTCCAGGAAATCCAAATTCTGGATGGGGAGTTATTAAATCATTTCCAACTTTTTTTGACCAAATTAAAAAATCTTCAGTAACTTTAGCGCAAACTGTGTGAACACCCCTATCATTATTATCAGTGTTGCAACATCCATCTCTTAACCATCCAGTTAATGGATCATTGGAACAAGGTTCTAATGGTTCCCCGAAAACATTTTTTTGTTTTACATCATTCATTAATTTACAAATTTATAATTTCGTTGGATTAGGTTGACCTTTGTAGACCTTTTCGGGGTCAAACTTTTTCTTTTTTTCTTTAAATTCTAATTCTATTTTTTCAGAATTAATTATTTTTCCTAGAGGAATTGATCTATAAAAACAGGATTTGTATCCAACATGGCAACTTGCTCCTTCACCAATATCAACTGTCAACCATAAGGAATCTTGATCATCATCAATTCTTATGTCGATAACTTTTTGAATAAAGCCGCTTGTTTTTCCTTTATGCCAAATAGAGTTTCTTGATCTACTCCAGTAACAAGCCTCTTTTTTTTCAATAGTAAGTTTTAAAGCTTCTTGATTCATATAACCCTGCATTAAAACTTCACCTGTTTTGTGGTCAGTTGTAGTGACTGGTATTAGTCCATTATCATCAAACTTTGGAGAAAGGAATTTTCCTTCTTCCACCTCAAAAATACTCTCTCTTTTTTTAAACATGTGCGTAAAATAATGAAAAAAAGACAAAATAGCAATTTGCATTAACGATTTATGTCCTATAAAAATGATCGCAATATGAAATTAGTAAAGGACGTTGATAAATCTAGCTCTAAAAAACCTGAAGTTAGCGATAAACAGGCGGAAGAGGCTTTTAAGACGATTTTGACTTGGATTGGAGAAGATCCAAATAGAGAAGGATTATTAGAAACCCCAAAAAGAGTTGTTAAAGCATTTAAAGAATATTTTAAGGGATACAATCAAGATGCAAGTAATGATCTTTTAAAAACCTTTGGTGATGTAGAGGGATATGATGATATGGTGGTTGAAAAAAATATTACACTTGAAAGTCACTGTGAACATCACATGGCTCCGATAATTGGAGTAGCTCATATAGCTTATATTCCTAATAAAAAAGTAGTAGGTTTAAGTAAACTTGCACGTACTGTTGAAATTTTTTCAAAAAGACTTCAAACCCAAGAGAGACTTACAATGCAAATAGCTAAAACATTAATGAGTGCGTTAGATGCTAAAGGAGTAGCTGTAACAATTGATGCAGCTCATCAATGCATGACTATGAGAGGAATTAAAAAAGAAAGAGCTACGACAGTTACTAATTATTACTTAGGAACATTTAAAGAAGATCTTAGCTTTCAGAACAGGTATTTGAGATATATTGCGAAATAAATGTCGGAAAATTTTAAAGCAGTTGTTATAAACAATCAAAACGAAAAATTCACACGCGAAATAAAAGAAATCAAAACCACAGATCTCAAAGATGGCAATGTTTTAGTAAAAGTAGATTATTCTAGCCTAAATTATAAAGATGCATTAATTCTAAATAATGGAGGTAAAATTGTCAGAAAATTCCCTTTTGTTCCTGGTATAGATTTTTCAGGCAAAGTTGTTGAAAGTGAAGATAGCAAATTTAAAAAAGGCGATGATGTAATTTTAACTGGATTTAGAGTTGGTGAAGCTTATTTTGGTGGATTCTCACAATATGCAAAAGTTGATTCAAATTTTTTAATTAAAACACCTAAAGAGTTAGACAATCTTAAAGCAATGATGTTAGGCACTGCTGGATTTACAGCTTTATTGTGCTCGTTCGCAGTAAAAGCTAGGGAGGAACTTTTATTAGGCGAAAAGGTAAAAGATGTTTTGGTAACCGGAGCCACGGGCGGAGTTGGAAGTATAGCAGTAATGATTTTATCAAAAATGGGTTACAACGTGCACGCTGTAACAGGAAAAAAAGATAAAACTGATTATCTAAAAAATCTAGGTGCAAAAAATATTTTAGATAGAAAAGAATTCGAAGGTGAGAGTAAACTTTTAGAGAAAGGTATATGGGATGGAGTAGTTGACACTGTAGGAGGTCCCGCTTTGACAAAAATACTTGCTCAAACGAAACCAACAGGAATAATCGCTGCATGTGGTAATGCGGGGGGCATTAAAATTAATACAACAGTAATGCCATTTATAATAAGAGGAGTTAAACTTTGGGGAATCGACTCTTCAGGATCCTCTATAATAAGGAGAGTATTTATTTGGAACGAAGCATCTAAGTTAATTGACTTTGCAAAACTTAAAACATTCACAAATGAGCTTTCATTTAATGAGCTTTTAGAGACTTATCCAAAGTTATTAAAAGGTGAATATTTCGGAAGAGCTATAGTAAATCCTAATAAATAAACTATAACTATATTTAAATGGATTGGGATAAATTAAAGATATTTCATACTGTTGCAGAAGCCTCAAGCTTTACTAAAGCATCTACTATACTTAACTTAAGTCAATCGGCTATAAGTAGGCAAATTCAAGCATTAGAAAATGACTTAAAAGTTCAACTTTTTGAACGTCATGCTAGGGGTTTAGTTTTAACTGATAATGGCGAGTATCTCTTTAAGTCAGCGCATGAAGTTATTTCAAAACTTAAAGACGTAGAGTCCAATTTAATAGGCCATAAAGACAAGTTAAATGGTAAGCTAACAGTAACTACCGTTGTAAGTTTTGGTACTACATGGCTCACACCTCGAATAAAAGAATTTATGGATCTGCATCCAGAAATGGAAATAGAATTAATTTTTGATGATAAAGAACTTGACCTAGCTACACGGCAAGCGGATGTTGCAATTAGAATGAGGAGACCAAAACAATTAAATTTAATTCAAAAAAAATTCGTTGATTTTAATTATCATATTTATGGATCAAATGAATATCTTGAA